>Ga0210057_1005305_pt1 | contig 16643 bp, 13 predicted proteins | sample CryGeyCG2114_010_2_FD_183968 | JGI IMG/M metagenome (GOLD analysis project Ga0210057, IMG submission 183968) | Groundwater microbial communities from aquifer - Crystal Geyser CG10_big_fil_rev_8/21/14_0.10 (SPAdes) (version 2) | ecosystem: Environmental > Aquatic > Deep subsurface > Groundwater ...
ACCTAAACAGGTAATCAAGGCAGTAAGTGAATTCTATGAAAAAAGTTATGCTAATATTCATCGAGGAGTTTATGATCTATCTGAGAAAGCAACTGAAAAATATGAGGAGGCTCGAGCGGTCATTGCCGAATTTATTGGAGCTAAGACAGAGGAAGTTATCTTCACTAAGGGAACCACTGAGGGACTTAATTTATTGGCAACTTCTCTCGGCGAGAAATTGGAGAGAGGAGATGAGGTTGTCTTATCCATCATGGAACATCACGCTAACCTTGTACCTTGGCAGAAACTGCAGAAAAAAGGGATTGTTTTGAAATTTATTCCCTTAACAGATGATTACCATCTCGATATGGAGAAAGCTAAAGAATTGATCAATACGAAGACAAAGATTGTTTCTGTTGTTCAAGTCAGCAATGTTTTAGGGACATTCAATGATGTTAAAAAATTAGGAGAATTAGCGCATAAGGTAGGAGCAGTAATGATCGTCGATGCGGCCCAGTCAGTACCGCACATGAAAGTTGACGTTAATGAGCTAGGTTGTGATTTTTTAGTGTTTTCCGGACACAAGATGCTTGGACCTTCTGGAATAGGGGTCTTATATGGCAGACGTTATTTGCTGAATGAAATGGAACCTTACCAATATGGTGGTGACATGATTCGTGAGGTGACGTTAGGTAATTCCACTTGGAATGATCTGCCGTGGAAGTTTGAAGCCGGAACCCCACCGATCGCCCAAGCTGTAGGATTAGGAGAAGCAGTGAAATATCTTTTGAAAATTGGTATTTCTACAATAGAAGAACATGAGAAAGAATTGACAGCTTATGCGTTGGATAAACTTAGTAAGATTGCAGGGTTGAAAATCATCGGTCCTTTGCAGAAGAGAGGAGCTGTTTTTTCTTTTGTGTTGGAAGGTATCCATCCACATGATGCAGCAGAGATATTGAATAGAAAGAAGATAGCTGTTAGAGGTGGACATCATTGCGCCATGCCCTTGATGAAAGCGTTGGGAATCTCCGGGACTACTCGCGCTTCGTTTTATCTATATAATGATAAGAAAGATGTGGATGCTTTGGTTAATGGTATCAAGAAAGTGCAGGAGATTTTCAAATGAGTGAAGAATTATACCGAGAGAATATCCTGGATCACTACAAAAATCCCAGGAATAAAGGTAAACTAAGTAATGCAGTCGAACAAAAAGAAATTAATCCCTTATGCGGTGATGAAATTACAATCTACTTGACCATCGGAAGCGATAAAATAAATAAAATAAAATTTGAAGGGCATGGCTGCGCTGTTTCACAAGCTTCTATCTCCATGTTAACTGAGAAAGTTCAGGGCATGCCTATAGAGGAAGCGAAGAAGTTGACAGCTGACGACATCATCGAAATGTTAGGCATCCCCATCAGCCATACCAGGATGAAGTGCGCCTTATTATCGCTAAAAACATTACAGAAAGGTTTGAAAAATGCTTGAGATAAAAAATCTACATGTGGAAGTGGACAATAAAGAAATACTGAAAGGAGTTTCTTTACAGTTCAAAGAGAAGATGGTGCAAGTAATCATGGGACCGAACGGTTCAGGGAAATCTACGTTAGCTAACGCGATCATGGGTAATCCAAGATATAGGATCACTAAAGGAAAAATTATCCTTGATAGCCAGGATATTACCAACTTAAAACCAGATGAAAGAGCTAAAGCAGGAATTTTTCTTTCTTTCCAGCATCCAGTTACCGTGCCTGGTGTTAAGGTAGGTAATTTCTTAAGAACTGCCGTGAATAATGTCAAAGGTAAAAAATATAACGTGCTTACCTTCAATAATCTCCTGCAAGAGAAGATGAAGTTATTAAACATGGATCCGGCTTTCGCCAAGAGATCATTAAATGAAGGATTCTCAGGTGGAGAGAAAAAAAGGTTAGAGATGCTGCAATTATTATTACTGGAACCAAGATATGTATTTTTAGATGAAACTGATTCCGGCTTAGATGTAGATGCGATAAAGATTGTGGCTAAGGCCATAAATGAAATTCATCAAGCCAGCAAGATGGGAATCATAGTTATAACCCATTATAACAAATTCCTTGATCTTCTTAATCCTGAAGAAGTTTTCGTGTTGTGCAAAGGAGAGATCGTGGAAAGAGGAGATTGTAGATTGATCAAGAAGATTGAAGAACACGGATTTATTGTAGCAGGAAAATGACACTAATTCTTTCAGGGAAATATTTAGCTGGAACGATCAAGGCGGAGATTAAGCAAGAAGTTATGAGGATAGCTCAGCAAGATGGTATTAAGCCAACACTGCATTCAATAATAATGGGGAATTGTCAAGCTTCCTTAAAGTATGCCGTGCAAAAAGATAAACTGTTCTCTGAATTAGGGATGAAAGCAGTATTACACGAATTGCCTGAAAGTTATGGAGAAGAAGGATTAGCAGAATTGATAACAAGATTAAACTTAGATGAAAATATCCAGGGCATCATGATCCATTATCCTCTGCCGCAACAGTTGAATCAAGAAAAAACTTCGCTGTTGATCGATCCCCTGAAAGATATTGAAGGAATAAACCCTTACTCCCATTTCCAGCCCTGTACGGCTAAGGCGGTTATCAGGTTGTTAGATGGTTATAATCTAGTGATAGCAGGGAAAAAAGCAGTAGTTATCGGCAGGAGTAAAATTGTGGGAAAACCGGTAGCTGAAATGCTCTTAGCGCGGGATGCCACAGTAAGCATCTGCCATAGTAAAACCAATAAAGATACCCTGGATTATCTCTGTCAGAAGGCAGAGATCATCGTAACAGCAACAGGAAAACTGGGATTAATAACAAGTGAGATGGTGAACTCCGAAGCGGTTATCATTGATGCTGGTACAAGTTATAGAAATGGTAAAGTGCAGGGAGATGTTGAGTATTATGAAGTTTTAGGAAAAGTAAAGGCCTTAAGTCCGGTGCCAGGAGGAGTTGGGCCATTGACTAATCTGATGGCGGCAGAAAACTTAATTTTAACTTATGAACAATTGAAAAAAAATAAATAAAATAAATCTATTTTTGAAAGTCAAATAACATCAAAGAGATTCTTCAAATTCTTCCAGACAGGACTTGGAACAAAACTTGTGCATTTCACCGTCAATCTCTTTTTTATGACCCTCTTCCTGGATTGCAGAACCGCACTCAACGCATTCGGTCCCATCATCCTCATCTAGGTAACCTTGCATGAACGCTTTTTCTGAAGAAGAAGCACCTTCATCATCATAAGCCTCAGCACCTTCAACCATCTCTTCATATTTTTCCATCTTGAAGACACATCCTCATATCTTTTTTTATATGTTTCGGTAATTTAAAATATAAATTTACGATTTGTTTATAAATTATGTTTACATCTTTACTGTGGTAAAAATAGGGTCACTGATTAAAATAATGATAAATCAATAATCGTTTGATTTTATTGATAGACCTCTCCCAAGAGAAAGAGTAAGCGATGGTCTTGCGGGCATTGATGGATAATTTATGGCGGAATTCAGCATCTTTAAGAACCCTTTCGATTTTTACTGACAACATAGTAGGACTGTTCTTGGGGAAAAAAATACCATTATGGTTTTTAGAAATATAAGTTTTCATAAATCCCACCTTGGTAACGATGACGGGCAAACCACAGGACATCGCTTCTAAAGTAGCCAAGGAAGTTGTTTCTGTCAAGGAAGGCATGACAAAGACATCCATCGCTTTCAGATAATCATGAACATTATTGACAAAACCGGTTACAGTACAGTTGTTAAGTTTCTTGAACTTGTCAATCTGATCCTTAGGGCCATCTCCCACCATCAACAAGTGCTTGTCTTCCTGATCACTTAGTTTCTTGAAAGCTTCATAAAGAGTCTGCGTGTTCTTCTCTTTGGAGATCCGGCCAACGTAACCAATGACGGATTTATCGGGGATCTTTACTTTCTTCCTGCTGGCAGTAATCTCTTTAGTCGGTGAGAAAAGATCAATATCAATCCCTAACTTCGCTACTGACATCCTTGTCTTGACACCTTCCTTAAGCAGTTCATTCTTCAGTTCATGGTAAGGAACAAGAAGTTCATCGCAACGGTTATAGAAGAAAATGGATAGACGCTTGATCAAGTTGAAAAAAATCTTGTTAAATAGAGGGGGGAAAAATTTTGCGAAAAGTTCCCAGGCGATAGTGTGGGTGTAGAAGACGGTTTTTTTCTGATATTTGGAAGAATAATACATGCTCAGATAACTGATCATCGCTGGACCTTGCACGAAGACGATATCGACTCCTTTGACTGCTGACTTGATGGCCTGAAAATTTTTCCGGCAGAGTTTCATGTTCTGGTAGCCGGAAACTTTCCAGATCTTGGAAGGAGAGATGTAAGTAGTATTCTGCACACCATCGATCTTTTTATGGCTGTAATTGGGCACTAACAGGGAAATCGCAAAATCATCCTTGGCGCGCTTGATGAATTCTTCCATGAAACGCAAAGTACCATCTACCTTAGGATAATAAGTATCAGCAACAATAAGCAGTTTTGGCAAAGTCATCTTATCCTAAAAAAACGTTCACCCCACAATTTTCTTAGCTTAAAACCGGCTTTTAACGAGCGGTAGAGCAACAGGACAAAAGGATAAGCCACATGGATCTTCTGGCTTTTGAAAGATCTTAATGCTGCCAATTTTTGGGAAAAAGTAGAGGAGATATCCATATACAATGAAGGATATTCAGTCTTAAAGGAAATGGGGTTCCAGACAGAATAGATGTAAACCTCCGGCTTGTTTTTCAGTTTTTCATAAATACCTAGAGTTATCTTATTGACAGAACGATGATCAGGATGAGGATCCTCATTGCTGTGGGTGAAAAGTTTACTGGGGTTAGAGCTATTTACTAATTCAATAAGTTTACTTTCAATCTTAGAAAAATCTTCCAGAAAATGACTCTCTCTTAAGTTGAAAAAAAAAGTCTTGCAATCAAGAATATTGCCGGCTTCAAAAGTTTCGGCTACCCGCATCTTCTGGACAATCTTCTCTTTAAGCCAAACATGAGATTTTTCTCCATAAGAAAAGATGACAGCGATGACTTTCTTGCCTTCCGCAGTATATTTAGCAATCGTGCCACCGGCGCCGATGACGAAATCATCAGAGTGGGCGCTAAACACCATAACAGTTTCTTTTGTCATTATAAGCTAATAAATATATTTTAATATAAGAATCTTTTTGTTTGGAATGACTGGGAGTCTACATTTATTCTTTTTAGAGACCTGTTAAATCAATTGAAAACCTTCTCTTTTTACTTCATCGATCAAATAATGGACCTCCTGCCTAGAGATGTTAAAATTCTGATTAATTTTCTCTAAGAACTCGTCTAATTCCTTAACATTTTTGTGTACGGTTTCAATCATAAAACTCCAGCCATTGTTGATCTTAAAGACATTGTTGATGTGAGGATTGCAGATTAAATGTTTTTTCAATAACTCTTTTTCATTATTATCTATGGCCAGCAATACCTGAGCCCGAGTATTATAGCCTAGCTTATCGAAATCCAATAAGATAGTTTGTTTGGTGATGGTCGCTGATTTTAAGTCTTTCAACATGTCAAATAAGGTTGAGATAGGGATATGGGTCTTTTTGCTGATAACAGTAAGTTTTTCCCGCGAGTTTTCTCTGAGGATAGCTAAGAATTTCAAGGTTTTTTTATCCATTTTTTACCGCCATTCCGAGTTTTTCGGAATAAATTGACTCCAGGAAGGGGTAGAATATTTATATTTGCTAATTATAATTATTATTGGTAATTATATCAATATTTATGGAAAGGTATTTATAGTAAGGATTTTCTGGCTGGTTCAATGAAAAGGAAAGTAAATAGAGTAGGAACTGGAACCTTGACCATCAGTTTGCCTAAGAAATGGGTAGATGAGCAGAATGTTAAGCCTGGTGATGAAGTTGAGGTTGTTGAGGATAAGAATAATTTAATTGTAGGGGTTGGCGAGGTTAGGAAAATCAAAAAAAGCACTACTATTGAAATAAAAGATAAAAATCAATTTTTATCCAGATTCATAATCAATCCTTACATTAAAGGTTATGATGAAATAATAGTCAGGTATAGCGATTCTGAAATTTATTCTAAGGTATTAGAAACGGCTAAGCTATTGATGGGATTTGAAGTCATAGATAATGGACATCATTATTGTAAATTATTGAACATATCAACTAAGCTTGAGCAAAACTTTGATATTTTGTTAAATAGATTGTTTATAGGAACATTGTCTTTCTCCAAAGAATTGTTTTTAAGTTTAAAAAATAATCAGAAAGTGGATACATTGGAAGAATACGAATTAAATATTAATAGGATTCATCTTTTCTGCAGAAGAGCAATCCAAACTAATACTGTTGGAGAAATAAACTATTCTTTGCCAACATTATATTCATTAGTATCTAAGCTTGAGGAATCAGCAGATTGCCTTAGGGACATATTATTTAGAGTTAAAAATAACAAATTTAATTTAGATCATAAAACAATAGAATTATTTAATGCTTGTATTGGATTACAAGAAATAAACTGGACTTTGTTTGGAAGAATTAAAAATGATAAAAAAATAACAAACCATTATGATTTATTTATTAAACATAAGGACATCAGAGAAAAAGTCAGAACATATTATCATTTTGGAGATGAATTTAACTCATTTATTTCTTCAAAATTATTTTCAATGGTTGAAACCAGTCACCACATAAATGAAGAATTGTTATCATAGATTTGAGAGATAACTCTGCAATTCCTTAGCAGAAATTCTATCTTCGGGATTGACCCTGAGGCAGAAACCGATTGCATTCGCTGCAATAATATTAACAAATCCTAGTTCTGCAACTATGCTGTTTAGTCTACTTTCTATAGAGTTGATTTGAGTGTAAATTGTTTTGTTTTGGACATGATACTCATTAGAACCAACAGGTGATCTAGGATTTGGTCTTTCAAATAATGGTCTACCTACAAACATATGGTAGGCTATTGCTCCAAGAGACCAAATATTAGCTTCAGTAGTGAACAAGTTTGAAAAACAAGCATCTTCCCAATAATCACCACTATGAGCTAATTCTGGTGGTCTTAGGTTTAAAGGATACTGATACCTAAACTGAGGTTGTTCAAAAATAACATTAATTCCGCCGAAATCGCTCAGAACAATATCATCTGTTTTGCTAATTCCTATATTATCAAGTTTCATATCCCTGTGAACAACTCCAGCGGCATGGCAGTTAGATAAGGCAACTGAAAGTTGATAAAAATATTTTATCGCTTTATCTACAGAAATCCCACCATACAATTCTTCTTCAAGTGTTCTTGCGAATTCTGTTGTTTCTAAAAAATAAATTATTTCACCATTTACTGTACCCTTAATTGGAGGGGAAACTAGTCCAATATGCCTAGTGTCTTTCAAATATCTTAATTTAACACCCGAGAATTCTGCTTCATTAATTCTTTTCACCAATTCTTCACTAGTTGATCCAGAATAGATTTGAGAATAATGATTAACTCCCATTGAATTTGGGTTTATTGCAAGAAAAACACTATTGTCTCCGGAATGAATGTTTTTCGCCAAATATGCTTTTTTGATAGCTCCCTCGCCGAGTTTTCCAACTATAACATAATTAGGAACCCTAACACCACTACATTCAATGATGTCAGGAAAATTAATACCAGTATCCAATAATCCAGAAGCAATGTCAAAATCAATATTGTTAGAGTAACTCAGTAAAGTTAATAATCTTTGTTTTACATAATCTACATCCTCATTATAAATCGCGATTGAATCCAAATACTTTCTAACAAACTCGCTTTTTTTATCACAAATATATTTATCTAAAGAAATTGGAGATAGTAACAATCCCAATGAGCTTGAAGCAACAGATTGAACATTTCTACTTTCATCACTAATTGCAACCCGAAAACAATCTAAGTAAACTGTTGGAGAATATAATGCTATTTGGTTAAGAGACTGAACTGTTTTTATCCTTACAGATTCGCTTTGATCTTTAATCAAGATTGAAAAAAATTGTTGATAATCAGAAACGCTAACTTTCATTAAATCATCAAGCGAACTTGCCAAACCAACTCTCACCTCGGAACCACAATTAGTTCCTTTCCGGAAAAGTCTTTGGTAACTTTCCAGATGAGTGGGCAATAATAAGGCTATTTTATCAGAAACCATCTTGCGTATAATAGGAGACCCATCTTTTATAGTCAAGGAGTATACTTCTTCGAATTTTGAATGGTCCATTTTTGCAAGAGGAGCCAAATTATTTACTATCTCTTCTTTTGGCCAAACATGTTTAGAATTCATACCATGTTGAACAATATTGTTATAAAGTTCAAAATCCAATTCAGCTAATTCCTCGATGGTTAAAGATAATAAGTTACTTGGAATATCTGGAATTTTACAACCAGCCATATCAAAAATAACAACCATATCTTCTAATGATGATTTTTTCCAATCATTATTAACAGTTAGAGTTTCAGAAGTATGACTATCACTTCCATAGAAATCAACTAAATATTTCCTCCTTTCTAAATCAAACCAACTTAGAAGTTCTTCTTTTAATCCTTTATCCATAGCTATATACTAATTTTAATTAAACTAAAATAATGAGATTTTTTTATAAATATTACATCGAAAAAATATGATAGTTATTCTAAAAACTTCTTTGCCATTTCTTCCATCTTACCAGAACAATGGGCAGCAGCTAATTTTTTTGCTTCATCACCGGCAAAGAATTTAAGATTACTATATAGTAAATTACTTTGAGTAGCTTCTTCGTGTCGGGGATGATCCTTATTTTCGATGCATGAGCACAGAACAAGAACTTCCTTATTGTGATCTAACTCTAAAAACCAAGTTCTGGCAACTCTATCACCAAGAGTGTAAGTATCCTTGACGTGAGCACATTCAGTAAATTCATCTGATTGCTCGTTCTCACGCACGCGATAGTTCACCCAAGCTGGTTTTTCTCTAAAATATTGATGAACAATATCATCTCTTCGGGCATTGAAATAATCATGGGCTCTTTGTTGATCAGTATCAAAAAAAGACCTACCTCGGAAAAATAAAACACTTTCAAAATCAATTTGATGATAATCAAGACCAAGAGCGTGGTAAACCGAAGCCTGTACTTCAGTTTTGACTGTCTCTTTTTCTTTGTCCCTTTCTAAAAGTAGAAAAGCTAAAGTTGTTCCATTAAAAGTCTCTTTAACGGCTATTTTAAGCAAATCCTGATGCTCAGAATAATGCCCGTTGCCATCCTCAGAACAAATCATCCTTACCGCCTTGGAACCAAGACCGTGCTTCTTTATATCTGTGTAATACATTTTATATCACTTGATTAAACCATGAACTGGTGAAATCACTATTTTTAAACCTTTCGGCATATCTGAGACGACGAAATCTTTATATAAGTAATTAAATAGTTATGTTTAACATGAAAATATTGACAATCCATGCTGATTTCATCGAATTTGAAGCGAAAAAAAGAGCATTTAAAGGCGCTGAGGAAGGTATCGAGGAAGGCAAACACCGCAGTGAAGAATGTTTAGTGGTCTTCACAGCCGTGGAAAAAAGAGATGAAACCGATAAAGAGGCTTTGCTCAAGAGATACGTGCAGGAAGTCAAAAACATTGCCACTCAAGTGAAAGCTGAGAACATCGTCCTTTACCCTTACGCCCATCTCAGTTCCAGCTTAAGTTCTCCTAAATTTGCTGAGGAAGTGATGAAAGGAGCTGAAGAAATCCTAAAGGTGGATTACAAGGTATCTAGAGCGCCGTTCGGCTGGTATAAATCTTTCAACATCAGCTGCAAAGGACACCCGTTATCAGAGTTATCAAGAGAGTTTACGGCAGAAGAAACTTCTACCTTGAAGCGAGAAGCAAAAGATGAGCCCTTCCAATTCAAAGATAAAGAATTATCCAAAGAAGAAAAGATAACTTTATCTACCGCCTTTGTCCTGGCGAAAGCAATTAAAGAGCTGTTCCCTGAAGCAAAATTTGGCAGCAGCGATTTCTACCATGAGCAAGCGTATATTGATGTAGTTGGCGTTAAATTAAGGGAAGATGACAAGAAAAGATTGGAGAAAAAGGCTAAGCAATTGATCAAGGAGGGGTTAGTCTTTGCCAAGCTGGAAGATAAAGAGATGCTGGGAACCTTACAGCATGAAGTTATGGAAGATCTTGGTGAGAAAGCAGAACTCTATCAACTCAGCGGTGTCTTTCTAGCGCCATTATATCAGGAACCTTTTGTCTATTCTACTAAAGAGATCGGCGCGTTAAAAGTGCTGAATATTTCCTCGGCTTACTGGAAAGGAAATGAAAATAATGAACAATTAACCAGAGTTTACTGCATCGGGTTCAGATCTGAAGAGATGTTACAAGAATATGAGAAGAAGGAGGAAGAAGCAGAAAACAGGAGCCATCTGAAGATTGGTAAGGAACAGGGATTGTTTGTGGTCTCTAATCTTATCGGTGCCGGACTGCCATTACTAGCACCGAAAGGAACCATCATCAATAACAAGATTGTGGAATTTTTATGGGAACTGCATAAAGATAAAGGCTACAGCCAAGTTAAGATACCTCATATCGCTAAAGACTTATTATACAAGAAATCAGGACACTGGGAGAAATTTGGTGATGAATTGTTCACAGTAAAAGGCAAGACAGAAAATTTCGTGCTGAAACCGATGAACTGCCCACACCACATCCAGATCTTTGACGCTTTCCCACACAGCTATCGTGATTTACCGGTTAGATTCTTTGAACCGACAACTGTCTATCGAGACGAGAAGGCTGGACAACTAGTCGGCTTGAGCAGAGTAAGGTCAATAACACAAGATGATGGACATATTTTCTGCAGGGTTGATCAGATCAAAGAAGAAGTCAAGACCATCGTAGAGATCATCATCAAATTCTATAACACTTTAGGTATGGATAAGGATTACTGGGTTTCTTTATCTGTAAGGGGAGATGACCAATCTAAATATCTGGGAGATACTGAAGCATGGGATCTGGCTGAAAGTTCTTTAGAGGAGATTGCTACCACTAACAAGCTGCCGTTCCGGAAGATTAAAGGAGAAGCGGCTTTCTATGGCCCTAAACTGGATTTCATGTTTAAGGACGCTTTAGGCAGGGAATGGCAGTTAGCGACGATACAATTGGATTTCAACCTGCCGGAAAGGTTTGACCTCAGCTACATGAACCAAGAAAGCAAGAAAGAACGACCAGTGATGATTCACAGGGCAATTTCTGGTTCACTGGAAAGGTTCATGTCTGTGCTGATTGAGCATTTTGCAGGTAAATTTCCCTTATGGTTAAGTCCAGTGCAGGTTAAAGTGGTTACAATCACTGACAGAAGCAACGAATTTGCTAAAGAGATTAGGGCTAAACTAATGGCAAAGGATATTAGGGTAGAATTAGACGACAGAGCTGAGTCGATGGGCCGGAAAGTTAGGGATGCACAATTAGAGAAAGTCAACTACATCGTAACCATCGGCGATAAAGAGATGGATGAAAAAGTTCTTGCTGTTCGTTCGAGAGATAATGAGCAGAAGTTTGGTGTTGAGGTAGAAGAATTTATCGCTGAATTGGTTGATTTGGTTAAGAACAGGGAATTAGATTAGACCAAATATATCCCTTCCAAGGCTTGCTTGACGATACCTTCACAGTTTTCTACTTTTTTTCTAACTTTGATATCGGCAGTAGCTTTTCTGATCTGACCCAGACGATCCAGCACCTGTGAAAAAAACCTAATTAAATCACCTTCCAAAAGATTGGTCATGTCCATCAAATCAAAAAAAGTCAAGCCATTATAGATGGGATGGATCAAGGTGGTAACCATGTCAAGATTGAGAAATTTTTTCTCTTTAGCCAAGAATTCGTTCTTGTAAAGCATCGTTTTCAAATTTTTCAATTGCTCGTTACGAAAAAACTTCTTGAACTTGTTCATCGGCCTATGCTCATAAGCCAAAGCGCCGACAACTAAAAGAATCTGATATTCATCAAGATCGTTCACCATCTCAGTGGCAAAGATTTCACCAGTAGTTATTTCATCAGCAAAAACTCTTGAAGAAAAATGTCCTTTAGGTGTCAAAGCTTTATCGATGATATATTCGTATTTCTCTAATTTTCTGATGATGCTGTTGTATCTTGCTAAGAGAACTTTCGTGGGCACATCAGCATATTTTTCACCAAATTTCTGATAAGAGAAAAAACTTAACCTTAAGATTTTAGCGATATCATCGGGAGTATGTAAATTAATTAAATTCAGGACAGTGTTAATAGATAACCTAAATTGTGATTGGATGGGGTCGATGTCTTGGGAAGTTATCCTTTTAATCTCATGGTAATTGAACGTCGGCCGGAAAACCATGCTGACAACATAACCTACAGTATCGATACCCCTCCTTCCTGCTCGACCAGCAATCTGGAAATATTCCTTGCTGTTGAGATAACGGAAATTCATGCCGTCATATTTTCTTAAGCCGTCAAAACAGACAGTCTTAGCCGGCATATTGATACCGACAGCGAAAGTTTCAGTGGTATAAAGCACCTTGATCAAGCCTTGCCCGAAAAGATCTTCCACTGCCGTCTTGATGACCGGTAATAACCCAGCATGATGGAAGGCGATGCCCTGCGGTAATGATTCCAGCAATATTTTTGTGGACATCAACTTGCTTACCTCCGGCGGGGCTTCTCTTAAATGCTGATGGAAAATAGTCATAATCTGGGGATTTTTATCAAAGAAGCCTTTACGGGCTAGTTCACGAGCTTTCAATTGCGTGGAACGACGGGAAAAGGTGAAAAATAAGCAAGGTAATTTATCACCTAACTGCTTGATCAATTCCACATGATTGGGAGCCGGGGTAGGAATCTTGGCCCCTCTTTTCTTGACGACACTGCGGTAATGGGGAATACGTTTAGCATCTCTGATTTTTTCTAAGGTAGTCAAACCCAGTTCATAATCAAAGAAAGCATGATGTAAAGGAACATTCCTTTTAGTAGCGATAACTGTTGCCACTTCGTGATTTTTTATCGCTTGAATCCAGTTGCTGAACTCCTGAGCGTTGGGGATGGTAGCGGAAAGGCAGAGGAAACGGATATTTTCACTGCTATAGATGATGGATTCTTCCCAGACATAACCTCTTTCAACATCGTTGATATAATGGATCTCGTCGAAAATAACATAGACAATGTCATTAATAGATTCATCATTAGCTACTACCATGTTACGGTAGATCTCCGTAGTCATGATGATTATTTTAGCGGTAGGATTTATCACAAAATCGCCGGTCATCAGACCAACCTTATCTTCACCATAAAGCTGGGAAAAATCTTTGTATTTCTGGTTGGAAAGTGCTTTGATGGGAGCAGTGTAAATTATTCTTTTATTGTTGTTTTTATTTAAGTCGATGATGTATTCGGCGATGAGGGTCTTGCCAGAGCCAGTAGGAGCAGAAACCACGACGCTTTGATTGTTCTTGATGGCGTTGATGGCTTCTTCCTGAAAAGGGTCTAAAACAAATTCCTTAAATTTCATTTAAGATGAGGAATACTCGATCATTTATATAGTTGTGGGGTTTGTTGGTTTAATTCATCATTTATCAATGATACTCAAATCATTTAAATCTAGTACCCTTGCAGGAATTCTGTTAAGATCATAATTATATCTTTCTAATAACCCATTTAATCTTACAGTAACATCTCCCTTACCCTCTATTAAAGAACCTTGGTAAAAATAGGAGGTGGTTGGTTCTTCATATCTCCCCATGGTTTGATGAGCCTTGATTGCGCGTAATGAACCATCGCTTAAACTAAATTGTTCTTTTACAGCATCTTCATCCATTACAGCAAGAGCATCTACGACATCTTGACCTGTCCAGCTTCTTCTTTCTGATTTTTCGGATTTCTGTCTGTGCATTGTATCCCAAGCAATGTAAGCAGGTAATCTGGATTCCAGTTCTGGTTTAACCCTGCAATTTTCTAAAAGATAAGCTGCATTAACTTCTATGCCTTTATCACGATGATCTTTGATTACCTGATAAGCGGTTTCCTTGCTATCAATTACTGGTTTTAACTCTTCAGTCATTGCTTCTAATTCTACAACGGTAAAACCTGAATAACATTCAGCAATCTCAGCAGGAGTACAATCGGCTTGCAAGAATTCCAAGGCTTCTTCTCGAGTAATTATTTCTAAACCTGATCCTTCTAAATTACTTTCTGGTTTGTAAGAAGATCCTAACATAACTCTTTCTGGTAATGTTCCTGCCAAGGGGAAATACTTGGGCATTGCTTGAGGACGGACTGCTTTTGTAACAAAATCAACAATGCTTGGAGTGTCAAAAGGTAAGTGTACCCCTAAATGATCGTTTCTGAAAATTTCAATTTTTGGTCTTTTTTCCCAAGCTGTAACATCGTATCTAACAACTCTAAAAAAATCAAAGAACATTGGAGCACGTTTATCACTGATATATTTTCCCCGATATAAGTTGGTTACTTTTTTAAATTCAACTTCTGGCTGTATTAAGTAAGAAGCTATCACCCCTACTAAGGATTCATTATCCCCATATAATTGACCAATTCTAGAAGTTCTGATAACACTTTGAAGGTCGGCCATTAGAATATTGGTAAGAAAATTATTAGCAGGACTTCGAAGCACTCTTGTCCTTTCGTGTTGTGTTTTTGCTGCATCATATTGCTCTAAGAGATCAGGAATTATTTCTTTGATTGTAGGTAGTTTCTCCAACATTTCTCTCTTCACACCCATTAGTTCAACTTGATCTTTAGCAGTTGACATAGAGGTTAGCAAAAATGCAGTAAGACCATCACTTCGAGAATCTCCAAGGTTATAATTCTTACTTTTTTGAATAATAGAATGAACTTCTGCAGATAACTTCTTTGCTTTCTCTTTATCTCCTGTTAAAACAGCTTCTATTAACTCTCGATCCTTGCAAGAATAACGAAGATTGTTAAGGGCAAGACCATAGACGTTATCTCTTTCTCTTTTGCCTAAACAATTAATCCCTAAGACCCCAATCGGTTTAAGCACTGGCCGACCAAGAATTAATACTAAAGCATATCTTTTGTCCTCATCTAAATAACCCTGATAATCAAGATTCACCACATCAAATCTATTAGGAAATCCTTCATGGTCTTGTTCAAAGAATTCATAATCATAACCTTCAAACACTCTTATGCCCAAATTCAGATCACTAATTTCAGCGGCAATATCTGGTTTAGCTTCTATACCAACAATATTTTCTCTCTCGATACCAAGTTTGTCGTAGACGTTGAGAATTTCCAATCCTTCATGACCGGGAAAACAAGCTACAGTCAAACTTTTTCTTCTTTTTGGATCTTTTAACTCTCTTCTTAGAGCGTGAGCTATGAATTCTTCTAACTTCTGGCGATACTTCCGTTTCATGTCGAAGTTGTAGCTATCCTTTCTGACCATTTTAGATTAAAAAAGCTGATTGTTTATAAATATTGAGGTTATTTCTTACTTGACAGGGACTACCTTTGATTATGCTTCAACCAATTACATTTATAAAATAAACATTAAATCATCTTTAAGATGTACGACTCCAGCAAATTTATCCATACTGAAGATATCAAAATCAGCGATGAAACAAGGGAACTGCTAACAAAGGCTACAGCGTTATATAACGAAAATTTTCCCAGCAAGAGAACTTGGTACGGCAGATGCATCTTTATCAGCTGGTATTGCTCATTAGGAGACTGCACTTTCTGTTTCAGAACTACTCAGAAGCATAAAATCCAGCACCCCGCCGGTTCTAAAAGATCAATGGGCTCAATATTGATCGAAGCATTATTCAGCAGATTATTTCATTGGCGGATTGAGTTTCTTACTGGAGGTTATGGGATTATGCCTTTCCCAGAATTGCTAGAGATGATCAAGAATGTCAGTAAGGTTTATGGTGAAAAGATTTGGTTAAATCTGGGAGTGATGGCACCTTCACACTTAGAGCAAGTTAAGCCCTATGTAAAAGGGATGGTCTCATCTCTAGAGACGGTAACTCCCCAGCTTCACGAATATGTCTGCCCGTCTAAACCAATTGCACCTTATTCAGTTATGTTTAAGCGTCTGGATAAAGATTTCAAAAAAAGTATCTGTATCATTGTAGGATTGGGAGACACAATAGAAGACATGAAATATCTATTTGATTTCATTAAAGAACATGAGATCAACAGGGTTACCATGTATGCCCTTAAACCAGTTAAAGGATTAGAGTACACGGAAGGACCAGCTGTTGATTTCTATTTGCAATGGTTGGCTCGGTTAAGGATCAGGTTCCCTAAGTTAGAGATCATCGCGGGAACGAACTTAAGAAGATGTGAAGAAGTAGGTTATCTGATGCAGGCAGGCGCTAATGCCGTAACAAAATTCCCGGTAACTAAACAGTTCGGCACGGAGAAAGCAAAACTTGTCGATCAGCTGATTAGAGATGAGGGACGAGATTTTGTCAGCAACGTCAAGGATTTCTTAGATATCGACTGGGAAGCAGAGATCGACAAGCTGGATATCGCAGACCATCACAAAGAAGATATGAAAGAGAAGATTAAGCCTTATTTGGAAAGGTTCAGCCACCCTAAAGATAAGGA
>Ga0210057_1005307_pt1 | contig 16642 bp, 12 predicted proteins | sample CryGeyCG2114_010_2_FD_183968 | JGI IMG/M metagenome (GOLD analysis project Ga0210057, IMG submission 183968) | Groundwater microbial communities from aquifer - Crystal Geyser CG10_big_fil_rev_8/21/14_0.10 (SPAdes) (version 2) | ecosystem: Environmental > Aquatic > Deep subsurface > Groundwater ...
CCAGGGTTTTACTGAGCGCGTCTTGAGCAATTGAGGTCGCAAATAACTCTGGATGATCCCAGGCCCATTGGCTCATCTTTTTTATAGAATTAAACGATTTGTCATAGGTATCCGACCCAAGCACAACGACGATTACTTTGCGGCTCGGATCCGGCTTGCCCTGCACCAGCGGTTCAAGTTCTGCAACAAGATTGTATTTTGACTCGTATAAAAAGCCTGTCTTTCCTCCAAGAAGCCAGACATCCGGATCCTGCAAAAATGGCTTGTTCGTGTTTTGAATCACATGATATTCCCCCGTATTCCGTACCGTGAATGCATACTGACTAATGGTAGAAGCAGAATGCGCAATCTGATTTTTAAAAACGGCTTCCGCAAGACGCGCGACGTCATAGGCGGTCACGGTGTTTTTTGGATTCATTCCCGCCGGTTCGTAAAAAACAGAATGTGTCGCACCCACGCGTTTCGCCTCAGCATTCATCTGCGCGACGAAAGCAGCCATACTCGAGCTCCCAAGTCTTCCGAGCGCCATGGCAGCATTATTCGCGCTTGAAGTTAGCGCGCTATAAAATAAGTCTCTTAAAGAAACCATTGCGCCATCCGCAACGCGTAAACGCCCGCCACCAACTTCGTCAACGCTTGAAAGCTTTACCAACTTATCCCAGCTTGGGTTGGAATCTAAAAACGCCAATGCTGTAGCTAATTTACTTAAGCTCGCAGCCGGGTGCGGTGTATCGGGTTTAAACGACCAAAGAATTTTGTGTGTATCCGGCTGCATGATAACCGCTGAAACGAATTCATTGTTTTCAGGAACAAAGGTCTGTGCGTGCACAAAACTCGGGCTTACAAGAAGCGCGAAAACGAGCATGAAGATTTTTGTGTAGGCGCGAATAGACATATGTATTTTATCAGGCTGATACGAAGCGTTCCTCTACCCATGAAGCGATAATCTCCGGGAGTTTTTGATCCTGAAGAAAGAGATTTGTTCCATGTCCGGCGCTTGTATAGGTAAGAAGTTGCTTGGTTTTGCAAGCTGCAACTTGTTCAATGTGTTTTGCAGCATCATAACTTTCTTGATCATCCCCTTGCGAGGCCATAGCTAAGAGCGCCTGTTCTGCGCGAAGCTGGGAAGCGAGTGGATAGGTTGCGATACCGCGATAATCTTCGCCAGGAGAAAGCAAAACGACCGCGGGTATTTCCGGGTGCTCTGCAGCAGTTTGAATCGCTAAGTTCGCGCCGATGGAGGCGCCAATGACAGCTACTTGATTTAAGGCAAAGCCCCTCTTCCGCAAATAAAAAAGCGCGGCTTGAACATCAAGCTTCGACTGACCATGCTGCTCATCATTAAATTGCTGATAATCCAGCGTCAGCTCCTCTTTTTGAACGCTCTCTCCATGACCGCGCAAGTCGATGGCTAAGGAAGCGATATCATGAGCTTCAAGCTCCGCGCTCAAACTCGCCCAGCTTTTTCGATCAGCAGGCATCATATGTAAAAGCAAAGCGGCAGCCTTGGGTTTTGCGGGAGCTGAATAATCGCCCACAATAATAACGCGATCTTCAGTTTGGAAAATGATGCGTTCTGTCATAGATTATTCATCAAACGTAATACGTTCACCGGGTGCAAGTTTTTTTACTGAATCGTTTTGCGGAGCCGGTGAATTCGCTTTTGCATTCCCTGTTTTTTCCTGTGCGCTTGCGCCGGTCGTTGGTTTCCGTTTTCGTCGACGCTTGCGCTTCGGAGCTTCCGTTTCGGTTGCTTGATCGAGCTTCACCTTTTCCTCTACGGGCTTTGGTCCGTCTGCGCGCTTTCCATCGCCTGCGCGCTTTTCCAGTGTTTTTTTGCGCAGCTCAACCGGCTTTTCTTTCGCCCGTAATATTGCCGTTAACAAGTCCTCATCATCGTCTCTAGACTCGCTTGCTTTCACGATGGAAATCTTCCCAGGAGGCAAATTGCTTTGTATGAGCCTTGGGCGGTTATTTTCTTTCTGCTCAGGCATATTACCCTTGGCACGCACGGGCGATTGCACTTTTACACGATCGCTTATTTCCGGTGGAGGCGGACTTTTTTTGAACTTTCGTAAATCATTGCTTCGATTTTTGCGCTCTTCCAAAACAATTGGGCGGCATTCAGGGCAATACATGGGTCGCGAAGGATCAAGCTGAACCGGTAAATCCCAAACTTTTCCGCAGCGCGAACAGGTATGCGGAAATTTTGGCTTATTACTTTTTTTCGAGCTTACGCTTTTTTGGATGGCTTCGAGACGCTCCGGCAGGATGCGAAGAAATTCTCCCTCATCTTGCGCTTCTTCCAGCGCTCCATTCTTCAGCTCTTTTGCCGGTTTAATAGCAGGATATTGAATAATGTTCGTCAGTTCCTTCGCTGTTTCATTAAGAGATATTTCCGGAACTTTTACTTCCGGAAGGTTTACAGACATCGGGCTCGCTTCCGCAGTAGCCGTGGACAGAGATGCGTGTGAACCGGCGGGCGCTGTTTCCATACCGCTCCAACGCAACACTTTTTCCTCGATAAGAGCACGCGGTTCAGCGTAACGCTCGCGAGAAATAGCGATAACTTTATCGCGAGAATCCATGTGTTTTGCAATTGGCGGAAGCGATAAGGCACTAAATGGCGGCGTTGCAACTCCGTCCACCATAAGCTTCAAATACATGTTGTACTTTGAAATATTGAGCAAGTCCTCAAGTACAAATGTTGGAGCAAATTCAGGTTCAAGCTTTTCCGCATCGGTTGCTCCAACACGCATTGTGATAATGGTTCCGGCGTTTCCAAAAATAGCTGCCGCAACTTGCTCATCGAGCTGCTCGATATATTGATGCGCGACAATGAGATTTAAACGGAACTTACGCGCCTCGGAAAGAATGCTCGCGAATGATTCGTTTGCAAAGTTTTGAAATTCGTCCACGTATAGATAAAAATCTCGGCGCTCGTCTTCCGCGACATTTTGTCGTTCTTGCGCTGCTAATTGAAGTTTTGTAATCAACATGCCACCGAGCAGGCGCATATTATCTTCACCGATACGCCCCTTAGAAAGGTTTACAACAAGAATCTTTCCATCATCCATAACGCGCCGAAGGTTCACGGAAGATTTTACTTGCGCAACCATATTGCGAATCACGGAGGAGCTTAAAAACTGCCCAACTTTGTTCTGCACAGGAGCAATGGCTTCCGTCGCATATTTTTCTGACCAGCCTGCAAACTCGGCGATCCAAAAGGTTTTTACAATTGGATCACGAATTTTTTGGACGACACGCGTTCGATATTCTTTATCAACAAGAATGCGGTTGATTCCAAGAAGCGTCGCCCCCGGATAGTCGAGCAAAGCCAGCACGCAGTTCATGAGAATATATTCCATGCGCGCGCTCCAGACATCCGGCCAGATCTTTTTAAAGACGCCCATCAACCCGGAAGCAATCAAGGGCTTTTGCTCATCCGATTCGGTTTCTAAAATATTAAATCCAACGGGATATTCAATGTCGGAAGGATTAAAATATACGACGTCGTTTATGCGATTTGATGGGATGAAATCAAGCAGCGTTTCTGCCGTATCGCCGTGCGGATCAATATAACAACAGCCATGCCCATTTTGAATGTCTTGAACAATCAAATTCTCCATGAGCGTCGTCTTTCCCATGCCCGTCTTTCCAATAACGTACATGTGACGCCGTCGATCATCCGTTTTGATACCAAAACGACGCCGTTCGTTTCGATAGTTGGTTTCCCCAAACAGCGTTATCTCGTTCAAATGATCGTGATTGTATTCAGTTGGCATAGAAGGGACGTTCCTCGACATGAGTCAGGCCCGTCTTAAGGTACGAAACGGAAACGCCTACGGGGCAGATCCGCTCTAAAAACAGTATAGCGCGTATGCTAGGCGAACGGAATATTTGCGGGCGGCTCCGCTTTTTTTGCTTCCACGCGGCGCAATTGAGGAGCGCGAACCTGCAAAAGAATAGGGAAATGCCATAGTGTAGCAAGTTCTTCGCCTGAAAGCTGGAATGGAGAAAGGCCAACCCAAGAAGAGCGTCCGCGATAGGCGCGAATAAGCTTACTTTTTCTCGTATTATTGCGTCGAGCTTTAAACCACCAAAGGTTACTACTCATACCCGTACGTTTTAGGTCAGGCTTAAGCGCCTGCATATTAAACGTATTCATTTGCTTGATCGCGCCAATAAAAGGCTGAACCGCCTTCGATTTTTTCATGACCGTTTTTTTTGCAATATACAAAAAACGGATTTTGCACATAAAACCAATTTTCGATTCCTTTCTTTCAACTGCTTCAAGAACATACCTTTCTCCAGGAGAAAGCATCATCATGCGTGGAGGATCGTTTTTTTTCTCTTCTTTTTTAGGGGCGGAACCGGAGCTTCCCAGCGCAACCGACATAACATCTTGTGCCGCTTGTATTGGCAGTTCGATTACTTGAGTTAAAACCGATGGTTTTGGCTTCACTTCGGTTCCTTTTAACTTATTGATAACTTTTTCCGCACGTTTTCGAAAATCTTTTTGGTCTGTTGGAAGCATCACGATTTGATACCAAGCCTGCTCCCCTTTTCCGAGACGGGAGAAGTTTTCTAATAGAACAGCAATCGGATCTTTAAGTTCGCCGGAAACCTTGTCCTCAAACTCAGGATACGTGCGAAGCGGGTATGGATCGGGCTGAACGTTCGTCATCTCCGTTCCCCAGAGATCCCATTCTTCGTCCGGATAATTGATGGGCACGTTTTTCGTATAATCTTCCGCTTCTCGAATTTCCGCATCAGGATACTGTGCGTAAATAGATGCTTCAATCAGATCGCGTAAGCTCGATAAACTGTGCACAAAAAAGCTTACGCGCCCTTCAATAGAAGCTATCTCAATACTAATAGAGGCCTGCGACTCCCCATGGATCCACGTGTCGGTCCAACCGACAGAAGAGTGCGCACCGGCTAAGTTTGAAAAAATGTTTTCTACCGCTCTCACCGTTTGCTCAGATGTGCGCGGAATATCGATCTCAAGCATCACCCATTCTTTTTTTGCAGCCGCTTTTGATTGAACGAGGTCAAGCCAAAGGGTACGAAGCATCCAGAACAGAAAAACAACCAGAATAATCCATCCTCCGTTGACAAACAAAATCACCATGGCCGTGAACGGATCACTGCCGGCTGCGTTTAAAAACGCATTCAGATCAAACTGAAATATAGAGAATGAATACAAGCTCTGAAGCATGCTCGTTACAGTATACCACAGGCTGAAAGTGCCAAGCTACTTCTTTCGTCTTTTGGAAAGCTTCTCAAGCGACACGAGGAGAGGTGAAGCGATGAAAATAGACGAATAGGTTCCAACAGAGATTCCGATAATCAAGGTAAGCGTAAATTCTCTCAATGTCGTTCCTCCATACAAGAAGATAGCGATAAGCACGAGCAAAGTCGTCATCGAGGTATTGAATGATCGCAAGAAGGTTTGATGAACGGATGCTTCAACAATTTCCGAGAATGTCGCAGAGGTTCGAAGAAGGTTTTCGCGGATTCTATCCATCACAACAATCGTATCCGTAATTGAATATCCGAGAATGGTCAAAATAGCTGCGATGAACGGCGTACCGATTTCTGTTCCGTAAGCGTGTCCAAGATAGGCGAAGACGCCCACCGGCACGATGACATCATGAAACGCGGCGATAATAGTGACCAGTCCATATTTCCATGAGCGCACAGGAGCGGACACTTTTCGGAAAGCGTAGGCCACGTAGAGAAGAATAGCCAAAAGAACAATCACGAGTCCTCGAATGGATTTGCTGCGCAGTTCTTTTCCAATAACCGGACCAATTCCGTCATAACGTAATTCCGTTACATTTCCGTATTTTTCGTTCAAAGCGGCAAGAATATTTTGATGTGCATCTTCCGAAATAGGCTGGAGGCGAAGCTGCATGTCTGCATCTCCGGCCGGCTGGATAACCGCCTTGCCAATGTCTTCATTAATGGATCCGAGGACGCTCTGCGTGTCGGCAACGGAAGGGCGCTCCCCTTCAAAGTGAACCGCCATAAGCGTTCCTCCGGTAAATTCAATCCCCTGCTTCAAGTTCCATGAGGCAAGAAAGATAAACGAGAACGCGAGGAGCGCGCCGGAGATGAGATACCAGAGCGGACGAAGTTTTACGACTTGGAGTTTCATATAGTTCAGATCTTATTCAGTTTTGGATGATTTTGGCTTCAAATACAACCACCCGATTTTTGCCGATCTTGTTCGCGCAAACCAACGCAAAAGCGAACGTGTGGAAATAATGGCGGTAAAGAGAGACAGGATCGTTCCAAGCCCAAGCGTAAGAGCGAATCCCTTAATTAAGGACGACGAGAACCAGAAGAGAACAGCGGAAGAAATCAGAATGGTAACGTGGCCGTCACGAATAGATGGCCAAGCTCGACGGAACGCGTCTTCAAGACCGTTTGTCAGCGTTTTTCCTTCACGAAGTTCTTCTTTTAGTCGCTCAAAGACGAGCACGTTTGCATCGACAGCAATACCAATGGAGAGGATAAAACCTGCAACACCGGAAAGCGTAAGCGTAACCGGAATCAGCTTGAAGAATGCAGCTGAGAGGGCGGCATAAAGCCAAAGAGCTAAGATAGCGGCCAGTCCCGGCAAGCGATACAGAATCAACATGTAGATCGCAACGAGAATAAAGCCAATAAGCCCCGCGACAAGCGAACGATGCAATGAGTCGGCGCCAAGCGTTGGACCTACGGTTTGCTGCGCAATCAAGTCAATCGGAATCGGAAGCGCACCCGCTTGAAGTCGGCGTGCTAATGTTTTTGCTTCATCAATACTAAAGTTTCCCGTGATAACGGCACGTCCGCCCAAAATCTCTGATTGCACGACTGGCTGAGAAATGATCTGGCCATCGAGAAAGATTGCGATAGGCTTGTTTAGGTTTTTCTTGGTGAGCTCAGCAAAAAGGTCGGAGCCTTCTTTGTCGAATTGAAGTGAAACCTGAGTTGCACCGCTATTTTGATCAAATTCAACACGCGCGGAACTAAGCTGTTTTCCTGTTAAATCAGTCGATTTCCAAGGATCCTGAGGAGGAACGATGTCTGCATCCACTGTTTTCTTCACCTGGATAAGACGGAGACGAAGATCTTTGTCGGGTCGCGTCCCAATCTTATAAATCAAATGATAACCGAATGGAGTTTCAACAACGTCAGAAATAGTTCCCGTTTCCTGTGGAAAGACAACATCTTCAAATGCTGGAACCATGTCGCCCTTGGAAAAGAAGCCCAGATCGCCACCGCCGGTTTTTGCACCAGGCTCATCTGAATGGTCACGAACAAACTGATCAAAGTTTTTCGGCGTAACTTGTTTTTTATAATCTTCAATCAAAGCCTTCGCTTCATCCTTTGTACGGCTGGATGTGCTCTGCGAAGCGCCTTGATACGAAACAAGAAGATGTTGCGCATGCACTTGCTCCCCCACGTCTTTTACTTCTTCCACTTTTGCAACCGTGTAATAAGACGGCTCTTCAATAACTTGATCAAAAACCGTTCCCGCTGGGACGGCGCTCAGCATGTCGAGCAAATCTTTATACTGAGCGTCTCCTTTAATAAAACCCGTATCTCCCGATGCGTCTTTCAATGCAGCATTATCTGTATTCGCTTTTGCTAAAGCAGCGAAATCCGCTCCGTCCGCTTGAGCCTGTTTCAGCAAATCTTCTGCCTTTGTTTGTTCTTCCGCATTCTTCTTTACCTTTTGCGTCTGTTCCTCTGGCGTCAGATTACGGCTTTGCGTAGGATTCTGTTCTTTGAACTCCAGAATAGGCGTTTCTCCGATAAGCTTGACGGCTTGATTTACATCGCGAATACCTGCCAACTCAACGGTTACACGCCATGAGTCGCCTGCTTGCGTTGTCTGTACAAGCGGTTCGGAAACACCAAGCGAATTTACGCGGCGTTCGATGACGTCGCGTACACCTGTTAAAGCGTCTTCGCGATCAGCGACAGCGACTTTGGAAACATCGGCTTCATATTCAAGATGTGTTCCACCCTGCAAGTCCAGTCCGAGCACGAAGGGACGTTCAATTTTTGGGATGTTAAATCCTACAATGGAGGATGTTTTTTCTATAAGCCAGTTTGTCGGATTGGGATAGGCAACGGAACCTGCTACGACAAACAAGAGAATCAGCCAAATAAGGCGATTGCGAATAGCGGCTCTCGAGAGATTGATGGACTTCTTTTTTCGTTTCATACGGGAAAAATGATTTGCGTGACTGTAGCGGAATGAAGCGCTTTGAACAATGTTTATGTCAAGGGAGTTAGGCTTTTGGCGTGGATGAATCGCCTCCAGACAGTTGAGGTGCGAGCTTCGGTGGTTGTTTTCGCAAAACAAATGTTTGCTGAACCAACGTAAGCAAGCTCATCACCAACCAGTAAAGCGTAAGACCTCCTGGAAGAGAAAATCCGATAACCGCCGTTACGAGCGGCATAACATAGGTCATCTGCTTATTCATGGATGCCGCCATTCCTTCATCCTTCGCACCTTTACTCCCCTGCACTTCCGGCGGGAGTGGCGCAATCGTTGCTGCCGGCGGTTTTAGAATTTGCTTGGTTTGAACGAATTGAATGAGCGCGGCAAGAATAGCCAAAACATAGTTTGGCTTTGTCAGATCAAAAAAGCCTAAGAATGTTGGGTCAACGAGACCCGGATTTGCAACAAATGGATAGAGAAGATTCAAGCTCTTCGAGCTCAATCCAACAGAAAGGGCTCGATATAGTCCGATGAACACCGGAAGCTGCACAAGCAATGGAAGACAGGAGGAAGCCGGGTTTACCTTTTCCTTCTGATACAGCTTCATAAGCTCGCTCGCCTGAGCCTCTTTATCATCTTTAAATGTCTTGCGGACTTCCTCAATTTTCGGCTGAAGCTCTTGCATGGCTTGCTGCTGCTTAATCTGCAAATGCGTAAGCGGATACAGCAAGAGTTTTATGACGATCGTGAGAAGAATGATGGCGATACCGATGTCTTGTCCCGGGACATACAGATACAACCAAACCAGCAGGTTGAGAATCGGCTGAATGAAAAGGGTTTGAAAGATTTGTCCAATCATACAAGGTTATTCCGTTACCGAGGGAGTTTCCTCTTTTTGTTCATCTTCTTTTTTTCCTTCCTTTACCTCTTCCTCTTTTTCTTCCTCTCCCTCCGGTACAGCTTCCGCGGCAATGACGGCTGCCGTGGCGGCGCCTTCAAGCGGTTCTTCGGCCCGCTCTTCTGCTTTGTGCTGAGATTCTTCCGCTGACTCAGGCGCGTCCTCATCCGATTCTACGGCTTCCGGAAGATCGAATTCCATGGTTTCTGAGTCCCCTACGACGCGTCCACCTTCTTCAACAACCGTTATTTTCCAATTTGTTAATTTGGCGGCAAGGCGAACATTCTGTCCACCTTTTCCGATGGCGAGCGACAGTTGATCGGCTGCAACCTTTACCGTCGCAAGATGCGTAGCTTCATCCAGCTCTACGGCAGATACTTTTGCTGGCGACAGGGCCGCGCGAATAAATTCCGCCGGATCCTCATACCACTCAATCACATCAACTTTTTCTCCGCCCAGTTCTCGAATAATGGTTTGAATACGTGTTCCGCGCTGACCGATACAAGAACCAATTGGATCAATGGAGTCATCCGCTGTTGCAACGGCAACCTTTGTGCGACTGCCTGGTTCGCGTGCAATTTCACGGATTTCCACAATTCCATTTTCAATTTCCGGAATTTCTTGTGCAAATAATGCGGTCACAAGCTGTTTGCTTGTACGTGAAAGACGGATTTCCGGACCACGTGGAGTCATTTCAACTTGGCGAAGTACGGCTTTGATACGCGTTCCCGGATAATATCTTTCTGTTTCAATTTGATCTTCCGGAAGCAGGATTCCTGTTGCGCGACCAAGATCGATGAGCACAACACGTCCTTCGCGGCGTTGAACGATAACGTTCATCAGCTCCCCTTCGCGTCCTTTGAAATCTCCGAAAATAACGCTGCGCTCCGCTTCACGAAGTTTTTGCAGAATAACTTGCTTGGCCGTTTGCGCTGCCATGCGACCGAAGGCGGCCGGCACATGAAGCTCAACGCGAATCTCTTCATCGATTTGCGCATCCGGTTTCAAGTCGCGCGCGTCCGAAAGCATGATCATCGTTTTCGGATTGAACTTAAACTCTTCTTCCCCTTCCGTAAGTCCATCTTCTTTTTTTCCTTCCGGTTCCGGCTTTTTTTCTTCCGGTTTTTCCCGGGGTCTGTCCTTATCTTGTTTCGGAGCTGTGGAGGCTTCCAATCGTTCAAAATAATTCTCGTCGAGCTCCATGTCTTCAACAACAGACTTCACGTCAAATACTCGAATGCCGCCGGTATGCCCGTCGTATTTTTCAGGATCGAATTCGACTCTGATGTTCTGGTTTTTATTTCCAAAATCTTTTCGGTAGGCAGCCGCAAGCGCGGTTTCCACCGTCTCGAGGACTGACTCGTAGGCAATGCCCTTTTCGTCAGCGATTTGTTTCATCGCCTGCGTAATCGGAGAGGCCATAATATATGCTTAATAATTGGTAAAAATTGACAAAAAATCGACCCGTTCTTCCAGAACGAGTCAGCGTCAAGAGTATGCAGGGAAAAAATAAGCCTGTCAATGCTTTAAAATCCTTTGAAAAAACACTTGACAGCCATACCGATGAGCTATAGTTTGAATTGTCGCTCTCACGTCGAGAGCGGAGAAAACTGCTCGTTCGAAAAAGGAAGCGTGCAAAAAAATGGGAGAAACGATGGATGGACTTCCGCTGCAAATCAAGGTCCAAGGCAAGTATCTTCGGCGTTTCGCTCACGCGATCGGTGAAAGGTGTCAGCGCGGGAACAACCCGTGTTTGACGATTGTCGCCCCGCCGAACGAGCGGCATGAGATCCTTGCACTGGCAAAGATCATCTGCGAAGGCTACGGCGTTCCTCGAGTCATCGAGAATACCGAACTCGATTTCGACCGCCGGATTTGGCAAGAGTCGAACCCCGATCCGATTTTGGTACCGGACGGTACCCGCCTTCCCAAGTCCAGGCAGAAACGGCTTGCCGAGTTCTTCAACAATCCCCAAAGGATCCATCCGTTCATGTTTCTCGTGATCATCGATAGAGACCCGGGCGACCTCCTCAAGGAAGGCGTTTGGAATCCCCTCTTTCGAGAGCTCTTCGTCGCGCGGCAATTCCGTCTGCCACCCATGGCGAAACGGTTCCCCTCTGCGGACTCGCGCCGCAAGCTGTTCGAACGGGTGTTCCGTGAGATCGTTTCCTACCACGCGTCGAACAACGACACGATCGAGGAAGAAGCAACTCAGCTCATCCGGCAGTATTTCGAAGAGAAAGCTCCGCCATTCATGGAGAGCTACGTGAACCTCGCCTCGGCCTGCATCCGCAACATGCGGGCGCGTGAAAAGAGCTTGCTCGATGCCGAAGTCTTCAAAGCGACCATACGTGAGCTCGAGTCGCTCACCTCGGCGTCTGACCTTTCGGAAGCGATGCATTCGCCTTCGATGGCAGGTGCTTTTGCAACAACGAGCACCGGAGAGTAGCCCTCTTCCACCCCTAGCCCCTAAACGGAGCTTACTTAGTCCCGCAACATTTCATTTTGTTGCGGGGCTTTTCGTTTTATAAAAAAATCAATCAAAAGCCCCAACACTTTCACATACAGCAAAAGGTTGGGGCAAATAGGAAGAGAGAAGACGAAGCTTCAAGAAGAGCCGGGGCAAGTTCCTCGCATGGCGGGATCCCACATGATTATAGGTCGCTGTCCGCCACTTGGATTTGCCGGGTCCGTGCAGACAAGAACCTGCGAACGCATGTCACTTCCACCGAGCGAGAGTTCGAGAAAATCCCCTTCTTGAACTGCCGTGCCCGCATGCGAAGACCAGTCTTTCCAATACGGAGAACCGGATGGGCATGAAAGGGTAAGCGAACTCCACCCAGACCAAGTGGCAACGGATTCCGAAAGCATCGCTCCGGGAGCCGAAGTGTGCACAATCGGTGATTCGCCCCAAAGGTTGATCTCCCATCCGCCGGCGCACTCGCTTTCGAGCGCGCTTGAAAGACGGATATGGATTTCGTTGGGATCAAGAACCGATGCATCGGGCGTGGGCGGACAAGCATGTTCGTCCACACTTCCGTTGCAGTCGTCATCGATACCATTACAGACTTCGGGTTCCGGATCGCGACCGCTGGCCATGATCCAGACGCCTTCTCGACAGGAGCGAATAATTTCGCCGCAGCTATTTGACGACATCCGGTCTGGAATTCCGTTATCTGGGATTCCGTCGCAGTTATTGTCCTGTCCATTGCAAAGCTCAGGAGCTCCGCGGTAAGACGAGGGGTCGTCTGGCACACAGTCTTCCGAATCCGGCTGACCGTCTCCGTCGCGATCCGATGCGGATGAGGGAGGCGGGTCTGATGCTGAAGCGCTGGGCGCGGTGCCATCTTGTTCGCCACCGACGGCTTCGTCGATGCCGCCCGGCGTCGAATGTGCGAAGCAAGCGTCTGCCGTCAGGCAATGTCTTCCCGCACAATCTCTCGCGAGTTCGATGCGTATCATTTCCCCCTCTGGCCCCGTAAGAAGGTCCAAATCTCGTGCAGCTGCTCTGGCCGAACGAAGTGGGCTTGAGCCGATGTCGCTTACATCGTACCCATAAATACGCGCCGTTTCTTCGTTGAAGATCGGAAGATGTATACGACCGCGATCGTTGTAACTCACAACCCAAACCGTGCTTACGCCCGGCTCGTCTGAAGCTATCAACATTCCCGGCGCAAAGCCGAGTGTTCCATTCAACGGATACGCTGACCATTCCGCAATTTCGCTTGGAGTGGACGCTCTCCACTCCTCACGACCGTTGTAAGAAAGATATGCCGCATAGTTGAGGAAAACGTAGCGCTCACGCGCCGCAAGATTGACGAGGAAGATTTCCCCTGTCTCGATGCGGTATTCGCGAAAATGTTGCGTTGAGTCGAGTTCGCCAAGCGATTCGAAACATCCAATCACATCACGGGAAACATGAATCGCCCGTTCCGTGCTGAGACGATTCGCTTCAAGCGCATGCAAAGATGCATGACGCAAGCGTGGCGAACCGTCTGCATTTGGAGAGACGACATAGTAAGACTCGCCATCCGCGTAAAGCAGGCTTCCCGGCGGATACCAGGTCGCATTTGGAGATTGTTCGAATCCGGGACGTGTCACTTCGACGCCGCTTGGATCAAGCGCGATGGCTCGATTGAAAGCGTTGATGGAAATGCGCGCGCGTTGACCGTTTCGATATCCCGGATCAAGCAGGTAAACATACTGATCCGAGTAGCCATAGGCCACGATGAAATGCGAATGTGAACACACGCTGAGATCCAGTTCTCTCTGGTACTCGCAGGCATTCACTGACACAACCATAGGATGATCGGCATCAATGGCGCGACGCAAAGCGGAAAAAGTTACCTGATCATCGCCGCTTCCGGAAATGGCGCGCGAAGGAAGGCCGAGGCCATTCAATACATCGCGCACTTGATACACCGTGGTTCCATGTGCGGAATTCTGCGTGAATCCCGTAGAAGAACCGCAGGCACCAACCTGGCGACATTCAGAATGAACCGCCGATGGGCAGCCATCAATACTCGCTTGATACGCGCAATTCGTACCCGGACGACCCGAAAGCCGTTCGAGAATGGATACGCCCGCGGGTCCGCATTCCATGTTGCGTGTAGCCCATTCGGAAGGCGAGCTCCCGAATTGATACACCCAAGCATCGAAGAAGCTGCGACCCGGCGGAAGGCTCACCAAATGGGCAGTGGGATCATCCGCAAAGCGAGCTGCCCAATCACCCGAAACGACACGTTCCAAAGAACCGCCGACTTTGGTTTCGTTACTGACGCAAGATGCGAGAACGAAGCTTGCGCACAACAGAACCAGCAAACGTAGATGTGACATGATGACACTCCTCTATCTTCTTCAGTTGTTGAAAGAACATCTTCCAACCGGGGGAGGTTATCCACCCGTGCCGACTCACGTGTTTGTCGGCACCGGAGGACTGCTACCCACAATTCACACAGTCCGTTCGGTTTACTTCCGCCGTGTAAGGCTCAAGATGAATAAGCCGTTTGATGGGCACCGCTCCAAGCAATTTCCAATGTGTACAAAGTTCTTCGCTCTCTCCTTCGCTTGCGCAAACAAAGCCGATTGTTCTGAGCGTTTGTAAAAGCTTCTGAGATGGCGCTTGTTTTAAACTGAGATCAACGCCCGCGTTATACAATCCATTTTTCATTTGTGTATGACCGCTCGTACATTGATATTGCGTAAAGAGCGCACCGAGTTCTGCGTCGTATACCGCGTATTGATCCGCAACAGATCCATTTACTACGGATGTGCAAACAGCTGCTTTTGGGTCAATCGGATTTTGAAAACTGAATTGCTCGTCATAAGCGGTGTATGTATCTTCGAAATAATCACCGGCGAACTGATCTGCGAATGGCTTTAATGTGAGTAAGTCCTGTACGCGTGTTCCAGCTTGTCGCGTGTAGCATCCATCCGTTACGAGATCCTCTGCGCAGAGAAAACCCGCCTGTTGCAAATGTTTGCGAAGATCTTCGGATGTACTTCGCGTTTTCAAGACAATAACTTGATCAAGCGTGAGTTCCGCATTCGGATCTTTTTCTCCAAGCAGTTGGCGTAAACGTGCATCTCTGCATTCTGAGGCGGTAAACAGTGGGCCAAGTGCCTCAAGATTTGGATATTGATTCGGCAAAAGCCGAGGGCGTTCATATAACGTCGAAGTAAGCGGCGTATTGCAAAGGTCAGATGGCGATTTCTCTGCCAAATTTCCTTCGTTTACTTGCGTTACACCCGCTGTATCGCGAGAGACTTCCTTCAATACACTGGATTGCGCACAGCCGGCGCCGATAAGCGCGAGCGATGCCATAATTGGAATGATGTGAGTGGTTTTCATAAGCTCTACTCTACCCCGTTCCATAGTTTGAAAATGCTGTCAAGCTTTTGCTCCTTCCCATCAACAAAAAGGCCTTTTTACCGTGAGCTGTACTGTGGTGGTCTCTGCCTAGATGGACAGACGGACGCCACGAATTGCGGCTCATCAGGATGGGAAATCCTTGCAATTCGCCGCAGCTCATAACTTGGGGCGCAATCAAGAAGTTCATCACGATATTTTTAATGTCGAATCCTTCGAGGAACATGCTGAAACGAAGACCCGCCAAAGCTCTCAATCGCTGATCTTCAAATAAGTGGCCCGTAATAAAGCGGGTTTTTCCCTCATATGAGCCTAGAAATGCTTATTAAAGGCGTCATACACCACTTGACAAAAATGTATTTTTTTGATAGACATGTATCTACATGATAGAGTTGTGGATGAAGAGTTAGGCGTGGTGTCTATCCCTTTCTATCTGCACTTTGGAAAAATAAGGAGCGTGTGCCATGAGGAAGATGACTTGTTTCTTCTCGGTCGCCATCGTGGTGGCCCTCTTCTCGGCCTGTGGGCCGAGCAACAACGGTTCTCAAGACAGCGGCGTTCAGCCGCTCGACGGAGATATGCCCGATAGCTTCATGCCCCCCGATGGGGACGTGGACGCGGGACCCGATGGAGATGTGGACGGTGGAACCGTCTGTCACCCAACTCCGGAAAACCTCACCTGTGAAGGTGAGGCGGAGTGCGAATGCGTTCTCGGGCTCGGGCTGCAAACGTACTGCGAACACGCGGATCCCGACCGCACGGCCTATTGTGCGCCCGGTCCCGGGCGCTTCGAATGCGTTGCAGGGGTTTCCAATCATTGCGACTTCAATCTCCCTCTGGAGATGGCTACGTACGACCCGGCGCCGTTCTTGGCGCTCGGCTGCCTCGAGAAGCTCGACCATGATTTCTGGTCAGTTCCCGGACAAACGCCTGGGATTTCCGCCATTTATATCGAGAACGGGGTCTACTTTCTCAACCTACGTGTAGGATCAGCGGGTGGCTTCTTTACGTGTGGCAACGAGGGGAAGTGCTGGCGCAACTGGCCAAATGGTGATAATACGGGGATCGACTCGTTCGGAAATCCGATCGGGGTTCACGCCAGACTTAGTTTCTACCCGGACTGCAATGGTATCACGGCGGAATTTTTCGATACCGGTGAATACACCACACCCTCGTACGTCGAGGGCTATGGCTACGCCGGCCCACGCTAGAGGTGGAGCGGCTCGGCGAATCGAACTGCTACGCCCCCACTTAATAGCCCCCGTTTGACCAAGGTCATTCGGGGGCTATTTTAACGCTTGTTTATTTGGTAGAGAGATACCTCACAGCTTCCCTTCTTTTATTATGGCGCAGTATTTTCTCCACTAAAGCGCAGCTGAATGGATCCAGGATACACAACCCATGGACGAAGATTATTGGTTTCCGGATATACCTTATTAGGTAACTCGCTGGAACATTCACTATTTGCATATCCTGCAACATAGTTTAACGCTATTGGAGATGCGTCGTCTGAATTATATTCCATCCCATCCCCCGCTTTCGTGTTGAATCTTATATTCGGCCGTGCGCTATTTAAGGTTTCTGCGGAGAAGCAGCCACCGTATGGATGTTTGATACTGGCATTCGTTGAATCATCCGGCTGACCGCCTGT
>Ga0210057_1005310_pt1 | contig 16632 bp, 15 predicted proteins | sample CryGeyCG2114_010_2_FD_183968 | JGI IMG/M metagenome (GOLD analysis project Ga0210057, IMG submission 183968) | Groundwater microbial communities from aquifer - Crystal Geyser CG10_big_fil_rev_8/21/14_0.10 (SPAdes) (version 2) | ecosystem: Environmental > Aquatic > Deep subsurface > Groundwater ...
AAAAAATGTTCGTACAGTTCTTTATAATTTTAAAAAATTTGAGAACGAACGAAGAAATAACCAATATTTGGACTTACGAAGTCCAAATATTAAACAACCAAGAGAATTGTTAGTGGATATTTACGCTTTTTGCATAATGCCTAATCACTATCATTTGTTATTAAGTCCAAAAATTGAAGATGGGGTTGTAAAATTTATGAGAAAATTAGATATTGGCTATGCAAAATATTTTAACCAAAAATATAAACGAAAAGGGACATTGTTTGAAAGTAGATATAAATCTATTTTAATAAAACATGAGCCGCATTTTTATCATTTACCATATTATATTCATTTAAACCCCTTGGATTTAAAATTTCCTGAATGGCGGGAAAGAAAATTAAAAAATTATAGAGAAGCAGTAAAATTTTTAGAGGGTTATCGCTGGTCAAGCCATTTAGACTACCTAGGTAAAAAGAATTTTCCATCAGTTACCAATAGACAATTTCTATTAGAAGTTTTTGAAGGAGAAAAAGAATATGAAAAAAGCATAAAACAATGGCTAAAAGACTTGGAATTAGAGGGGATTAAAAATTTAATACTGGAATAAATATTTGGACTTGCGAAGTCCAAATATCCAAGTATTCCTGTCGAGGGGATAATTCCTTCTTTTTGTTGTTGTTTTATTGACAATTTTTGTCAATAGTTTAGACTTAAATTTGAATTAAAAATTAATCAGAGGAGGACCAAGGAGGATCCTTTTTTTGTTTTATGAAAACGAAATATATCTTATTTCTCGGTTTATTTTTATTATTTTTGATGCCCCTTACGGTCAAAGCGGGAGTGGTGATTAATGAGGTTACCTGGATGGGAACGACAGATTCGGCTAATGACGAATGGGTGGAATTATATAATAATAGCAGCGAATCAGTTGATTTAACCGACTGGATACTTGAGGCCACCGATGGCCAGCCCCTTATAAATCTATCGGGCGTAATATCAGCCAATGGCTATTTTTTACTGGAAAGAACCGATGACAATTCGGTACCCGGAATAACAGCTGACCAAATTTATACTGGCGGTCTGGGAAATTCGGGCGAACATTTACAACTGAAGGATAAAAACAATACCGTGATTGATGATTTTGATTTTTCTAACGGCTGGCCGGCTGGTGACAATACCACCAAACAAACCATGGAAAAACTGGCTGCCGGCTGGCAAACCAGTTTAAATCCCGGCGGTACGCCCAGGACTCAAAATAGTAGCGGTACAATCGAAGAACCCGAACTAACAACCGAGGAGACCGAAACAACAACTGAAGAAACCGAAGCAACGATTGAAGAATCTTCAGCCCCAGCCATTCCTGTGGAAAACCAGCCTCCGATTGCTAATGCCGGAGATAATATTATTGCTTTTATTGACGAGGAGATTGCTTTTGATGGCTCAAAATCCCACGACTCAGATGGAAATGATTTGACTTATGAATGGAATTTGGGCGAGGGAGAAGTTAAAAATGAGATTATTGTAACTCATAAATATTCCTATCCGGGAACTTATTTGGTTACTTTAATGGTTTTTGACAACAGATATTACAGTTCTGATACAATTACTGTTGAAATTTATCCCAAGAAAATAACTATCAATGAATTTCTACCCAGCCCAGAAGGAAAAGACGAAGAAGAAGAATGGATTGAACTCTATAATGACTCCGACCAAATTATTAATATTTCGGGCTGGCAATTGGATGACGAGGAAGAAGGAAGCAGGCCGTTTGTTTTTCCTAAAAATACTTTGATTGCCCCTAAAAACTATCTGGTCTTTTCCCGTCCGACAACTGATATTGCCCTGAACAATGACAAGGGCAAGGTTCGTTTGCTTCTTTCAACAGGAACAGTCTTTCAGGAAATAAGTTATGAAAAAGCACCAGAAGGAAAATCTTCTGCCAGAACGCCGGAAGGATTCGTTTGGAGCATGCCAACGCCAGGCCTTCCCAATATCATTGGCGCAAACAATAAAGAACTCAGTCATAATCAACCGCTTCAAACAAAAACCACCGGCTACCCTTCTGAAAATCTGGCTTTGAATTATAAAAATGATGAAAATCAAATCCAAGGTGGCTGGGCTTACTTGCCTCAACAAGCCTCTTCGGAAAAGTTCTCGGGAAATTTGCTGGCCAATCTGGAACAATCATCAGAAAAAACTGATTACAAATTGATTTTATTTACCACAGCAATCATTCTTGTTGGGTTGACTATCGGAATTGTCATTGTAAAAAAGAAGAAATTATAAATTTAAAAGCCCTACGATTTCCCGTGGGGCTTTTGATTTTATCCTCTTAACCCTAAACGAACTGCTGGTTCTTGTATCCTGAACCTCGGTTCTTTTTTGGTCAAATTTAAAACGGCCTTCATGCCAATCGGGATAGTCATTAATCTATATGTCAAACCGAAATCAACATTGGCTAAAATTGGTATTTTATACGGTTCAAATAAATTCTTAATAATCCAATAAAGGGTAAAGTATTTTGGTCTTTGTTTTTTAGTATCGGGGTCTCCAGAGCCGATAGTAACATCTACCATTTTCCCAAAAATAATTCCTTGGACACCGCCTTCTTTAAATATCTCGGCATTAATCAACCGCACCAATGAATTCTTAATATCTTCAGAGTAATCATTATGCTCTTCCAAAAACAAAATGCTATTACTCGTGTCGGGAAAATATGGCGTTCCTAGTAAATTCGCAAAGCTAAGAAGGTTACCACCAATCAGTCTGCCTGTTGCCTTGCCTCTTTTTAAAATCCTCCATTTAGTTATTGGCTGAAATTTGGTTTTACTCTCTTGAACAAAATTCAAAAAAGAATCTACAGTATATGGTGTGGCCCTCCTAAAAAAATGTTCTATGGAAAAACCGTAAAAGGTCACCAATCCAGTTTTCGTATAAATCGCGTTTAAAAGCGTGGCGCCATCAGAAAAACCAACGATGATCTTAGGATTTTGTCGGATTAATCTGTAATCTAGTAAAGGCAGAACTTCATTTGCCAAAAAACCGCCGCCACTCATAAAAATAGCCTTAACTTCTTTGTTGGCAAAAGCTTCATTAATATCTTCCGCTCTTTGCTCCTTCGTTCCTGCTTGATACATTCCGAAAACAGCCTTGGCATGTTTAGCGATTTCCGCTTTAAATCCCAAACTCTCCAGAGTTTTAATGCCGCGCCGGAAATTTCTTAAACTGCCTATTGGCTGGGAAGGAGTAATTACGCGCACTAAATCTCCCGTTTTCAGTCTCACAGCCTTAATTCTTCTCATGTTTATTCTCCGTATTAATATTCAATTTTAAATGAACCCTTTCATTAAATTATATGATTTTTACCAACGACTTGTCAATTTTTTCTTAAAATGTTAATTTGATAGTGAAATTAACCATTACTAACTTATGTCTGGACACTCAAAATGGGCAAATATTAAACATCGTAAGGAATCGATGGATAAGAAAAAGGGCAAAGTTTTTAGCACAATGGCAAAAATGATTGCCATTGCCGCCAGAAACGGCGGGGATCCAATAATGAATCCCGGCCTTCGTCTTGCTATTGAAAAAGCCAAGTCAGTCAATATGCCGAATGATAATATTGAACGGGCAATTAAGAAAGGAACCGGGGAAGACAAAGAAGGACAATTAGAAGAAGTTCTTTACGAAGCTTTCGGCCCCAATGGTATCCCCTTAATCATTGAGGCAATAACCGATAATAAAAATCGGACTCTTTCAGAACTTCGTCATATTCTTCTTCAATATAATGGGAGAATGGGAGAGGCTGGAAGCGTTAAATGGATGTTTGGCCAAAAAGGGGTTATTGAATTAGGCTTAGACAATAAAAATAAAGAGGAATTGGAGCTAATAGCTATTGATTCCGGGGCCGAGGATATTAAATGGAGGGATGATATATTGGAGGTATATACCAAGCCGGAGAATTTGGAAAGTACAAAAAAGAATCTGGAAAAATCGGGTATGAAAATTGAGGATGTAAGCCTGGATTGGGTCCCAAAAGATGAAATAAAAATCGATGATGAGTCTCTAAAAAAACAATTGGGCAATCTTTTCGAAGCATTGGACGAAAATGAGGACGTAAAAGAGATTTATTCTAACGTAAATTTATGATAATATTGGGTATTGATCCGGGCACCGCAGCAACAGGCTATGGATTAATCAAAAAAAATGGAGAATTAAAATCGATTGAATATGGCTGTATAAAAACCTCGGCCAGCTTAACAACTGCCGAGAGATTAAAAGAGCTTAATAATCAATTAAATGCTTTAATTGAAAAATATAAACCTGACATGTTGGCGGTTGAAGATCTTTTCTTTTTCAAAAATTTAAAAACAGCAATCAAGGTTAGCCAGGCTCGCGGGGTTATATTGTTAGCAGCAGCTAAATTGAATATCCCCGTTTTTGAATGTACGCCCCTTCAGGTTAAACAGGCCATTACCAGCTATGGCCGGGCGGAGAAAATTCAAGTCCAAAAAATGGTTAAAGTATTGCTCAATTTAAAAGAAATCCCGAAGCCCGATGATGCCAGCGATGCCTTGGCTGTGGCAATCTGTTGCGCCAATAGTGTTAATAACAGGGATTGACAAGAATTTTAGAAAAATTATATTATATTTAAATAAAACATAATACCCTAAGAATAATAATTAATAATCTAAATATGACATACACAACACTTAAAGATTTCTCTACATCGCTTCTTGTTCAAGATGAAGAAGTAGAAGAAGAAGTGAAAGAAGACGAAGAAAAGGAAGAAGACCTAGAAGATGAAGATGAACTCGAAGAAGATGAAGAAGAGGAGGAGGAGAAGCTCGATGAAGAATTATAAATTCATTAATCTAAAAACCCCCGCGTTGCGGGGGTTTTTAGATTCAGATTAATTTAAGAAACTTCCTTTTGCCTACCTGTAGAATCATCCCCTTTTCAATAACAATTTCTTTTTTCCAGTCATCAACAATCTCTTTGTCTATTTTTACTCCTTTTTGTTCAACCAATCTTTTTGCTTCGGATTTTGATGGGGCTAATTTCGTTCTAACCAATAAATCCAAAATGTTCAAAATTTTTTCTCTTAACTTACAACTCTTAACTTTTTCTGGGGCCTTATGTTCTTTAAAAATTCGATTAAATTCTTTTTCCGCGCCTGATGCAACTGCTTTTCCGTGATAAATCGTCACAATTTCCCGGGCTAATTGAGCTTTAGCGTCACGAGGATTCTTAATCTTATCTATCGATAAATCCGTACAGAGTTCAAAACCGGGAATTATTAACGAATCTGGCCACGACATAACTTTTCCGTACATATCGGATGGCTTATCGTCTAAATTTATCATATTCCCTTCGGTCTTACCCATTTTTTTGCCCGTAGGATCAACTAACAATTTAGTGGCAAGTACAAACTTTTCTTTATTTTTAAGAGCCCTCATTAAATCACGGCCACGAAGCATATTGAAGATTTGATCGCTGCCCCCAATTTCTAAATCAACTTCTAAAGCGACGCTATCATAGGCCTGAAACAAAGGATATAAAAATTCGGGTAAAAGAATTTGTTTGTCGTTTGCCAGCCGTTCTCTGAACATCTCTCTAACTAACATTTGTTGAACACTGAAATTAAAAGCTAAATCCATTAATTTCTCTGGGGATAACTTACTGTTCCATTTACTATTAAACATTACTTTAGCTGGATTTTGGCCGGAAAACTTTAATATCTTGCTAGCTTGTTTTTTATAATTTTTAAGATTATTTCGAACTTGTTCTTTGGCCAGTCTCTTTCTGGCTGCTGTCTTGTCAGTTGGGTCTCCGATCATGGCAGTAAAATCGCCAATTAGCATAATAACTTCATGCCCCAATGCTTGAAATTGAGCTAATTTTCTTAAAGTAATAGTATGGCCAAGATGTAAACTTGGGGCAGTTGGGTCATAGCCGCAATAAAGCCGAATTCTTTTACCAGAAACAAGCACTTTTTCTAGCGTTTCTTTGTTGGGATATATTCTTTCTACTCCTTTCTCCAACACCTCTTTTATTTTATTTTTATCAGTAATAATCTTGCTCATACCTTTAAGATACTATAAAATGATATTATGATCAAATATCATAGATATCGAAAACCTAGTCTTGCGACAAGAATAAAACTGTTTCTCTACAGAAAAAAATACGGAACAAAAAGGCAGCAGCTAAAACGGCTATTTGTTTTGGCTTGCTGGATTTTTATAATCGGATGCATCGGCGTTCTTTGTACTTTTGCTTATTATTCCAAGGATTTACCCGATCCGGAAAAAATCAGCCAAAGACAAATTACTCAATCTACCCAAATTTATGACCGCACCGGCGAAGTTCTGCTTTATGATATCCACGGGGAGGAAAAAAGAACAGTAATTGACTTTGATGAAATCCCTCAATACATGAAAGACGCTACTATTGTGTCGGAGGATGATGCTTTTTATCACCATTTTGGACTTGATTTCAAGGGAATTCTTCGGGCTTTTTATGCCAATCTGCGAGGAAAAAAAATCTCTCAAGGAGGATCAACTATTACCCAGCAATTTATAAAAAATGCCATCTTGACTCCTGAGCGGACCTTAACTAGAAAAATTAAAGAGGCAATCTTAGCCATAGAATTAGAACTAAAATACTCCAAAGATGAAATTCTGGGTTTTTATTTAAATCAAGTGCCCTACGGTTCTAATGCCTATGGCATAGAAGCGGCTGCAATGACATTTTTCGATAAACATGCCCGCGAATTAACCTTGGCCGAATCTGCTCTTTTGTCTGTATTACCAAGAGCTACTACTTATTATTCTCCTCGCGGCTCTCATCCCGAAGAACTAAAAATACAACAAGAACACGTATTGGATAGGATGGCTTCTTTTGGCTATATTAGCCACGAACAGGCTGAAACAGCTAAAAAAGAAAGCTTGGAATTTGTTACCCGAGTCCAAAGCATAAAAGCCCCTCACTTTGTAATGTATATTCGAGAATATCTGGATGAAAGATATGGAAAAGATGTTGTGGAAAAAGGCGGACTAAAAGTTTATACCACTCTTGATTGGGATCTTCAAAAATTGGCTGAAGAAACAGTACAAAAATACGCTGAATACAATAAGAAAGCTTATAATGCCAATAATGAAGCGCTAATAGCAATGGATCCAAAAACTGGCCAAGTCTTAGCTATGGTCGGCTCAAAAGATTATTTTGGCGAATCCTCGCCTAAAAACTGCACCCCCGGCAAAAATTGTCTTTTTGATCCTAATGTCAATGTAACTATAAGGCCTCGACAACCCGGTTCTTCTTTTAAACCCATTGCTTATGCTACAGCCCTAAAAAAAGGATTCACTCCCGATACAATTATTTTTGATTTGGAAACTGAATTCGCCGTAGAAGGAGCAGAAAGCTATAAACCTAAAAACTATGATGGAAAATTCAGGGGGCCGGTAACGTTCAGACAGGGCCTGGCTCGATCGCTTAATGTCCCATCAGTAAAAGTTCTTTATCTTGCTGGAGTCAATGAAACATTGAACACGGCCGAAGACTTAGGAATTACCACCCTAAAAGACCGTTCACGCTATGGCTTGTCTCTTGTTTTGGGTGGTGGGGAAATTCTCCTTTTGGAAGAAACTTCCGCTTTCGGAGTGTTTGCTGCCGAAGGAATAAAACATCCGACAGCATCAATTTTAAAAATAGAAGACAGCAAAGGAAATATAATTGAGCAATATGAAGATAAACCAACGCAAGTTTTAGACGCCCAAATTACCCGACTTATATCCGATATTTTATCGGATGAAGAAGCTCGGGCGCCAATATTTGGTTCGCATTCCAAGCTTTATCTGGAAAAAATGCCAGCCGCAGTGAAAACCGGAACAACTCAAGAAAATCGAGATGGTTGGACTGTTGGCTATACCCCGTCTTTGGTAGTCGGCGTGTGGGCAGGTAATAACGATAATACACCTATGCCAAAAGGAGACGGTCTTTATGTGGCTGCGCCAACCTGGAATGAATTTATGAGACAGGCATATGAAGTCAAAAGTCAAATCCGCCAGCTGACGGACAAAACTCAAAACTTAGAGAATTACTTTAATTTACTCGAAGAAGTTGAACAATTCACTAAACCCGAACCAATTATCACTAATAAAGATATTCTGAACGGGAAATTTGCCAATGAATTAAAAATAAAAATAGATAAAATATCGGGTAAATTAGCTACTGAATTCACGCCGCCCGATTTAATTGAAGAAAAGATTTATCGAGAAGTCCATTGTATTTTATATTATGTTGACAAAAATAATCCTCAAGGAGAAAGCAATGGCAGAAATGACTCACAATTTAATAATTGGGAACCGCCGGTAATCGCCTGGGCTCTTTCGCCGGAAAGAAAAGAAATATATAACACAAGCCCTCCCCAAGACTATGATGATATTCACACAAGAGACAACCAACCGAGTGTCCAGATTTATTCTCCTCGAGATAACGAAATTATTACTGCCAGAAAAATTGAAATTAAAGCTTCGGCCAGAGCACCTTTGGGCATAAAACAATTGGACTTCTTCCTGGATAATAATCTTATCGGAACCGATACTATTGAACAGTATCAAATTACCTTTAATTTACCTTACGATATAAAAGGCAAAAAACATCAAATAACAGTCAGGGCTTACGATCAATGGGGCGCCCGTAAAAGCGAAACAATAAATATAATCTTAGATATTCCGGGAATCGAAGACGTGAAAGAAATTAATGAAGCGACTCTTTCCTTGGCTTCCAATAAATTCCCTTATGAATTCGAAGTAACGCTTAAAGATGAAGATGGAAATTTACTCGAGAAAGAATTAAAAAGAATAGACCTTTACTATTATGATGAAGGAGCCGGAGAAGAAAATTCTACGTTCGCTGTCAGTCTGAATCCTTCATATTCTGATTATGAATACAGAATACGTTTTTCAGAAACAATTAGTCCGGGTAGTTATTATTTCTTTGTCCAGGTAATCGATAAAAACAATAACGTGATAAAAAGCAATAAAATTCCATTGAAATTAGAATGAAACTCAATATTCGGCATTCAAAAACTGCCCCGCAGCTGCGGGGCAGTTTTAAGTTTTTTAATTTAAAAATTTATTATCTTTATAGTTTTATCGGCATTATTACGTAAACATAACTGGGATCGCCAACCGGTTTTACAATGCCGGGACTAGTCTCGCCATTTAACCCCAATAACACTTTTTCGCTGGAAATATTATTCAAGCCATCTAAAAGATATTTGTGGTTAAAAATAATTTCTATGTCTTTTCCCTTTATTTCTCCTTTTAATTGAGAGACATTTTCTCCCACTTCTGCATCCTGAGCAAAAACTTCAACCAGCTCTTTCTTGGGCATGATTTTTAATCTCAAATCGTTAATTTTGCTGCTGAACAAACTGGTAATCTTCACGGCATTTAAGAATTCGCTCCTGTCCAATATTAAAGTAGTTTCAAACTGTTTAGAAATAAGCTGCTCATAATTGGGATACGTTCCTTCAATCAAGCGGGAAACTAACTGAATATCAGAAGTTTTAAATAAAATCTGATTTTGCTCTAATAATATCTCAACTGTTTCTTCTTCGTCTTGGTCTGACAGAATTCTTATCAATTCCTGAGCGGTTTTCAAAGGTATTATAACCGACTTCTTTACTCCGTTTTTTTCTTTCTTGGGGAGAGTCTTTTCTCCCAAACGAAAACTGTCAGTAGCGACAAGTTTTATTTCCTTAGAATCAATATTTATAAATATACCTGAAATCTCCGGACGAATATCTGACAATGAAACGAAATTCACCACCTGACTCAAGGCTTGTTTTAATTTTAAGGCTTCAATTTTAATTATTGATTCCCCTTTAATTTTGGGGATGATGGGAAATTCTTTATCATCCGTTCCCTTAATCTGCGACCGGAAATTTTCACATTCTATTTGCAATAAAGTATCTTTAGATTTTATCTCTATTTTTTTATCCGGAAGATTATTTATAAATTCACTGAATAATTTGGCCGGTATTGTAATTACTCCGCTTTTCTTTATTTTACATAAAGTCCAGTAAGTAATCGCCATTTCTAAATCTGTAGCCACCAATTTTAGTCTGCTTTTTTCTGTAATCATTAAGATATTGTTCAAAATAGGAAGAGTTAAATTTTTGCCTATAATATTTTGAACAATATTGAGTCCTCTCTTTAAATTTTTTTGTAGAATAGTTATTTCCATAGTTTTATGATTTTATGTACACCGTTTCTAATAATAATTATTTAATAAATATTATTATCGTTATTATAGACAAAATTTCTGAGGAAAAGTCAAATATTTGGCTTAGTTATCAGGATTATTTTATTGAAGAAACATAGAAATAAATGTTGATAACTTGTTATTGGAAAGTTAGAGGAATTATTTTGTCAACAGCTTATTAAAGGATTATTAATAAATTATAAAGTGCTCTTTATTACAAAGCATGGTTATAAAGTCGTTGGCGGATAAGATTTAATTCTTCTTCCAACGAGTCATTATTTTCTTTTTCTTTCTTTATTTTTTCGCAAGCATATATTGCCGTTGTATGATCTCTTTTTCCGAGTCTATTTCCGATAAATGGATAAGAACTTTTTAATTCCTCTCTCAGTAAATACATGGCGATTTGTCTTGGTCTAACAATTTCTTTTTTCCTGCTGTGATCAGTCAAATCTTTTATCTCGATATCGTAGAATTCGGCCACTGTTTTTATGATATTTTTATAAGTGGTTCTTTTCTGAGGGTTGGATATAATATTTTTGAGAATTTTTACTACCTGGCCTTGAGTAGGAATAGAATTATTGAGTTTTACAAAAGCGATAACTCTATTCAGCGCCCCCTCGAGTTCGCGGATATTGTTTTGTATATTAAGGGCAATATAGTTTATTGTTTCTTCGGGTAATTCCAAATTTAAATCCTTAAGTTTTGTTTTGAGAATCGCAATTCTGGTTTCAAAATCAGGATAGCCGATATCGGCAATCATTCCCCCTTCAAACCTAGATCTCAGTCTTTCTTCAAGAGTAGGAATTGCTTTTGGCGGACGATCACTGCTTAAAATAATCTGTTTGTTATTTTCATAGAGGGTGTTAAAAGTATGAAAAAATTCTTCTTGGGTTTTTTCTTTTCCAGCCAGAAATTGAATATCATCTATAATTAGAACATCCATTTTGCGATAATAATTTTTGAGTCCGGTCATGTCTTTTCTTTCTATAGCCGTTATCACATCATCGGTAAATTTTTCCGATGGGACATAAAGCACTTTTCTCGAAGGGTCGCTATTCAGCAGCCCGTTTCCAATAGCCTGGAGAAGGTGGGTTTTTCCTGATCCCACGCCGCCATAAACAAAAAGGGGATTATAAGTATTCCCCGGTTGTTTAATTATTGACTGGGCCGCAGCATGAGCCAACTCATTAAATGAAGCTACAACGAAATTGGCAAAAGTATAACGAACATTTAGATTGGTTTTTTTGTCTACTTTGAATTGATTAAAGTCGAGCTGTTCCTCGAGAGCCGATATTTCTGGTTTTTCTTTGATTATTTTTTTCTTTCGTATTTTTTCGCTTGGCTCTTCCTTCTTATAATTTATTACGTAGGCTATTTCTTTGACATCTTTGGCAACGCTTCGAAGGGCTTTTAAAATAAATTTATTATATTTATTTTCCAGCCATTCTTTAGTAAAAACATTGGGCACGCTGATAACAACTTGACCGTCTTTTTTTGAAAGGATATTCGTATTTTTGAACCAAGTAATATAGTTTGCTTTAGAAAGAGAAAGTTCTATATCGCCTAAAGCAACTTGCCAGAGATCTTCATTGGTCATATTAGAAATATTTATTTTTGTTATTCATATATTCAAAATAATCTTCAATTCATTATAAGTCAATAGGTGATTTTTGTTAATAATATGTGGATTAGGTGGGGATAGCAATTATGAATCAGTTGACCACCCCTTTCGTTTAATGTTAATCTAAATATAGTAAAAAATCAATCGTTTTTAACTTAAATCTATGTCATTAGCTTTAACCTACCGACCCAAAAGAAAAAAAAGAAAAAGAACCCACGGCTTTCGGAAAAGAATGATGACTAAAGGCGGAAGAAAGACTTTAAGCAGAAGAAGGCGCAAGGGTAGAAAAAGATTGACAGTCTAAATTATGCTTTCCAAAAAATATCGTTTACAAAAGGATAAGGATTTTGATTTAGTTTTTAAAAAAGGGAAAAACTCTGGCAGCGAATTTCTTTTTCTAAAATTGCGAAAAAATGATTTAGAAATTAGCAGATTTGGTTTTATTCTTTCCAAGAAAATATCCAAGAATGCAACGGTTCGCAATAAGATTAAAAGAAGATTAAGAGAGATTATTAGGAAAGAGCTGGGTAATATTAAATCAGGTTTTGATATTGTTATTGTCGCTAAGCCAAAGATAGTTGGGAAAGATTATTTAGAAATTAGAGAAGAAGTTGGAGGATTATTAAAGAAAGCAGGGATTTTATGAAATATATAATTTTGATTTTATTAAAATTTTATAAAGAAATTGTATCTCCCATTTTGCATCGCTTAGCTCCAAATAGCGGTTGTCGTTTTTTTCCGACTTGCTCTGAATACGGTTATAAAGCCATTGAAAAATATGGCGTAATTATCGGAACCCGGAAAGCCCTTAAGAGAATTATTCGTTGTCATCCTTTCAGCAAAGGAGGATACGATCCAATATAATTATGGAAATAATTAGTTTGATTTATAATAAGGGTCTTTATCAGCCCTTATTTAATAGTATAGTTTTTTTCTATAATCTTATTCCTGGCCACGATTTCGGCTTAGCGATTATTTTGGTTACTTTATTGATTAGAATAATTCTTTTTCCTTTATCTCGCCAAGGGCTTAAGTCTCGGAAGGCCCTGGAAGAAATTCAGCCCAAATTAAAAGAAATTCAGAAAAAATGCGGGGATAAAAAAGAGCAGGCTGCTCAGATGATGAGTTTTTATAAGGAGCACAAAGTCAATCCTGTTTCTGGCTGTTTGCCGCTGTTAATTCAGCTTCCCATTATTATTGCTCTTTATCGAGCCTTTATTCACGTGATAAATCCCAGCAGCTTGGCATTACTCTATCCCTTTATTAAGAACCCCGGCTCTTTAAATACTTTTTTTTTGGGGATGATGGACTTAGCTGTCCCAAGTGTCGTTTTGGCGATTATAGCTGGCGTCTCCCAATTTTTTCAAAGCAAGATAATGTTTAAAACTCCATCTTCCGGGATGGGGGGAACAGACCGGACTGCGAGCGTTCAAAAAACAATGAATCGCCAGATGATTTATTTTATGCCTCTGATTACGATTTTTATTGCCTTAAAGCTGCCGGCCGGCCTTCCTTTATATTGGGCAGCCAGCACTTTGTTCGGCATCGGAGAATATTTATTAGTTAATAAAAAAGGGAGCCAGGCCCTTAAAACAAAATGAAGAAGGAAAATTTAATTAAAAAGACAGTTGAAGAATTATTGAAAAAGATGGGCTATAAAGAAGCAGCCGTTGAAATTAAGGAGCAGGATAACCCCCGGGCTTTAATTGTCAGCATTCAAGTAGAGGATGCCAGTCAACTTATTGGACAGAGTGGTTCTAATCTTAATGATTTACAACGGATTCTGAGATTGTTAGTAATCAGGAAAGAAGCTGAATCGCCTCTTTTTTTGGTGGACATCAATGGTTATAGAGCAAAAAGGGAACAGTTTTTAAAAGAACTTAGCCAAGAGATAGCCGAGCAGGTACTCAAGACTCAAAAATCCGTTATGCTTCAGCCAATGTCTTCTTACGAGAGAAGAATTGTTCATGTTGAACTTGCTGAAAAACCGGGTATAGTTACCGAGAGCATGGGAGAAGGGCCGGAAAGAAGAGTTGTTATTCGACCGCATCTATAATTTGTATGACTCTTGTCAGCAAGATTGCTTACAATACCATAGTATCAGCCGGAGCGCGCTTGGTTGGCGTAGCTCTTTCTTTAATTAATATAGGATTTATTGCTCGCTATCTCGGACAGGAAGGATTTGGAAGTTATTCATTGATTTTGGCTTTTTTATCTATTTTTAATATTTTGGCCGATTTGGGGCTTTATTCTTTGATGACCAGAGAGATATCCCGGCCAGAGGCAGATGAAAAGAAAATTGCCAGCAACATTTTTACTTTGAGAATAGTGATTCTTTTGATTCTTTTGGCTTTGGCGATTATTGCCATTGGGTTCTTTCCTTATCCTGCTCAGGTAAAGATTGGGGTCATTATTGTAACGCTTGCCATCCTGTTTTTATCAGCATCTCAGGTATTAATGGGAATTTTCCAGAAATATCTCAAAACTGACAAAGCGGCGTTGGCCGAGGTTATCGGCCGAGCCTTTCAACTGGGATTAAGTATCTTATTTATCTATCTTGATTTAGGATTTTTTGCGATTCTCGCCGCTCTGGTTATTGGTGCCGGAGTGATTTTTATTTTTAATTTTTTCTTTGCCCGCAAATATGTTTTTATAACCCTGGCTTTTGATTTCTCGTACTGGAAAGAGGTTTTAAAGATGGCTACTCCTATAGCTATCTCTTTGGTTCTCACTTTGATTTATTTTAAGATTGACAGTATTTTTCTTTCTTTGGGATTTATCAATCGTTCATCCGGCAATCCGATTTCCGATGTCGGGATTTACAACATTGCTTATAAAGTTCTGGAGGGCGTGATATTTTTTCCGGCGATGTTCGTTGGCTTGATTATGCCCTTGCTTTCTAAATTTGCTTTTTTTGACAGGGAACAATTTAAAAAAATATTCCAAAAGACTTTGGATATTCTAATTATTTTCATTGTTCCTTTGGTGGCGGGTATTTTAATCCTATCTTTGCCGATTGTCATTCTTATCGGCGGAAAAGAATTTAGTGTTTCAGCCCAGGCTCTGCAGATTTTAAGCATTGCCATTGGTTTGATATTTTTAGGAAATCTTTTCGGCGTCAGTATTATTGCCTTAAATAAGCAAAAAATCGGTGCTTGGATATATCTTAGCGGGATGATATTTAATATCGTAACTAATTTGATTTTCATTCCCAAGTATTCTTACATCGGAGCTGCCTCTACCACAGTTGTTACTGAATTTTTAGTTACAGTTTTGATGTTAATTCTAATTTGCAGGACAATCCATTATTTTCCGCGTTTTAATGTAATAAAACCCATGATCGCTGGTTTGGCAATGGGGCTGTTTATTTATTATTTTCAAAATTGGAATTTATTTTTATTGGTGGGATTAGGGGTAGTTGTCTATTTCGGCGCACTTTATTTAATTAAAGGAATAAAGAGGGACGAGATTTTGATGTTGGTTAAAAAGGAAATATGAAAACTTTAACTTGGGGAATTTATTTGGTGGTTTTTTGTTTGCCATTGTATTTGGTGAGATTTAAGATTTTTGGGATTCCAACCACAGTGTTGGAAATTTTAATTTATGTTTTATTTGTCTTTTGGCTGATTAAAGGATTCGGGTTCGGCGAATTTAAAAAATTACTCATTACTCACTACTCATTACTTGCTGCTGTTATTTTAATTTTAATCGGCGTTAGTCTGGCGACGATTTTTTCTTCAGATTTACGAATCAGCGCTGGTATTTGGAAGGCATGGTTTATTGATCCGATATTGTTTTTTATTGTTTTGATTAACGCTATTAAAAACTCCGAGCAGATTAAAAAAGTTCTTTATAGTTTATTTTTATCCGGAACCGTTGTTTCTATAATTTCTTTAGTCTACTTAATTTTAGGAAAACTTGATCCCGTAGGCCGCCTGCAAGCTTTTTATACTTCTCCAAATTATTTAGCAATGTATCTGGCGCCGGCATTGATAATCGGTTTCGGCCTCATAACCCGTAAAAACATAATATCCAGCACCTTTATTTTGTTCTCTATTATTTGTTTAGTATTATCTATCATTTTCACTTACTCTTTTGGCGCTTGGCTGGGAATTGTGGCTGCTTTAGGATTCGGATTTTTTATTTATTTGTTGAAACTAAAAAAAAGATTAGCGTGGGTTATTTTAGGTTTTAGCCTAGTATTTATTTTGATTCTGGGTTATCTTGCTTTAATTCAAAGAGGGGCGTCATTAGAGACTAGGCTAATAATCTGGCAAAGAGCTTTTGAAGTTTTTAAAACCCATCCAATTTTAGGAATCGGGCCGGGAACTTTTGAGGGTTATCCTCAGCCGCATAATATTTTTTTAGCATTTTTATTGCAGACAGGAATCGTTGGTTTTATCGGTTTTATTTGGTTGCTTATTTGGTTTCTAAAAACCGGATTTATGAATCTAGCGTCATTCAATGACGCTAGATTCATATTGATATTGATTTCGATGATGATTTATATCTTAGTTCATGGATTAGTTGATACTACATACTGGAAAAATGACCTCTCTGTTTTATTTTGGCTTGTCATTGGATTAATGGTTGTATTAAAGAATTTGGAAATTAAGCCGTAGGGATTTCATTAGAAATTAGATATTAGGAATTAGAAATTAAAGACTCTCCTATTCGGAGAGTCTTTTGATATTTAGATGGCTTTATTTCTGGGCTTTACAGTTCTATGCTGTATAACAATCCATCTTTCTTATTCA
>Ga0210057_1005311_pt1 | contig 16632 bp, 19 predicted proteins | sample CryGeyCG2114_010_2_FD_183968 | JGI IMG/M metagenome (GOLD analysis project Ga0210057, IMG submission 183968) | Groundwater microbial communities from aquifer - Crystal Geyser CG10_big_fil_rev_8/21/14_0.10 (SPAdes) (version 2) | ecosystem: Environmental > Aquatic > Deep subsurface > Groundwater ...
TTCTTTCGTAAACTTGAATTTCTGTTTTCATCTACTTTTACTAGGGCAGATTTTCTTGCAAAGCGCAAGGAAACTTCCCCTAAGGAAAGTATGTCAGATTAAAAGGATATTTGGAGTTTTGTAATTCTTTGTAATTTAAAGTAAGGGGGAAGATATGGCCATAGTAGTTGAAGTGCCTAAAAAAAGGGGAGACAAGTTCAGTCCCTTCGGGTTGGTGATGGGCGATAGCCTTAACAAGGAACAAGCGAAGAAAGTTGATTCCTTAAATCTAGAGGTGACTCTACTTCAGAAAGTCGGCGCAGACTCGTCGAAGCTCACGTGCACCTTTGAGTTTAACGGTGACAGGACCTTCGTAACCACCTCAACTGGTTTTACCTTTCTGATGTCTAGAGTTGCGTTTCAGGGTAGACAAGTTGTGCTTGTTCTGTTACTTGAGTTCAACAAGACCGTCGGCAGGCTCTACGAGGATTTACGAGACTAGTGCTTCATCTTTTTCAAATACCTGTTTTGTTGCAAAGCAAGCAGGTTTTTTATTTAAATATTCTTGTGGATAACTTAAATATGTAGCCCCTCGACTTCACTCGCCTTTCGGTAGCCACAAGGTGACCTTGGGGACAGTCGAACAGATCGGGACATTTTTCCTTTTATAAAAATGCAAAAACCCCGTAAACAACGGGGTTTTTGACTTTGCTATTTGGGTTAGCATTATTTAAGACGAGTGAATTACTCCTGTGTTACATTTTTTTCCGAATTTTTCTGTGGATGTTGTTCAAAATTTTTTAAAGGGTTTTTTTCTTGTGTTACTTCTTTTGCTCGCGGTTCTTCACTGGGGATTTTTTCTTGCGGCGTCTCTTCGGTAGAGAGTTGTTCGTTTGTTTTCTCTTCCCCCGGCTCTTGTTCGGGCAACTGAACATTTTTAGTTACCTCTTCAAAATCCGGCAAAGTTTTCATATCGCGCAGTCCCAAGTGCGTCATAAATTCCAGAGTCGTTTTGTAAACCAATCTTCTGGCGTCATCCGGTGAAGAATTTTTTTCAACCAAACCACGGATAGAAAGTTGTCGCAAAATATATTGCGAATTGACCCCTCTTATCGCTTCTATTTCCGCGCGGCTAATTGGTTGTTTATAAGCAATGATCGCCAAGGTTTCAATCGCTGCGTCAGTCAGTTTTTCTCTCTGCTCGGCCACCATAAAATTCCCGATTGCTTTTGCATTTTCCGGATTGGTAACCAGTTGAACTTTATCGTCCTTTTCAAGCAATACTATTCCTCGATGGAAAAGCGTTGCTTTCAGCTCATCGATTGCAGTTTGTATCTCCGGCTTTTTTTTGTCTAGCGATTTTGTAAGCTCGGATATTTTTACCGGTCGCGAGGCCGCAAATAAAATAGATTCGATTTGTGAGTTTAGGTTTGACAATTTATTATTGACTGAGCGGAGTTGAGGGTTTAAATTGATAAACCCTTCGACAAGCTCAGGTAGTGAAACTATTAAAAAATAATTAAAAATGTTCCAAGTAAAATACAAGCTACACCGAATGTAAACAATCCCAGATTCGGGCCGGCTCCGGAAACGATATCGTGTTTTTTTGGATTAAATTTTATTTTTGGCAATATCCCTTGATCTTGAAGCGGACCGATTATAGCTTTTCTTCTGTTCGGCTTGCTGATATAAATAAGAAAAATGCCGAGGGTAATCAAAATATAAGGAAAAATTTGTGATTGTAGTTCTAACATTGTTTTCGTTTGTCATCCCAACTGACCTGCCCACCTTTTGGCCAGAGTCCGCCCGGGCGGAGGAACGACATTTTGCTAAACTTTTTTTATTTTTATGTCACTGAACAAACTTTCTTGCTCAACCGTAAGAATTTGTTGTTTGATCAACTCCAACATTGCAAGAAATGTTACCACGATTTCGGTTTTGGAATTCGATTGAATCATGTCGCTTAATTTTATTTCAAACTTTTCCGCGATATTTTTCTGCAGTTCTTTTATTTTATCGGAAATTGAAACGACTTCTTTTACAATATCCTTTGGCAGTTTCGTGATTTCTTCCAGCGATCGCGCTAGTCCTTGCATCGCGTTTTGCAGGACACTTACGTTGACCGCCGGATCTGGATAAAAAGTCGTGAACTGTTCGGTTGAACCTTCCCGGATGAAAGAGTAGTGTCCTTTCGCTTGTAACTCTTTTAAAAACAAAGCGACTTCTTTGAATTTTTTGAACTGTAAAAGCTGGTAGGTCAGGTCGGTAGTTTCTTTATCTTCTTGCTCGATTTCGAGGGAGGGCAACAAACTTTTAGATTTAATTACCAGCAGTTTTGAAGCGACTGCCAAAAAATCGGCGAGTAGTTCCGGATTCGTGTTTTCCAGTTGTTTTATATGTTCCAAAAATTGTTGAGTGACCTCGGCAAGGGAAATTTCCGATATTTCCATTTTACGGTCTTCAATCAGTTCTAAAAGCACATGAAGCGGTCCTTTGAATTTTATTGTTTGTACCTCGTACATTATTTTTTGGATTTCGAGAAGCTGCCTTTTATCGGATTGGTGTGTTTAATAAAATCTTTAGGATTGATTTCAATAGAGACAGTATAGGAGCCGGCCGAAGTAATCATTTTTTTAGCTTTTACAAGCGACTTGTCCAACAAGGTTTCCATTTTCGTTTTGTAAAGACTGGCAAAAGGATGTAGCAAACTAACCTTGGTCTTTAGATACTTGGTAATGTCTTTTTCCGTCGCCATTTTAACTTTTTTTGCTTGAACGGCTTTTTTGACAGCTTTTAAGTCGACGTACTTGCCAGAGGGGACTACGACCAATAAAAAATCCTTGTCGGCCTTGATCAGGACGACCTTGGAGATATCTTTCAGTTTTTTCTTGGTAGTTTGGGCCGCGTCTTGGGCGGTATAGACAACTTTGTGTTCAATGATCTGGAATTTGGCTTTTGCTTTTTTCAAGAAGTCTTCCAGTTTTTTGTCGATTGCGTGTTTGATTTTTTTTGCTTTCATGTTTGTTTGGTTTAATAAATAGTTGTCATTCCTGCGAAGGCAGGAATCTTAAATTATTTCTCTATACAAATCTTTTCAATAGGGATTATTTTTTTTAATTGGGTTTATTTTCCATTGCCGTTTCTATTTTTTTCTCTTTTTCGATCGCGCTTATTACACTGTTAGTAAATTCAAAATATACAAGCTTATGGACAAAATATTTTTTGGTAAACCCTTCAACTAGATTATTTTTATGTTCGTACACTCGTTTTACCGGATCGCTGGTGACCCCAGTATATAGGACGCCGCCTTTCTTACTTGCTAGAATATAAACATAATATTTTTTTCATTTTACCAAGGGAGATCCCGCAACAAGTTCGGGATGACATTCAGATTACGGAAATTTAGGAAGATTTTAACTTCGGTTTCTCGGTTTTTATGTGCAGCTCTTTGAGTTGATCATTTGTAACCTCACTAGGAGCGTCCATCAAAGGGTCGCGCGCCTCGGCCATAAGCGGAAAAGCGATTACTTCGCGGATCGATTTTTCACCCAAAATAACAGACAGTAGCCGGTCAAAGCCGGGAGCGATTCCGCCATGAGGAGGGACGCCATATTCAAACGCCTGCAATAAGTGCTCGAATTTCTTCTTATCTTCATCGTCAAATCCTATAAGCCCAAATATTTTATTTTGGAGTTTGGAGTCGTGAATCCTGACGCTACCGCCACCGACCTCTAAGCCATTTAGAACCAAATCATGTTGATAAGATTTAACTTTCCCCGGATCGGTATCTAGCATGGGGATGTCTTCTGTTTTTGGCGCGGTAAACATATGATGTGATGGCGCCCATTTACTTTTCGCGCCATGGAAATGGTCTTCGGAATTTTTATCTTTGGCTTGAGGCGCGAACAGAGGGAAATTTACGACGAAAGCAAACGCCAGCTCGTTAATGTCTTCTTTATTTTTTCGCAAGTCGGGTTTATCTGTTTTGTACTTTTCCATCACCTCCGCATAATCCAATCTTGGCCATGGGTCAAAAGTCATTTTCTTTTCCGGCCAAAGTGTACGCACCATTTTGGTAAACATTTCTTCGGTGATATTTAAAATATCTTCCTGTGTAACAAAACTCATCTCCATATCAACCTGATAGAATTCTCCTGGGCTACGGTCGGCTCGGGCATCTTCATCCCGAAAACAGGGAGCGATTTGAAAGTATTTATCGAAACCGGCTACTTGGAGCATCTGTTTGTATTGCTGGGGGCTTTGAGGGAGCGCGAAAAATTTGCCCGGGAATTTTCTAGAAGGAACCAGATAGTCACGCGCGCCTTCCGGAGTCGACTTTGATAGAATTGGTGTGTGGAATTCTATAAAGCCTTTATCATGCAAATAATTTCTGACAAAGTGCATCATTTCTGATCGCATTTTCATGTTGTAACTCATTCGTTTGGAGCGCAGGTCGAGGTAGCGGTACTTTAACCTCGTTTCTTCTTTTACGTCGTCGGCTTCAGGAATTTCAAAAGGCAAATTTTTAGCCTCACTTAAAATTTCGATTTTGGTAGCAATCATTTCTACTGAACCGGTTTCTAAATCTTTATTCACCAATTTTTCCGGTCGTTTGTTGATTTTTCCGGTAATAGCCACCACGAATTCGCTCCGTAGTTTTTCCGCGGTTTTATGGGAATCTTTACTGACTTTTGGGTTAACTACAACCTGTATTAGACCACTAACATCACGGATATCTAAAAAAATGAGCTTGCCGTGGTCGCGTCTAACCGCTACCCAGCCTTTAATAGTGACTTCTTTTTCTGTTTGTTTTAGGGTCTCGAAGATTAATGTACGTTGCATGGTTTTATTCTGAAAATATCGTAGTTGCCTGACCTGTCTGCCGTCAGGCAGGTTTGCCAGGCCGTGGCCCCATAAATGGGGCAACTGCAATTTTAATGTCAATCCATATTATAACAAAAAAAATGAGTTTTAGGCAAAAAAAGACCGCGGCGAGGATCGCCTGCGGTGAAAAGACGTACAGTCATTTGACCTGTCGGCCTTAGACCGTGATGCTTAAGATTTTCGAGTTCTGGCAGAAGGTGAGAGATTTGAGATTCTCTCTTATCCGGGATATTGTCCATCCCGCTAGCGCCCGATTAATATTTAGGGCGTGCGTGACGAAATCCTCCAACCTGCCAATTGCCCCCTATTGACGTAGGTTAATATTCCGTTAATGATTACAGCTATCGATACATGATCGCACATGTCTGATAACATCCATCATAGCCCTCGCCAAAACGTAAGATTTTTTTTATAATGTATATATCACGTTAAAGAAAGAAGGAGGCAACCAGTTAGCCAGCGAGGCCTCGGCATTCGTCGGGGCCTCAAAACTTTTTGCTATAAGACAGTAAATTGATTTTTATCCCCGTGAAAGCGGAGATTTAGGCTATTGTTCGAGCGGAGTCGAGAACCTAGAATCCCGATCAAGTCGGGGATGACATTTATAAATAATATTTGATAAAATAGTTTTTGGTTTGGAAAAACATCCACCTATGCTTCGATTTAATATCAGAGACGCGGCAGGATTTATCGGTAAAATATTATTAATCAAAAATTGAAATTCGTGCTCAATAAAATAGTTTTTGATCTTGAAACGCAAAAAAGTTTTTCAGAAGTCGGTGGGAGGAATAAAAACCATTTACTGAAGGTTTCGGTAGGGGTCGCGTATTCTTACCAAAAAAATAAGTTTTTAGTTTTTGAAGAGAGTAGCATCCATAAATTGGGAGAGATGTTGCAGGAGGCCGATCTGGTTATCGGATACAATTCAATCGGGTTTGATTATGAAGTGTTAAAGCCGTATTTGAATTATGACCCCGCGACTTTGCCAACACTCGATTTGTTAGTTGAAATTGAAAAAGTTTTAGGACACCGCGTAGGCCTTGATTCAGTCGCGCAGGCCACTTTGAATTCTTCAAAAATCGCGTCCGGTTTGGACGCGGTTCGATTTTGGAAAACCGGACAGATAGAGAAATTGAAAAAGTATTGCGTCGAAGACGTAAAAATTACGCGTAATATTTATGACTACGCTGTACGAGAAGGCAAACTTTTTTATAAAGATTTTTTTGACAAACGAGAGTTCAAAATTTTCTTACCAGAGTTTGAGGCGAAGCAGAACAAGCAAAAACAGACGAGTTTATTTTAAATTTCAACCACTATCATGATCCAACCTGATTATTTTATTGGGCCAGTACGTATTCATATATATAGCCTGACTATGTTTTTGGCGGTTGCGCTTGGATTTTTTTCGGTACGCAAAATAGCTCCGAGATTTGGGGTAAAAGTGTCAGACGCGGAAAACCTGGTGCTAATAAATTTTGCAGTCGGATTTTTTGGCGCGCGCGTTCATCATGTAATTTCGGGTTGGGGGTATTACTCACAAAACCTTACCGCGATCTTTCAAGTCTGGAACGGCGGCCTGGGGATTTATGGGGGAGTTATATCGGCGATAATCGCGACAATTATTTATTCGCGAATTAAAAAAATAAATTTTTTTACTCTTGCCGATCTTTTGGCCCCCGCCGCGATTTTGGGACTCGCTATAGGCCGATGGGGGAATTATTTTAACCAAGAGGCATACGGTGTGCCAACCACCCTGCCTTGGAAAATATTTATCGATCCGGTTAATCGGGTGGTCGGATATGAAAATTTTCAGTATTTTCATCCGACTTTTTTATACGAGTCATTGTGGGCTTTTTTAGTATTTTTGATTTTATTTAAACTGGTCAAATCAGAAAAGCTTTTAGGGTCGGGATTTATTTTCGCCAACTATCTGATTATCTATTCATTTGGCCGATTTTTTATCGAGGGGTTGCGGGCTGACCAGACAATCGTGTACGGCTTTGCGGCAAACCAGATAGTCGCTTTGGTCCTTATAATAGTCGGGGCCGTGATCTTGTCTTTACGTAGAAGTGCTGGAAATAATTAAGATTTGATTTTAAGGCTTGATTTTTGTGATTTTTATTGATAAATTTACATAGAGCCTATTGGTTTTTTTATATTAACTATCACGCGATGTATAAAGGGTTTGCGGTATTGGTGCTTGCTGTTATATTTTTGGCTGTGTTTTTGGCTCCGTCGGTTAAAGTGATCGTGATGGTGCCCGTAGTTGCTTTTTTAGCGGTGGTTACGGCGGTGGTGAATTATCTGTTGCACAAAAAAGAGATTCGGAGCCGTTACGATCTGACTTTTTTGACCGTACCGACTTTTTGGATTTTAGGGACATCAGCGATTTTGTTTGTCCAGAGCTCGCGAATATGGCAGATTGTTCTGGGATTGATTATGGTTTTAATGTTTGTAAAGTTAGAGATGAACATTTTGCCGAAAATAAATTCGTCATTGATAGATAGTTTGTTCTTTTTTTCAGCGGCCGGAGTTTTTTTGGGAATTTGGGCATTTGAGTTTTATTTTACCCCGGCTTGGTGGTTGGTGTTGATTTTGATTTTTTTCGCCAGTTTTTCTTTCTACTGGGCCAGTTACTATAATGTCTTGGCGAATTTGCAGGAAAAAATGATTTATTCGACAGTCCTTGCTTTCTTGGTTACCCAGATTTCTTGGGCATTGCTGTTCTGGCCGTTGCATTTCGTTTCTATTACCGTGGTGATGCTCGCTTTATTATATTTGGCTTGGATGATTGGACGATTGCATTTACAAGGGACGCTTAAAAAAAACGCGATACTTTATCATTCTGGTTTTAGCGGTTTAATAATATTTATCGTAGTTCTGACTTCGAATTGGATTCCTAAATTATGAAGAAATTGTCATTTTGGAAAAAAGAAAAAGTAGTCACCAATAAATCCATAGCAGTTTTACTGGTAGTTTTATTTTTAATAACCGGGATCACAACCGGTTTGTTTATAAATTTAGTGTTCCCTTGGTTAGCCAGCTCTTCGGGTTTGGGATTTTTGTTACCACGATTTCCAATAGTGGTAAATAAAACTGAACAGATTCGGATCAATGAAGGGATAAAAACCAATGAAGTGCTGGACCGAATAAACAAAACCACCGTTTCAGTGATTTCTCATAGTAGTCCTTTGAGTTCAATTTCTAATAATTTAACAGGAGTGGTGGCCGGCCGGGGGGTTATTGCCACTTCGGACGGGATTATTTTCACCACACAATCGGTAGTGGGAGATATAAGTCGAAATTTTTTGACAGTCGTAACTTTGGATGGACGGATATATGAAGCGAAAGTTATGGCGTCAGATTCGCAATCGGGGTTAGTAGCGATCAAGATTGAAGCGGAAAATTTATCGGTCGCCAATTTTAAAAATTCTAAGGATTTATTGGTTGGTGACAAGTTGGTTGCCGTGTTGCCGGGGGTACCGCTTGATAAAACTTTTGCTGTGGTTGCGGATCTTGCGCAAACCCCGGAAACTTCGAACGGTTTTGTCCAAATCCAATTTACCGATGATGCCCGGGAATATTTAGAAGTTTCGCCGGCGTTGTCTGAAGACATGATTTCCGTGGTTTTGGTTAGCCGTGATTACCAGATTGTGGGCCTGCAGACAGCGACCGGTATTTTGACGGGAGAATATGTAAAAAATTCTTTAAAAAATTTATTGGATGGCGGGGGTTTTACACAACCACGCTTGGGTTTGCGATATATCGATATCACTCCAACAATATCAAATCTATTCGGGCTAACATCAAAACAGTATGGGGCGATGGTCGCCTCTCAACCCGGAAAACCCGCTGTGGTTTTTGGTGGGGTGGCGTATAAAGCCGGTTTGCGAGAAGGTGATTTTATTTATAAAATTAATGAAATTGGATTGGATCAGAATAACAGCTTAAAACAATTACTATCCGGTCTCTCAATCAATCAAAAAATCCAAGTTGAATTTTTGCGGGGGGAAAAAGTTAACGTTGTTCAAATGTTAGTCGAATAAATTAATATCATCGCGAGGGATCCGTTTTTGGACGGAGACCACGGGGATCCTAGAGTTGAAAAAGGATTGCTTTTCTCCTTTTGGGAGATCGCAATGTTAACCATTCAATATGATAGATGGCGTAGTAATAAAAAAGTTAAAAGTTTTCCAGGATATTCCCGACCGGCCGGAAGATGAAAAAAACGAGAGAGGTTTTTTAATAGAAGTGTTGCGATCCGATCAAGAATTCTTTAAAAAATTTGGGCAGTCGACTTTTACTGTCGCGCACGAGGGAACGGTAAAAGCCTTTCATTGGCACAAAAAACAAGACGACTTGTGGTTTGCCGCAACCGGGAAAGCGGTTGTGGTTTTATACGATCAACGGAAAGATTCTAAAACCTATAAACAAACCCAAGTTATCGAAGCGGGAAAAGATGATTATAAATTGATTGTTATTCCGGTTGGGGTTGTTCATGGGTACAAAGTGGTTTCAAAAGAGCCTGTGTTAATGTTTTATCATACCACCGAACCGTACAATCCCAAATCACCCGATGAAGAGCGTTTGGCGTGGAATGATGCGGAGATTGGGTTTGACTGGAGTAAATACTAACGCGATGCCAATATACGAATGGCTCCAGGGTTCAAAACCCATTAGTATAATTAGTATTAATTAGTATATTAGCATCGATGCAATGTATTTTTTGCAAAATCGTGAAAGGGGAAATACCGTCTTACAAAGTGTTTGAAGATGATAAATGTTTAGCTTTTTTAGATATTAATCCAATCCGACCCGGACATGCTTTGTTGATTCCCAAAGATCATCATACAGATTTGCTCGACACTCCCGACGAGATTTTGGGGCATTTGATAAAAATCGGAAAGAAAGTTTCTAAAGTTGTTATGGATGCTACTTTATCCGAAGCGTTCAATTTTACTACGAATAACGGCGAGGCCTCCGGTCAGGATATTTTTCATCTCCATTTCCATATTATTCCCAGAAGTTCAAGCAAAGAACTTTCTTCATGGCCTCATAGAAAGTACAAAGAAGGAGAAGCGGAACAAATTTTAGAAAAGATTAAAGCAAAATTTTAAATGTCGAAAATTTTTGTTTCCGGATCAATCGCTTACGACCGCATTATGGACTATCGCGGTCGTTTTGCTCGTGATATTAATCTAAAAAAAGTTCATGCCATATCAATTTCTTTCGCCGTTCCGAGCATAAATATTAGTTACGGCGGCACCGCGGGCAATATCGCGTATAATTTAAGTCTTTTAGGAGAACGGCCATATATTATTGGAAGTTTGGGGAAAGACGGTTCGGAATATTTGAAATATCTCAAAAAGAAAAAAATTGAGACCAAATATATAGCGCAATGCAAAACCCGTCAGACTGCATCGGCTTATATGATTACCGATTTGGACGACAACCAGATTACTGGCTTTGTTATCGGGGCTTTAGAGAAAAAACACAGTCTGCCTTTGTCTGGACCAAATGATTTAGGAATAGTTTCAGCAGAACCCTCCAAAGCGATGGACTTGGCCGTTAAGAATTATCAAAAAAGAGACACGCCTTATGTATACGATCCCGGGCAGGCGATGACGCATCAGAAAGGAATGGATTTAAAAACCGGGATGTCCGGAGCAAAAGTTATCATCGGCAACGACTACGAAATTGGTTATCTGTTCAAAAAAGCCAACTTCCATCCATTGAATAGTCAGATAGTAATAACCACTTTGGGTGCGAAAGGATCTGTTATCCAAAATATGAGGAAGAAAATTAAAATTTCGTTGGTAAAAGCGAAACGAGTAGTTGATCCGACTGGGGCGGGGGACGCGTATCGCTCCGGTTTGATAAAAGGCCTCAAAATGGGGTATTCTTTAGAGAAGACGGGCAGACTCGCGTCACTGGTTGCTTCGAAAGCGGTGGAATACAAAGGAACGCAAGAACACAAATTTAGCTGGGGAGGGATAAAAAAAGAGTATTTAAAAGCGTTTGGCGAGAATTTATAGGTTTTTAGGTCGCTTAATTACAAATGTCAAAATCCAAATACCAAACCAAATCAAAAATCCAAATGATAAAGTAATTTTGGATTTTGGGTTCAAGTCATTGATTTGATATTTGAAATTTGGGTTTTGGATTTTTAATTAAGATTCAACAAATGAAAATTCAATCTGATATAAAAAACTCTCGATTAGCAAACAATGGTCGCAAGAGAATACAGTGGGCGGCGCGCGAAATGCCGGTACTTGCGCAAATTAAAAAACGTTTTCTAAAAGAAAAACCGTTGGCAGGAGTTCGTCTGTCCGCTTGTTTGCACGTGACCAGCGAAACAGCCAATTTGATGGACACATTAAAAGCCGGCGGCGCCGAGGTGGTATTGTGCGCTTCAAACCCTTTGTCGACTCAAGATGATACAGCGGCTTCGATTTCTAAACATTTTGGCATTCCGGTTTTGGCTATCAATGGTGAAGACCGGAAAACCTATTATAAACATTTAAATCAAGCGTTGTCTCATAAACCGCATATCACAATGGATGATGGGGCGGATTTGGTTTCGCTTTTACACGGGCCAAAAAAGAATTTGATAAAAAATGTATGGGGGTCTTCGGAAGAAACCACTACCGGAGTCATCCGACTTCGAGCTTTGGAAAAAAAGAAAAAATTAAGATTTCCGGTGGTTGCGGTTAACGATTCGGCGACAAAACATTTTTTTGATAACCGTTACGGAACCGGTCAGTCAACTCTCGATGGGATATTGCGCGCGACCAATATATTGTTCGCGGGAAAAACCGTGGTGGTCGGTGGTTATGGGTACTGTGGCAAAGGAGTTTCCATGCGAGCAAAAGGTATGGGCGCGGAAGTTATTGTCACTGAAGTGGATCCGTTGCGAGCGCTCGAAGCGCGAATGGATGGGTTCGATGTAATGCCTATGGTAGAAGCGGCAAAGAAAGGCGACGTGTTCATAACAGTTACGGGAGACATAAACGTGATAGACGTTCATCATTTTAAACAAATGAAGAGTGGCGCAATCGTTTCTAACTCCGGTCATTTTGATGTGGAGCTGAATTTAATCGGGTTGAAAAAGATCACTAAACAAATCACGGAAGTCCGGCCAAATACCGAAGAGTACTTGCTAAAATCCGGTAAAAAGATTTACGTGCTGGCACAAGGACGGCTGGTGAATTTATCCGCCGCCGAAGGGCACCCTTCTATGGTTATGGATATGAGTTTTGCCAACCAGGCGCTCGCCGCGGTATTTATCGCAAAAAACCATAAAACTCTGGAAAATAAAGTCTATACGATCGAAAAAGATCTCGACGAAGAAGTTGCCAGATTAAAACTGGAATCAATGGGGATCAAAATCGACAAACTAACCCCAAGGCAGAAAAAGTACTTAAGCTCCTGGAATGAAGGAACATAAAGAATAGCTTGTAGGAATTAGCCGTCAGCTTATAGAAATAATTTGAGTTTTTTTAAATTATTAATTTCTAATTTTGTCATCTCGACCGAAGTGGAGAGATCCCTGATCAATTTAAGACCTGTAAATAAGGGATTCCTAGACAAGCTCGGAATGACAGTAATTTATAAAGAAGGTTTTCTATGGGAAACACCGAACGGTTTTCATCTGGTGTTGAGGCACAACCCCGCGAGTGGGAAATCCTCAAGCATCAAATTCTAAACAATCTTCCTCGAGCCGAACAGGGGTTGAATATTTTCGGTATAAAATCCTTTTTGAAGGAACTGGGCCTACCCGCTAAGCCGCTCGTTGTTTTGGACTCAAAAGGCGTTAAGGCCTTACGGGATTTAGCTTTGCAATTCCACTACCAGGAAGATTTTTTTTCGTCCGTCGAGTTTGGCGGGGCGTTTCTTTCCGAACTAGACGTGTGTATCGTTGACAGGAATTGGGTTGAGTACAATTCGCCCGACAAAGAATGGATTGAGGGCGTGTGCGTCCATGAGTTGGCGCACGGTACTCGCTCGGGTTATGCTGACGAAGAGGCCCCCCCGTTTTGGGAAGAAGGCTTCGCGGATTACATAAGGATCCGGTTCTTAGAACGGCAGCGGCAAAAACCAAAACAGGTGCCTGCAGACTTGCCGCGGGCCGGAAAACACCTTGCTTCCGCGTCCCTGCCGCGTGTCAGGTATCGCTTACCGGAAAAGTATGGCTACAAGGATGCCCATAACGCAGCGGTTTTCCAGATTTCGGCGGCGGCCGGATACGGCGTGGAGCTACTATGCAGGCGCAACCCGCGTTTGTTTCCCTCGCTTTGCCGGAGCAGGCAAACACCCTCGGCTTTGGCGGAGGTTCGAAGAGAAGTGGACAGCGTGCAGCCCGGTCTCTATGAAAAACTGGCTCGGTTGCCTCTGACTGAGGATGCTTTCATGAACGGATTGGGCGCCATTCTTAAGGCAGAAGAGTCGGCTGTACAAGCAGCGTAATAGTAGCCTATGGCCGTGACCCAAAGCTTTTCATTAAATAGCAAACGGCTCAATTCGCGAGGGTGTTGTGTAAATAATAACCCGTAAGTTAACCCTTTTTTAGGCTGATGAGGTTTTTCATCAACGGCGGAGCGGGGTTTATCTCCACACCAATAGTAGCTGGTGTGGCGTGATTGCAAGAGATGTATTCCTTAACGAGATAAACGATTTTATGAAAAATATATTGGTTACGGGTGGAGCGGGGTTTATCGGCTCCAACTTTATTCGATATTGGTTAATCAATCATCCGGAAGACAAAATCGTCAACCTGGATGTTTTGACGTACGCCGGCAACCTTGAAAATCTTAAAGATATCGAAAAAAATCCGAACTACGCATTTATCAAAGGAGATATTACGGATAAAGAAACGGTTGATAGAGCGATGAAAGGGATTGATACAGTGGTGCATTTTGCGGCAGAGTCTCATGTCGATCGATCGATTTTAGAGCCAGAGGCGTTTGTTCGAACAAATGTTTTAGGAACACAAGTCTTACTGGATGCCGCGCGTGAGCATAACGTCAAACGGTTCCATCATGTTTCCACTGATGAAGTTTTTGGAATGATTCCGCTCGACCGAGAAGACCGGTGGACCGAGAGCAGTCCGTACCAGCCTCGCAGTCCGTATTCTGCCTCAAAAGCCGCCGCCGATCATTTGGTCCGCGCCTACCGGGTGACCTATAAAGTGCCGGTTACCATCTCGAACTGTTCCAACAATATTGGTCCGTATCAGTTCCCGGAAAAATTGGTACCGCTCGCTATTACCAATTTAATGGAAGGAAAGAAAGTTCCGATTTATGGTGAAGGAAATCAAGTCCGCGAATGGCTTTACGTTGAAGACCACAACCGCGCGATTGATATTATTTTGTTAAAAGGATCTTTGGGTGAAACTTATTTTATTGGTCCTAATCATCCAGAGATTACAAATTTGCGACTGGTTAAAAAGATTTTGAAACTTATGGGTAAGGGAGAAGATATGATCGAGTATGTCAAAGATCGTCCAGGGCACGACCAAAAATACGCCCTTGACTGGGGAAAAATAAAAGGCGAGTTGGAATGGGAGCCGGAAAATGATTTGGACGCTTCCTTGCAAAAAACTATTGATTGGTACAAAGTAAATGAAGATTGGTGGAGAAGAGTGAAATCGGGGAAGTACCGGGAGTATTATAAAAAACAGTATAGTTAAGCGTGCCATCGCGATCTGTCCGCCTAAGCGGACGGATCCTCGCGATGACAAATTATTTTTATGAAAGTTTTAATTCTTGGAGCACACGGAATGCTTGGGCAGGCACTGGCCCGAGTTTTTGCCGATTTTAGTCCGGCTCTTTGGGATAAAGACGAGTTGGACATAACTGATTCGTCAGCGGTTAAAAAAAGATTAGTTGAACTGAACCCGGAACTTATTATCAACACCGCCGCTTTTACGGATGTCGACGGGGCCGAGGAAAACAAAAAGTTGGCGCATGAACTAAACGGAAAAGCGGTAAAAAATTTAGTTGATGTCGCAAATGAAATCGGGGCAACGTTTGTTCAATACAGCACCGCCTATGTTTTTGACGGTAAAAACCCGGATGGTTATAAAGAAGAAGATCTCCCAAACCCGAGTTCGGTTTACGGCGAGTCGAAGTTAGAAGGAGAGCGAGAAGCGGTAAAAGCAAAAAAATATTACATTCTAAGGCTGGACAGGTTGTTTGGAAAAGCGGGAGAAGGAAAAACTAGTTTTATAGATAAAATGCTGGAGTTGGCGAAAACGAAAAAAAAGTTAACGGTTATTGCCGATGAATACGGTTGCCCGACTTACGCGCCGGACTTGGCAAAACGCACGCGCGAGATTTTAGAGAAGCAAATGCCTAATGGTGTTTATCATTGCGCGAATGAAGGATCGTGCAGTTGGTACGAATGGGCAAGGGAGATTTTTAAAATCAAAGGAATTGATATAGAATTGAAAAAGGCCAAGGCTACCGACTTTTCTCGCAAAGCAACAAGGCCGAAATACGGGGTTTTGAATAATACGAAATTGCCAAAAATGCGCAGTTGGAAAAAGGCGCTTGCTGAATATCTTGAATAAAAAAAACACCGGGGGTAGCCGATGCTAGATGTCGGGAATGCCGCCGCCGGAAATATTTGGCGGACGATCGGCTGAAGTTGGGAACTAATCGTCAAGAAAGTCCGAACCGGACAGTTTGACGATCACGGCCACAGCCATTGCGATAAACATGGCCGGTATCGTTAAAAGCACCGCCACCGTAAGTCTCCACATATTTCCTCCTTAAACTAATGTAGGTGTAACATACAACCAAGTAAAAGTAAAGACTATTTATGAAAGGAATAATTTTAGCAGGTGGTCACGCGACCCGGTTGCGGCCGATTACAAAAGTAACCAGCAAACAACTTCTTCCGGTTTATAACAAACCGATGATTTATTATCCGCTGGAAACTTTGCTCGCGGGCGGGATAAAAGACATCCTGATTATTGTCGCGCCGGAAAACGCGGGTGACTTCCTGAAACTTTTGGGTTCAGGAAAAGAGTTCGGCGCCAAATTTACTTACGAAATCCAGGATACACCGCGAGGACTGGCCGACGCTTTTATAGTTGGTGCCGATTTTATTGGCGATGACAACGTTACCATGATTTTAGGGGATAATATTTTTGAGGATGATTTTGAGTCGACGATAAAAAATTTCAAATCCGGCGGCCATGTGTTCGCAAAAAAAGTTCACGACCCGGAACGATTTGGAGTTGTAAAATTTGATGATAAAATGAATGCCGTTCAGATTGAAGAGAAGCCAAAAACTTATCTGTCGGATTACGCAATCACCGGGTTATATATTTACGACAACCGTGTGATTGAAGCGGCAAAACAAGTAAAGCCCTCCGCTCGGGGTGAAATTGAGATTACCGAACTGCATAACTGGTATCTAAAAAAAGGCGAGTTGAAAGTTGACACTGTAAAAGGGGAATGGTTTGACGCAGGAACCTTTGAGTCGCTTTTGCAGGCCTCGAATTTTATAGCCGGAAAGAGTAAGTAATAAAACTATACTATAGAAGGGAACCTTCTCAACGAGAAGGTTCCCTTCTTGGTTATCAGGGTATAATTACCCGGCGAGCGGTTGCACTTCAGATTAGAATTTTAGTTCGGTACGTCCAAACGACTTAACCTTGGAAACACTTTTGCAATGCTTGAGCAGGAGTTAGCAGTCCCAATCCAAGGTGTTTTCTTTGTTGGTTGTAGTATCTCAGATATTGCGGCATTGCCTTGTTAATTA
>Ga0210057_1005312_pt1 | contig 16627 bp, 13 predicted proteins | sample CryGeyCG2114_010_2_FD_183968 | JGI IMG/M metagenome (GOLD analysis project Ga0210057, IMG submission 183968) | Groundwater microbial communities from aquifer - Crystal Geyser CG10_big_fil_rev_8/21/14_0.10 (SPAdes) (version 2) | ecosystem: Environmental > Aquatic > Deep subsurface > Groundwater ...
CAAATCTGGCATTGTTTTGGCTGCTTCCCGGCCAAATCTTTAATCAAAACAGAAAAAGGATTCCATAATATTGAGGATATTAAAGTGGGGCAAGCGGTTTTGACGCATCAGGGAAGATATATGCCAGTAATTAGAACATTGTGGCGTCCTTATAAGGGAGATATGATTGAGATTAAGACTAGAAAATCAAACCAAGTAGTTTGTTTAACTGGAGACCACGAGGTATATGTAATAAAAACAAATAATTGCATTCATAAAAGCCGGTTAACAAGAATTTGTCAATGGAATTGTAAGAAGAAACACTGCCCGCAATTTTACTTAAATTACAAAATAGAAAAAATACCAGCCCGTGAGCTTAAAAAGAACGATTTTTTGCTTTACCCAATAAATCAAGAAATTAAAGATATAGAATTTATAAATTTAGATAGATATTATAACCGAAAAGTTAGTAACTTCGGGCCGAGGATTAAAGATTTTCCTACGAAAATAAAAATAGATGATAATTTTCTAAGGTTGATAGGGTATTATATCGCCGAGGGTAGCAATCACCGAGCCTATATTAGATTTAGTTTGGGTAATCACGAAAAGAAATTTGCCGTAGAAATTAAAAATTTAGTAAAGGAAATTTTTGGGATTAAAACTGGGATTCATTTACGGGAAAAGGGATTAAAAACCGGAATAGAAGTTAGTGTTTGTAATTCTAAATTGTCTAATATCTTTGAGAATTTGTGCGGCTTGCACGCAGAAAATAAGCACATCTCATTTGAATTTCAATATCTTCCCCTGGAAAAACAAAGAATAATTTTAGAGGCAATTTATAAGGGCGATGGCTACACCGGTAAGGTTGCAAAGTGTAAGAAAAATAGAAAGTATAAAACCATTACCACAATTTCATTGATTTTAGCTGAGCAGATAAGAGATATTTTATTGAGGCAGGGCAAATCGCCTGGATTTTATGTAGAAAAAGAAAAAACTGATAAGAAGAATGTCCATCACAAAGCGGCTTTCACTATACATTGGCAAGAAAACTATATTTTAAATTACTCTCAATTTTTCCAAAATTCCCAAGATAAAACTTTATATTGGATTACTCCAATTAGGGCGATAAAAAGGAAAAGTTTTGAAGGGGATGTTTACAACTTGACGGTGGCTAAAGACCACTCTTATATGACGCCAAATTTTGTAGTAGGGAACTGCGGCAAAGGGGGAGATATTTTTGGTTTTGTCAGAGAGGTTGAGGGAGTGGAATTTGGCGATGCGCTGCGAATTTTAGCCCAAAAAGCAGGAGTTGAGTTAAAACCCGTAAGCAAGGAATTAAAAACCGAAAGAACCCGGCTTTATGAAATTTGCGAATTGTCCGCCCGATTTTTTGAGAAACAACTGGAGGGAAATAAAATCGGAGACAGCGTCAAAAAATATCTTTTAGACAGAGGCATAACCGAAGAATCAATAAAAAAATGGCGACTGGGTTATTCTCCTGACAAGTGGCAGGGACTTTCCGATTTTTTAGTAAGTCAGGGTTACCAGAGGGAAGAAATTCAAAAAGCCGGTTTGGTTGTAAAAAATGAAACCGGAAATTATTACGACCGTTTTCGGGGCAGAATTATTTTTCCGGTATTTGATTTGAACTCTCAGGTGATTGGTTTTGGCGGCCGGGTTTTCGGGGAAAAATCAAAGGACGAAATAGCCAAATACGTCAACACTCCCAATACTCTTTTATATGATAAAAGCCAGGCTTTGTACGGCTTGGATAAAAATAAGATGGAAATCAGGAAGAAAAACGAATGCGTTTTGGTGGAAGGTTATACCGATGTGATATTGCTTTCCCAGGCCGGTTACACCAACGTGGTCGCCACTTCCGGAACCGCCTTGACTCCTTATCAATTAAAAATTATCAAACGTTATTCGGAGAATCTTTTAACCGCCTTTGACATGGATGTGGCTGGAGATTCTGCGACCAAAAGAGGAATTGACTTGGCTCAGACCTTTGGTTTTAATATCAAAGTTCTTTTATTGCCGGAAGATTCCGATCCGGCTGACATTATTTCTAAAAACGCAAAAGACTGGGAGAATATTTTGCAAAATTCAAAATCAATCGTTGATTTTTACTTTGATAGCACTTTCTCGCGGCACGATTCAAAAACGCCGGAAGGAAAAAAAGCTGTTTCAAAAATTTTGTTACCGGTAATAAAAAGAATTCCTAATAATATTGAGAGGTCTTTTTGGGTTCAAGAGCTATCCAAGAGGTTAGAGGTAAAAGAGGAAGCGGTTGCAGAAGAGCTGAAAAAAACAAAATTGAGCGAGGAAGTTTTTGGATTAGAAAAGGAAGAATTGATAAATTTACCTCAGAAATCCAGAAAAGATCTTTTAGAGGAGAGGCTGGCCGTTTTAATTTTGCGCTCGCCGGAAAATCTTAGTTATCTTTTTGACGACGTTCTTTTACTTCTATCTCCTCAGATTCGCCAGATTATTTGTTATATAAAAGAAAATCCGGATTTTACGAAAGCCATAAGCGCCGGTCAAAAAGTCGATGAACTTCGTTCATCTCCACCCTTCGCTAACGCTCGGGTAATTGAAACGCCGGAACTGTCAAACGAATTAAATAATTTGCTGAATGAGCTTTTATTGAAATCAGAAATTGAAACAGCCGGACTTGAAATTAATGAAGAATGCAAGGATTGCTTAAGGGAAATAAAATCTCTGGAAATCAAGAATAAATTAAATGAAATTTCAAAAGAAATTAAAAAGGCGGAAGAGTTACATGAATCTGAAAAACTTGACAAATTACTCCAAGAATTTAACCAATGTTCCAAATCGCTCTGCGATTTAGAGCAAACGTTATATGAAAAAAAAGAAAGTTAAAAAAAATAAACGTTTGAAGAAAAAAAAGAGGGCGTTGAAGAAAAAAAAAGCGGCCGGAGGCAAAAATAAAAAGAAAGTTAAGAAAAGAAAGGCCGCAAAGCCGCGTTTGGCTCGGAAAGTTTATCTCAAAAAGAAGAAGAAAAAGAAAAGAATTTCGCGAAAAAAGAAAATTAAAATTTCTCGCCGCCGCCCCCCCAAAATTTTTTTAACGGAAAAAATTCAACAGCTGATTGAAAAAGGCAAAGAACGCGATTTTGTTACCGTGGCTGAAATTTTATATTTTTTTCCGGAAATAGAAAAAGATATAAAAGGGTTGGAATTCCTTTATGAAACCCTGGAAAAGGAAGGAATTGAGGTTAAAGAAGCCAGAGAATTTTTAAATGTAGAGGAAAAAACGGAAAAGATTTCAAAAAGAGTCACAGAAACAAGGCTTGATTCTATTCAAATGTATCTGAGAGAAATCGGAAAAATTCCCCGCTTAACTGCAGAAGGAGAAAAGGAATTGGCTAAGAGAATTGAAAAAGGAGATAAAGAAGCAAGAAAGCAGTTAGCGCGCTGCAACTTGAAATTGGTCGTGGCTTTTGCTAAAAAATACGTTGGTCGCTCTCCTAACTTGACCTTGCTGGATTTAATTCAGGAAGGAAATCTGGGACTTTTCCGCGCCGTGGAAAAATTTGACTGGAGAAGAGGCTATAAATTTTCCACTTATGCCACTTGGTGGATAAGGCAGGCAATAACGCGCGCCTTAGCCGACCAGGCAAGAACCATCAGAATTCCCGTCCATATGGTGGAAACCATCTCAAAATACGCCCAGACAAAAAGAAGATTGCTCCAGGACCTTGGCCGGGAGCCTCTGCCGGAAGAAATTGCATCCGAAATGGGCATTGAGGTAGCCAAGGTTCATCATATAATGAAAATTTCCCAGTACACCGTTTCTTTGGAAACGCCCGTAGGCGAAGACGAAGAAGACAGCGTTCTGGCTGAATTTATTGAAGACGAAAAAACGATTGCCCCTTCTTTGGAGGCAGGCAGAACTTTACTTAAAGAAAGATTGAAAGAAATTTTGGTTGACCTGACTCCGCGAGAACAGAAAATAGTTTCAATGAGATTCGGCTTAGACGATGGTATTACTCACACCTTAGAAGAAGTGGGTAATGAATTTGGCGTCACCCGAGAAAGAATTCGTCAGATTGAAGCGAAAGCCTTGGAAAGAATTAGAGGGCACCAGGGATTAAAAAAGTTGAAAGGTTATTAAAAATATAGTACAATTAGAACATTCCCACCAAAATTTCTCTCCGGTGTAGCTCAATGGTAGAGCGACGCTCTGTTAAAGCGTGGGTTGTAGGTTCGAGTCCTACCACCGGAGCGAAGCGTTGGTGGGAGATAGGTTGTAGGCTCGCCCCGTAGTGAAGCGAAGCTTCTACTACTGGGGTTCGAGTCCTGCCTCCGGAGCAACTTCGGACTTTGAGAGTATAAAAGCCTCAAATTCCGTTCATTTTCGCCATTTTTAGAGGTTCGAACCTTGTTATGAATGGCTCTGACCTCGGGAACCATCCCCTTTATCTGAATAAGGGGATTTTCTATTGAAATTGTGAGTATTTTGTCTTTTGTGGGGAATTTCAACCTCTTTTTTCATAGTAATTTTCATTTACATTTCTATTCTGACAGATTTTGTCAGTTTCCTATTTGACTTCTGTTTTGTAATCTAATATAATCTTATATAGTTAAAGTATAAGATAATTTATGGCAAAAAACAAGCGATTTGACCAGTGGTTGGCTCAAATTCCAGCTGACATCTGGTCAAAAATAACACAAATTGATGAGTTAAAAGGGCAATGGATTGCCGGGGCGCGATTAAGCCCTCAAGTCTTGGGCCGTCTCAAGCGGTCAGTTTTGATTACTTCCACTGGCGCTTCTACTCGTATTGAAGGCGCTCGTCTTTCTGATGAGGACGTAGAAAAAATGATGCGTGGCATTGATATTCAAAAATTCACTGACCGCGACAAACAAGAGGTGAAGGGTTATTTTGAGTTGCTTGAAAATGTTTTTGATTCTTGGAGATCACTTAAGTTTTCAGAAAGCACTATTAAACATTTTCACAAAGAGCTTTTAAAGCATGTAAAGAAAAACGAACTTCACAGGGGCGATTACAAAAAAGAAGAGAATAAAGTGCAGATGATTGATGCGGTCGGCAAATCCGTTGGTGTTCTCTTTGATACCACTCCAGCGTATCTTACCCCGAAAGAAATGCAGGAATTAGTTGAGTGGACTCAACAAGCTCTTGCTGAAAGAAAATATCATCCGCTTCTGGTTATCGGTAGTTTTCTAGTTGAATTTTTACAAATACATCCATTCAAAGACGGCAATGGCCGGCTTTCTCGCGTTTTAACCAATCTTCTTTTATTAAAAGAGGGCTATTTGTATATGCCTTATATTTCCCACGAGAAATTGGTTGAAGATAATAAACCAGATTATTACATGGCTCTGCGAAGAAGCCAGAAGACTTTTAAGACCGAACACGAAAATATTATCCCGTGGCTTGATTTCTTTTTGACCATTTTTCTTAAACAATCGCAAATGGCTGTTGAATTGTTATCTAAAGAAAACATAGAAAAACTTCTTTCAAAGAAGCAACTTGCGGTATGGCAGTATTTACAAGAAGTGGAAGAGGCAACTCCTGGCGAGATTGCCAAAAAAGCAAAGGTTGTCCGTCCAACGGTTAATCAGGCCCTAGATAGGCTTTTGCGCCTCAAAAAAGTCGAACGCATCGGGCTTGGCCGAAGCACGAGGTATAGAAAACTATAAAAATATGAAATCGCCAATCCTTAATTCGCCATATCTTGAACCGAGTCGTCATTTTAAGTCGGATGAACGTGGTTTAACGGAAGAAATAATTGATAGTCGGCGCCTCAGCAGTTTTTATATTCCAGTGCCGCGAGCAAAAAACAAAAAAAAGCAAGCGGAATTGAATTTATCTGAGGGTGCTTTTGGCAGCGAATTGCAAAAGGAAAATGAATTTATAAACAAGGTTCGTGACAAAATAAAACAATGGCTAGAAAGTGGCTATTCTGGAATTACCAAAACATCGCGTGATCTCCTTTCTTATTGGTGCGATAAAACTAGAGAGAACAAGCTGTTCTTCTGTCAGATAGAAGCGCTTGAGACATTAATGTATATAAATGAAGTTGCAGAAAAAGTTGGCGACAATTGGATATTAAATGAATTAAAGAAATCTAATACAGATGCAAACCCTGGTCTTTATCGTTTAGCATTCAAAATGGCTACTGGTTCTGGCAAGACCGTAGTAATGGCAATGATCATTGCCTACAATACTTTAAATAAAATTCGCTACCCGCAAGATACTCGTTTTACCGATGCCTTTGTAATAATCACGCCCGGTATTACTATTCGTGACCGTCTTAATGTATTAAAACCCAACGAAACCCAAAATAATTATTACCGCCAGCATAATATCGTTTCTTATCAAGATTTTGATTTATTACAGCAAGCGACCGTCTTTATAACTAATTTCCACCAACTTGAACTTAGACAAAACCCTCGTTTTCAGGTAGGAGCAGTTATGAAAGCAGCTGGCATCTTAAAAAATGAGGCTGTCAAAGAAACTCCGAATGCCATGATAAATCGGGCTTTTAAAAGCATATTAAACAAACCGCGCGTGGTGGTGATTAACGACGAAGCCCATCATTGTTATCGGGAAAAACCAACTCAAGAAAGGCTATCAGGTGAAGATAGACAAGAAGCAGACGAAAATAATAAAGCAGCGCGAGTATGGATTAATGGTTTAGAATCCTTAACTAAGAAAATTGCCGTCAATGCGATTATAGATCTTTCCGCAACACCATATTTCCTTAGCGGTTCAGGTTATCAAGAGGGCACAATGTTCCCCTGGGTTGTTTATGATTTTTCTCTTTTAGACGCGTTAGAGTGCGGAGTTGTTAAAATACCAAGACTTCCAACTGAATCTGACACAATTTCAATTGATGATGTGCCTGAATTTCGCAATCTTTGGTTATATGTTCGAGATGATTTACCTAAAAAAGGATTAAAAACTGGCGGAAAAGATTATCTATCTGTTAATATTTTGCCCACTAAACTTCAGGAAGCTCTAGAATCTCTTTACGGCAATTACGAAAAGAAATATTACCAGCCGTATTTAGATAATAAAAAACAAAATCAAAATGTTATGCCTCCTGTTATGATAATTGTTTGTAATAACACTGCTGTTTCGGAATTAGTTTATCGCTGGATAGCAGGATATGAACGGGAAATAGCGAGCGGGAAAATTAAAATTGAAAAAGGTAATTTGGAAGTATTTCGTAATGAAGACGGAGTTCAATTTTATGATCGGCCGAACACTTTGATTATTGATAGCGCTCAACTGGAAAGCGGAGAAAAAATTAGCGATGAATTTAAAAAAGTCTTCGCTAACGAAATTGAAGATTTCCACCAAGATTATAAACGCCGTTTCCCCGGCCGTGATGAACCAACGGACGAAGAATTATTGCGAGAGGTAATGAACACCGTTGGCAAACCAGGTAAACTTGGAGAAAATATCAAATGCGTTGTGTCTGTTTCTATGCTTACCGAAGGTTGGGATGTAAATACCGTTACTCATATTCTTGGAGTGCGCGCTTTTTCTACCCAGCTCCTTTGTGAACAGGTTGTTGGCCGTGCTCTGCGCCGCGTTGATTACAACACTGACGATTCAACGGGACTAATGCATGAAGAGTACGCAGAGGTATATGGCGTGCCATTTAGCTTCTTAAAGGTAACCGGCGTTACCCCACCCCAACCACCAAGAGTAATCCATAGAGTGCGCGCCTTGCCGGAACGTGAGGAACAATATGAAATCACTTTTCCGCGCGTTGAAGGCTATCGTTATGAAATAGATGAAGCAAAATTATCAGCCCGATTTACCGAAGAATCAAAAACAATTATTGAGAATGAGCCTACCGAGGTTACGCTCGGCGGATTTATCGGCGAAGAAGAAAAAGAAACATTGGAAAAAATTAAAGAACGTCGCGAAGGAGAAATCATTATACGGCTCACGCAAGCGCTTCTTAAACGTTATTACACGGATGCCGAAGGAAATGAAAAATACTGGCTTACTCCTCAACTCAGAAAAATCGCCGAAGAGTATGTTAAAAATTATGTTGTGCTAAAAGACCGAATGGTAATTGGTTATCTTTCTGTGGGAGAATATTTTTCAGGCGCCTTGACTAAAATTCAACAGGCTATAATTACTGAGAATTTAGAACATCAGAAAGATAAGAAAATTCTGCCGATTCTTGCGCCCTATGATACAATTGGCTCTACCAGATATGTTGATTTTCTGACTACTAAAGATGTGCGGGAAACAATAAAAAGCCATGTCAATTATGTTGTTGCCGACACCGAAGAGTGGGAACAAGGCGTTGCCAAGAAACTTGAGCAGATGCCAGAAGTATTATCTTATGTTAAAAACCAAAGCCTTGGATTTTATATTTCGTACGAACACCAGGGCGCATTTCACCAATATGTGCCGGATTTTATCGCTGTGATTGAAACGCCAGATAAAACTAAGCTCAATCTTATAATTGAAGTCACCGGCAAAAAAGACGATAGAAAAACGATGAAGATTAAAACCACGCGGGATTTCTGGGTACCAGCAGTTAATAATCTTGGTAAATATGGAAAATGGGCGATCCTTGAAGTGCAGGATATTTATGAGACTCAAAATTTAATCAGAGCCGGTATTACAAAAGGTTTTGATAATTTATCGCCGGATAATTTATTTACAAAAAATAATTTATGAGAAGGAAAAAAATAATACAACCAACTACCGCCGCGCCGGTTGCCTCGTATAAACACGATAGCAAGCGCGTACGCATTCCTACACAAGAGGAATCGGTTAAACTTTCTCCTCGTCAGAAGCAGCCGGTGAAAAAGAAATACGATTATGATCCTTCACTTGACCCGCAATTGTTTTGGGCTGGTAAAAAAGAACAGGGCGTGGAATTAGCTGTGCCAACTGTGCCAATTTATGTGCAGGAAAAAATCGCGCCAGAAGCTATTATCGCTCGTTTAAAAATGGGAGCAGAAGACATTCAGCAAATGATGCTTTTTGGAGAAACAGCCGAACAGCAATTCGGCAAAGCGGTGGAGTTTTATAAGCACGAAGATAATTGGCAAAACAGAATGATTTTGGGAGATTCGCTAATCGTTATGAACTCTCTTTTAGAAAAAGAAGGTATGCGCGGAAAGATTCAAACAATTTATATAGATCCTCCTTATGGGATTAAATTCGGTTCCAATTGGCAGGTTTCTACTCGTAGGCGTGATATAAAAGATAACAAATTAGAAGATTTTATCCGTCAACCAGAACAAGTTAAGGCGTTCCGCGACACTTGGGAGCTCGGCATTCATTCTTATCTTTCGTATCTACGCGACCGACTTATTGTGGCGCGTGAACTTTTAACCGAAAGCGGAAGTTGTTTCGTGCAGATAAATGATGAGAATGTTCATCTAGTTAGGAGTATTATGGATGAGATATTCGGTCCCGATAATTTTATAACAGAAATAATTATCAAAAAACTGGCGGTTTATCACAAATAGGTCTACCTCGAGTTCAGGATTATATCTGTTGGTATGCCAAAAATAAATCTGAGTTCAAATTCCGTTCTCTGTATATCAGAAAGCAAATCGATGATGAAGTTGGATCTCAATACTCCTGGATAGAACTTAGTAATGGTGAACGCAGAAGATTAGGAAGAAATGATAACCTAGCCCAGCTATTAAATTCGGGAGTAAAATTGTTCAAGCCTGATAATCCAACATCACAAGGAAATCCAGTTAAAGAATTTAAGCTTGATAGTAAGAAATACTTTGGCGGATGGAAAACAACTCTTGATGGAATGAAGAAATTAGCAGAAAAAAAGCGATTAATAAAGGTTGGTTCAGGTATCTGGTATGTAAGATTTTTTGAAGATTTCCCCGTTTATCCCTTAACCAATCTTTGGTCCGATACAGGTAGTAGCTTTCAGGCTAAATTATATGTAGTTCAGACAGTAACTGAAATTGTTAAACGTTGTATTTTAATGACCACTGATCCAGGGGATATAGTTCTTGATCCGACTTGCGGTTCTGGTACTTCTGCTTATGTTGCCGAGCAATGGGGTAGGAGATGGATTACAATTGATACTTCTCGAGTGGCTCTTGCTTTAGCAAGAACGCGGCTGATGGCTGCCAAATATCCATATTATAAACTCAAAGACGAAAAATTTGTCAGTGCCGGATTTGAATATGAAATCGTGCCTCACGTTACTTTGAAATCTCTTGCCAACGATGAGGAGCCAGAACAAGAAATTTTATATGACCAACCGCATGAAGTTAAAAATGTTGTCCGTGTGGCCGGCCCTTTTACGGTTGAATCGCTTTCGCCGCATAGGGTTTCTGACGCGCAAGAAATGATTTCTTCAGAGCGATTTACCGAAACAATCGTGGCGAATCTTCTCAAGGCCGGCATTCAGACTGGCAGAAAAGGCGGCCGGGTAGAGTTCGTAAATTTGGATATTTTGCCGAGCGGCCCCGAAATTCAGGCTATAGGCGAATATAAAACAGACCATACATTTAAAAAGGCTGCAGTTGCTATTGGGCCGGAATTCGGCAGCGTTGACGACGATTTTATTCGTAATGCCGCGACAGTTGCCAAAAAATTCGCTGATTTACTTGTAGTTGCAGCGACTTCTTTCGATGCTTCTGCGTTCTCTGAACCATCGCAAGTTAATGGTCTACAAGTAATGAAAGTAAAAATTAATCCCGACTTATCAATGGGTGACCTTTTGAAAAAAACTGGTTCTGGCAATTTGTTCCTTGCTTTCGGAGAACCAGACGTGAAAGTTAAAAAAACAAAAGACGGAATTATAGTAGAAATTGCGGGGATAGACGTTTACGACCCCGTAAAAAGTGAGATCCGTTCCAGCGGTTCTGGCGATACGGAACACGAAATCGCCGCTTGGTTTATTGATACAAATTACAATGGTGAGGCGTTCTTTGTAACCCACGCTTATTTTCTTGGCGCCGATAAGCCGTACGAAAAACTAAAGAAAGCACTCAAGGCCGATATCAACGAGAATGTTTGGAATGAACTATATTCTACAATTTCCCGTCCGTTTCCAAAACCTAAAACTGGCAAAATCGCCGTCAAAGTAATCAATCACTACGGCGACGAAGTAATGAAAATTATCGAGATAAAATAGAAAAGAAAATGACGAGTTGGTTAAGAAATTATTTGAAATTAAACCATAAACAGCCTGTTTATAGAATTCGGCTGGTAATAAATTTTAATGAATAAAAAGAATCTTTTATCTATCAAAAAATCCCTAGAACTTTTAATAATTTCTATTGATAAAAAGGAGATAGAAGCTTTCTTAGCGCTAGAAACAATCAGAGGCTTCAGGATTCTTATTTATAAAGAATTAAGTGGCGATGAATTAGAAATTTTTAAAAAAGCAGTTCCATATTATAATCCTTCAGATATGGTAAGTTATGAGGCGGAAGATTTATACGAAAAAGCAAAATACACCGCCAGTCAATTGATTCTTCAAATAAGTTCTCGTTTAGAGGATTGGGAGAATAAAATTGAGGATTTGAGTAGAAACAATAAAAAGTTGAGGAGGAGGATTGAAGAACTTGAAAAGAAACAAAAATTATTTATCGATACTATAAATCAAATTAAGTCGGAAAACCATTTTGATATTTCTTCCGACATAACCAAACTTTTAAATAAAGAAAATCTCCTTTGGTTCTTGGAGGCAGTACAATGTTTCAAGTTTAGTGCGTTTATTGCTTGCGTAGCAATGTGTAGGGTTCTTTTTGAAAATTTAATAGATGAGAAATGCAAAGAAAATAGTATAGATATATCTAAAGGGCTACAATTCAAATTCGAGGAATTAAAAAAGTTAAATTTAATAACTGGTGGTTATGAAAAAATAAGTGCTTTAGTTAAAGATTTTGGCGATGATGCTTCCCATCCTAATATCGGGAAAATCGATAAAGATAAAGCAAATTTTGTATTAAATGGAGTATTAATACTCATTAAAGAACTGTTTAAAAAATAAACCCCTATTTAGGAGTTTATTTCAAAAGTTTATCTATTTAGTTAGCTATTATTTTTCTTTTGGTGGTTGAGGTTGAGGTCGTTGTGGCGGTATTGGCGGTGATCCTTGGAAAACTATCTGGGGTTGAGGGATGTTTTTCATTAAAGAAGTACCGTAGGCATTTTCATATAATTTCACCGCCGCGCTTCTATCAAAAAATAATTCTATAGCGCAATATAATTTCCACACCCTATCTCTTAGTTCTTTATTGTCCCGCATATCTTCTATAACTAATCCCCATTCTTTTGCTTTTGAAATTGTAATTGGTCGTGCGTGAGATTTATGGTCATCGTGGGCTAAAAACTTCGCCGAAATTTCCTGTGCCAGTGTTTCTTTGTTGGATTTATCGCTCAACATATATTTTATCAGCCATTCTTTAACAAGATCATCTGCTAACTTTAGTGATGTTTCGCATATTTCAAGAAGGTGTAAGTCATATTTGTTAATCATTGGCAAATAAGCAGGGAGAATATCGGCTCCTTGTTTTTCAATAATCTCTTTCGCTTTTTCAAAACCATTTAAAACTGCCTTTGCAGGAACAAACATTATTCCGCCGGGCACTGGAATAATTACTTGAGGATCAGTTGGCCCAAGTTCCGACCTGTCATCCATTAAAATTTTATTACCAGAAAGTGCGAACATCGTGGCAGCACTTTTTGCCATTCTTGGAATAATAAAACGAATATCCTTAAAATTCTCCCGTAGCATTGATACCAACTGTTCAGTTGCTTCCGCAGATCCTCCTGGACTATGAATGAAGATGTCGATTTTATCGTCCTTTATATTTTCAATTAAATCCGAAAACGCCGTCAAATCTAATTGATTGATAGAATTAGGAACTGCTGGATGGTTTTTATTGAAATCTACTGCGTAGACAATTAGTTTTCTTTTTGTAATACCTTCGATTTCTTTTATTAAACCAATTCGCAGTTCGTGATGTTGTTTAGGGTCTTTAATACCCTCTACCAGTTCCTGAAACGTAGACATTGTAATTGCCTTTAGTTGATACCGAATTAGAACCTTTCGGTTTTGATTTTGTGGTATAGCTCATCGACGCGACAGATTCTTCATATTTTTTCTGCGCTTTTTCAAACACTTCCATCGCTTTTTTTACTTTTTCGTTGCCCTGAACGAAATCTTTGATTGTATTAAAAGGATTATTAGGCATAGAATTATTGATATTTTACTATTTTTACTTTACCACCTATTGTGAATTTTATCAACAATCGGGATGTCTTGCAAGTCAATTAAGTTAAATCTCCATCAAATAGGTTCTAACAGCCGCCAGTCCGCGGAGCAGGTAACATTTTTTATCAGACCTACCGAGAGGCCTAGATTTTACGGGAGTTTTCTATGTCCCAGTTCAAGTTCTAAATGCGTCATCCCGTTAGGACACGAAAATTTAAGACCGAGAAGTATGCATTCCGGGGTAACTCTCGTAGGCCCTCCTTGATATTTTGTGAATAACCCTTATACTAAAAATATACTACAATAGTGAAATGCAACTTCAACTGTGGTAAATTCGGCAAGAAAACCAGTTTTTATTTAAGTTCGTTAATAAAAGAAAAAAAAGATGAAAGGACTGAACTAGAGGTAGTTAATCTTAAAGGTTCTGGCCTCTGATATTTATCTAAAACTATAACGAGTTTAGGAGGTGCCTTATGAATAAGAAGTTTTTGATGGGAATCATGCTTGTGATTATTCTGGTATTTAGTGGTTGTGTCGGGTATGTAGGTTATAGGTATCCAGACTACCCATATGATTATGGGTATTACGATTATTATGGGTATTACCCGTATCACGATTATTACTATCCATCCTATCTCTATGGATATTACGGGTGGTACGGTCATTATGGGTATTATGGCTATAGGGATTATCATGGTTGGGGCCACCCTGGCAGAGGCTACCATGGAGGAGGTCATCCAAGAGGAGGACACCTTGGAGGAGGTCACCCTAGAGGAGGTCACTACCGGTAATCAAGATGACTTTGAGTTGATGAACGTGAAATAACCGACATTCGGTCCTTTTTAACACGGCCCTCGCGCAACACAAGCACAGGGGCCATTTTCTTTTTTTAAAAATCAATCAGTTTATAATGGGCGGGGCTCCGCTTTTTGATGAAAAAACAGGACAAAGTATTGATAAATATGAATATATTTTAAAAAATCATCCGGATAGGCCTTGGCTAAGATAAAAGGGTCAGTTTGTTCTTCAAGCTAACCCTTTTTTATTCGAGAAATTCTCTAAGTTTTTGGTTTTCCTCTGAATCACGAAGTTTTTGAAGGGCTTTCTTTTCAATCTGGCGGATTCTTTCTCTGGTTAGTTTGAATTCTCGGCCTATCTCTTCTAAAGTTTCTTCTTTTTCTTTCCTGATTCCAAAACGTCTTTTGAGAATCTCCTCCTCTCTATGAGTAAGAGTAGAAAGAGCTTTAACTACTATCTCTTTTAGGTTTTGCTCAATAGCTGCTTCTTCAGGATTAACTGCTTTTTCATCAGCGATAAAATCTTCTAAATCTCCTATAAGATCAGATCCTGGCGGGTCATTTCCTCCTACAGGTGTATCTAAAGAAAAGGTCTGTCTGGATACTTGAAGGAGTTTTTCTAATTTTGTGACTGGAATATTCACTTTCTGGGCAATTTCTTCCAGATGAGGTTCCCGTCCCTTTTCTTTAGAAAGACATTTTTCAACCTGCTTTAAAAGATTCAGTTTCTCTCCAAGATAAGCTGGAATGCGAATTGTCCGTGGCTGATCAGCAAAAGCCCGGATAATAGCTGCTCTAATCCACCAGTTGGCATAGGTAGAAAAATTCACTCCCCTTTCAGGCTCAAATTTTTCTATCGCTCTAATTAAACCAAAATTTCCTTCTTCGATCAGATCCCCCAGTTCCAAGCCACCATGCTGATATCTTTTGGCTATTGAAACAACCAGACGGAGGTTTGCTTTTATGAGCTCCTTTTTAGCCAATTGATTACCCTTTTTTACTAACCGAAAGAGTGAATTTGTTTCTTGGCGAGGCAATAAAGGAATAGACCTTATTTCTTGAAGGTAAATGCCTAAAAGATTTCCATTCTTATCTAACTTCATCTCTTACTCACCTCCTTTATAATTTAATGTGCTTTTTTCTATTTTACCTATTTTTACCAATAAATTCAATTAAGCTTTTTATTTGTCGCTGGTCTGTTTATAGTATTGACAGTATGCCAGGTAGTGAAACTTCGACTTGAGTTTTCCTACGAAAACTTTTTTAAAGTAATTTGTCGAAGTTCTACTACATGGTATAATAAAAGAAAGGTGAAAACAGAAGGAGATATAGCTCTTTAATTAATTTAAATATTCTTTCTAAAAGGAGGGTTAAAATGCCAAGGCAAAAGAAAGTTATAGAAATTGTCTGTTTTTATTGTGAAAAGAAATTCAAATATATCGTAAGCAGTTATTGTCAGATTAACCGAGCTTATTGTGGCGGATGTGAAAAAACTCACCTTGGTAATAAATACCATGGAGAATTAGGCTACAGAGAATACCTTGAATACTTGAATCAAATAAGAAGCCGGTTCGGCCGAAGCAGAAAAGCAGTGGAGGGAGACGAAATAAATCTTTACACCAAAAAGGGTAGACTTTTTAAAGGGGGGATTGATCTGGGTAGAATAGTGGCTAGCGATAAATTATTTATTTATGTCCAAAAATATCCACTCTCTGGATCTATCTGTTCCTATCAAAGAAAATTTATCGAAAAACTTTAGCGGACTTTAGTCCGCTTTTTTGTTTTCTCAAATCTGGTATATAAACAAATCGAGATGAAGTGTAGAAATCAGACTTCTACAACGTCTAATGCCTTCGGACAACTCTTCGAATCCTGCCGCCGGAGCCAATGTGAACGAACAGAGGCGAGAGCCTCTGTTTTTGTTTTGTTCATCGGCATTTTCGCTGGTTCTAACATTAGGTATTCTTTTTCTAATGCAGGATAGCTATTTTTGATGGGAACAAACCACTCATTTGACTCAATAAATAGCTTTTTGTCTCTTATTATCGGTATTTTTCCTAATGCCAATAAAATTTCTTTTTTTAGTTCTAACCCTTCTTTGCCTTTAGCGTTAATAAACGCTTTACGGGCATAAGTTGCAAAACTAAATGTTTTCTCGGTAAGTTCAAGCCATCGTTCGGCTCGTGTTTCTGTTTCTCGTAAGTTTTCTTTAAATTGTGTAATTTTGCCCTGAAGTATATTTTTTTCATTGATAAAAGTTTCGTCATCAATAAGCTGGCGGTATCTCATTTTGGTAAGTTCGTCCAATTCCTTTTGAGCCTGCAATAATGCTTTTTGTTGCATTTCATAAACTTTCGTCCTGTCTTCAATCTCGGTATCGTTTTTTTTATTTAATCCTTCTAATGCCCATTGTAAAAATTCTGGCAAGATGGTGTATTTTTCTATTTCCTTCCCAATTAATAGCTCTAAATCTTCCACTGCTATGTTTTTTCTTTGATTGTCCTTACTTCCAGTGGACGATTTGTTTATTTGGTTCGATTCGGCAAGGAGTACAAAGCTGTGCCCTTGGGTCAATCGCTCGCCCCGTTAGAAGTCCGATGCGTTTATTTACCCCGTTAGAGA
>Ga0210057_1005313_pt1 | contig 16626 bp, 20 predicted proteins | sample CryGeyCG2114_010_2_FD_183968 | JGI IMG/M metagenome (GOLD analysis project Ga0210057, IMG submission 183968) | Groundwater microbial communities from aquifer - Crystal Geyser CG10_big_fil_rev_8/21/14_0.10 (SPAdes) (version 2) | ecosystem: Environmental > Aquatic > Deep subsurface > Groundwater ...
CGCCTGTTACCTGATTTAACAGGTCATCTCACGACACAGGCTGAAGTTGGCCATGCATCTCCTCTCAGCGTGTCAGGTAAGCCCTTTAGACTGACCTTCATTCTGCTGTCGATCCTGGTGAGGTTCACGGTGTAGAATCTAATTGAACCGCACGCGTCACTGGTTGTAGTATCCCCCCGCCTATTCCTTTAAGTTTCGGTCTTGCGACTATACTTCCCAGGTAGCACACTCTTCCCCTTCGGTACAGCACTGATACCTCTCGAGGAGGTACCAATGTTTAGTGTGCAGTGTTTACTGCTAGGACTACACGGGTATCTAATCCGTTTTGCGACCCTAGCCTTCATCCCTCACAGTCAGATCCGTTCTCGTAAGATGCCTTCGCTGTTGTTAGTCTGGTAAGGATCAACGCATTTTACCGCTACCCAAACCATACTTCTTACGTCTCCCGGTCTCTAGCTCGACAGTATCTCATGCCAGCCTGACCCTTAAGAGGCCAGATTTTACAAAAGACTTATCGAGCAAGCTACGGATGTTTTAGACCCAATAAACGTGGCTGCGACTTGGACCGCTGGTATTACCGCGGCGGCTGGCACCAGTCTTACCCAGTCCTTATTCATGAGACTATTTACATCTCATAAAAGCTTTCCAAATATAGGAAAGCACTTTGGCTTGCTCTATCACACTTTCGTGCATTGTAAAATTTCCTCGACTGCTGCACCCCGTAGGGCTGGGAATAGTGTCTCAGATTCCCTCTCAGGGCTCTTCCGCTAAAAACCCTTATGGATCATCGGCTTGGTGGGCCTTTACCCCGCCAACAACCTAATCCACCGCAGCCCCATCCTAGAGAAAGTTTGGGAGAAAAATCATTCCAGAAATTTTCTCCTATCGGACATTAGAGTCAGTTTCCCGACATTATTTCCGCCTCTAGGGTAGGTTAGCTACGTGTTACTGAGCAGTTCGCTTTTAATTTTCGAAAAAATCAAAAAACTTGCATGTCTAAGTACAAACCAAATAGCCGCAGCCGCCAGCAGGATCAACTGGATTTAGAGATTTCTCTCTTAAATTAATCTCGAACCATTCATCTTACAATGAATGTTTATCTCAAATGAGATTAGTTGAACAGTTTCTGCTGATGACTGTTATTTCAATTGGTAAGAATTGAATTATTATTATTTAACACTCGCCTCCGTTTACTTAATTAGAATATTCATTAGGATACTTGCATACCTCATACCTTAATATGCAATATGTCGACTTCTCTCTCTGTCAAACAGAGTGAATTACCGACGGTAAACATTAAGGCACTCATCACAGTTAACATTTTACAATATGTTGAAGATTTGTAAGGTATTTAAACCTTATTGTTAGAAAAAAATAGATTTGGCGACGATTAAGAGGTTATACTTTTGTTTTCGTACTGAATCTTTACTTGCTTCCCATCTTGCAAAAGTTCTGATATTCTGCCTTGTCCTGAATCTGAAAGTTTTACTTCGATTTGGATTCCTCTCGTTGGAAAAGTCGCTCCCCTTTCAAAAAAGTATTTTTCTATTCCATACTCTATTCTAATTTGATTATTATAAACAGATTTTACTTCTCCTTTGATAAAACTTTCTTCTTTTGGTTTTGTTAAAGATGCTGATTGGTATCTTGAGATTCCATTTTCATCTTCATATAAGATGACATAGACTGTGTCTCCTGCTTCGACATTTAAATTTGAATTAATTGTTCCAATTTCGTAAGCAATAGTAACATATTGCCCAAGTAATGGATCAAATGGATCAAGAGGTCTTGTGTCCAGAATGATTGTTTTATCTCCAAGCAAAGGAATCGAAAGATAAAGTAAAAACCCTCCCAAAATTAAAACTAAAACTGTTATTACAATTGAAAATCTTAAAAATTCTTTTCTTAATGTGTGTTCTTGTTCAGTCATATTTAATAAAAATCATATCCTGATTGGGCTCTTTTTGTTTTTTCAACTAACTTCTCTCTCCACTTCTCAATTCCCCATCCTCCAAAGATTAGGATAATTCCTCCGATTATGGACATAAACGCGAACCCTATTTGTCCTCCAAGATCCATCCAGAATCCAATGTATCTTGTTATGATATCTAATGTAAAGAAGAATATTGCTAGGTTTACAATGTTTGAACTTTGGTATCTTGTTCCGTAACCGATTACTGATATAATAACAAGTATAAATAAAACATTATCGAAGAGCCATAGGAACCAGAGGCCTAGAGAAAGATTTCCTCTAAATACTCCTCCAGATGAAGAAACTAAACTAGCCAGTCCAATTACTATAATATAAAGTACAAGAAGAGATATGAATCCGAAGACTTCTTTTCCACTTAACTTCTTTTTATCTAATGCTAGAAATACTCCTAAGGCAAAGAAAATTAAAGATATTGCAGATAGGATAAATATAAACGCGATTGATCCTCCAGAGAGAGATGCCCCTTCAAACCAGAGAAGAGGAAGGAGCGTCTGGAAGCTCAGAATATATGCGACTAGAAGAATATAAAATGCTGTCCAGAACCTGTAAACATTTTGGAATTCATGATTTCTAGATTTATGGAACTGTGTCAAACCATAAAACAAGACTCCAACGAAAAGATAGATTAGTACGGGGTATGCGAAAGAGAAATCTCCCCTAAACATCTCTAAGAATGATATATATTGTAATCCGATCCATACAAGAAACTCTCCCAAAGCCAAAACTAAACTTGCGGAAGAACTGAAAACATACGCTGCTATGAAAACGCCGACCCATGCGAGTAACACAAGGTTTGAATAATGCTGTACGCTTGTTGCTAAATTGAAAATCTGCGCTATTAAAATGATTGTCCAAGTATAAAGTAAAGCTCCAAGCAATAGTAAGGATTCTCCTATTTTTGGATATTCTTTAATCCTTAAGAAAACTCCGGAAGCGTAAGCAATTATTGTAGCTAAGACCATAATTAAAACCTTAAAGAAGTCAGGTAAATCGTGCCAATTCAATGCGACAAGCCAGGCAACACCCAAGGCAATTAAAATGGCCCCAATTGTTGCAACAATTGGCCCTAAAGAAATCTTGGCTTTTTTTGTAAGCATCATGTAAATATGTAATCCTTTTTACTTATAAACTTGCTTATTTAGGAGGCATTAAATTATCCCAGTCGTCTATCCATTCGTTGATTGGAGGAATTTTTGCAAGAATTTTTCTTTTTTCAGCGTATAGCTTTGCCATTAAATAAAGAATAAGGCCTATAGATTTTGCAGATTTATTATTTCCGGGTATTATTTTTGTGATTCCTTTTGTGTAATTGTTTGTATCGCAAATTGATAATATTGGGATTCTGATGTTGTTTGCGTCTGTTAATGCGTTTTTATCTAGCCAAGGATCTATCATAAAGATTAACTCTGTTTCTATAAAATTATCCAACTTGGGGTTTGTTAAAATTCCTGCAGGATATTTTTTTGTGAAGATTCTTATTCCGGTAATTTGTGAAAACATTGCGGCTGCTTTCCATCCTGCTTCTCTTTTACATACGAGAATTACATCTTCTGGAGAATACTGAGCTAAATAATCTGCGGCCTCGTTTATCTTATCATCTAATAAAGCTGTGTTGAAAACTGCCAATCCATCTGCTCTTCTCTTGTAAACATAAGAACGCATATCAGGAGTTATTACTCTTGTACCTAAATGAATAGATGACTTCAGATAATCTTCAATTGGGACAAGGGCATTTTCTTTTTCCTCAGGTTCATCTCCTGCTTTTTCCTTAACTTTTTTCTTAAGATCTATTTTTTCTTCGGAGACAGATTCTTCTAAAGCTTTTGCTTTTTCTTTTAATTTTTCAAGAGCTGATTTTTCTTTTGGTTTTGACCCTTTTTTATCAGTTTTCTTTTCCGCCTTCTTTTTCTTTTCTTTTAATCCTATTGCTTCTTCAACTTCTTCTAAAATTTCTGAAGCTTTTTCTTCCACTTCGTCAATTACAGTTTCAACTAAACTCTTAGACTTGTTTGTTTTTTTCTTTATTTCTTCCATTATAAATCTTTATAACTAGCACAGGGGTTTTCGCCATCCTATTTCAAGGTTGTCGCTTTCATTTAGAAAGTCCAGAGTTATTTCAGCCGGTACCTGCTAAGTTGAATTTGTGAGAGAATTTGGGTTTTTAAATCTAACTAAAAATCAAAAGTTGTGTAGGTCCAATAGAAATGTCCTATCTATAACTCATAATGTTTCTTATGTCTTTTAAATAAAAAATAAACTTTGTTTGGAGTTAATCCTCTTAAACTTCTATGGGGTCTCTCGTGATTATATCTATATCTCCAAGCTTCAAGGTCATTATTGCAATAACTTATTTCCCTGAAATAAGTCTGCTGAATAGCTCCAATCTTTCCTAAAGTTGTTGGCTTATGAATTCCTGCACGAATATGTTTTATTTCTTGTTTGTTACACCATTCATCAAATTGACTATCTTTCCAAGTCCCCCCAAATTCATGTCCATTATCGGCTAAAACTTCTCTAGGCTTTCCGTGTATTGCAATACATTTTTCTAACAACAGTTTCATATTGTCAGTTGTTAAAGTATCAAATATCATTGCACCGACGCAATAACGAGAATAATTATCTTCAACAATTACAAGCCACTTGCTATCTGAAAGCTCTGTACCGTCGATTTGCCACATATCATTTGGATCATTTCTTTCAAATCTTACCCATTTCAATTTAACTCCTTCTATCTTATTTCCCCTCGATAATCCGACTTCTCGGATTATTTTCTTTATGTATGAAACAGACATAAAGATTTCTATTTCTTCTAATTTTATTCTTAATTGATGTGCACTGTAACCATACTTCTTTCTTAATTCGACTACTATCTCTTTGGTTTGCTTATCAAATTTGTGATATATTTTCTCAGGTCTTTGAGTAATATCATTCAAATCCCATTCGCTCGTTAAGAATCTTTTATTCCATCTTTTTAGAGTTCTTATAGAGAATTTTCTATTGAACTTTACTTCTAAATATTTTTTACAATCTTCATATGTTTTATTTGATTTTAACTTTAGAAATTCCCTTCTATAAAGGTGTTTCTTCATACACCTTTTTGACTTACAACTATTTATTTAACAGGATGACAAATCTGTGTGTCCTACACACTAAAAATCAAAAAGTTTTTGCATTTTACCCCACATCAAAGTAGAGGGTTTTCCGTTCCAGTAATCTTGATGTATAAAAGATAATTTTTCTTAGTTAGTCAGAGAAGAATCTCTGATTAAATTGCCTTTTCATAGGTCCTTCTAAGTTATTATCTTGGATGAATTGTTTTACTTGGGAGAAATCTCTAGATTCACGAGCATCTTCCATAAGAGATTTCATTTCTGCTCTCATTTCAGACCGTTGTTTATGTCTTTCAACAATCTTATTGAAATTTTCTTCAGTTATCTTAGATCGGAGTTGGGAAACACGTTCTTCCATTAAAGATTTCCAAGTTTCATAATCTTGAGATTCAACTGCATTTCGCATAGCATCTCTCTTGGCTTGAATTTCTGCTTTCTCTTCGTCTGTTAGATCTTGTCCAAAACCTATCCCTTGTCCAAAACCTGGATTAGCTGAAACGAAGGCAGATACTCCGAGAAGAGCTATCAAGCCGAATGCTACAAAACTGTATATCATTTTGTTTTCCATGGTTTATTTACCTCCTTTCAATTTTTGAATTTCTTTTTTCATAATATGTTAAAAAGAAAATTGTATTTAAATAAGGAGAAGGAGAAATGTGCATTTTACATCCATGTCGTTTAAAAGCTTAAATATCGATTTTTCTTGAATAGATTGTAGAAAAATAGAATGCCACCAATAGAGAACATAATTAAGATAAGTTTTGGAACTGAAATGATTTATTCATTTGTAATTATAGTCTGTAGTTTGATTATTTATTTTGGGACTAAGGAATTTTATAATTTAACCGGATATAAAGGGATAAATTACTTCAGGAGGGCTTTTCTATTTTTTGCCATAGCCTTTTTGTTTGGAACTTTTATTAAGTTTTTATTGGTTTATTTTGGTATTAATGGGGTGCTGAACCTTTCTCCGAGGATTATTGGTTTTCTTGCATTATTTGTTTTTATATATGCCGGGACAATGGCATCATTCTATTTAGTTCAAAGTTTATGGTGGAAAAAATTAGAATGGTTAAGTAACCATCATTATTTATTAAACTTGGTAGCTATTTTACTTGCAATTATAAGTGTTTATTATAGAAATATCTGGTTTTTAATTCTGATTAATTTAGTGCTTTTTGTTTTTGTTGTGTCTGCAGCATTTAAGGGAAATAAAGAGCAAAAAATCAAAGGTAAGAGCATGAGCTGGATTTATGTTTTGCTTTTTATATTTTGGATTTTGAATATTTATGAAATTTTGATTCCGAATTCTTTAAGATGGACTCAATTGTTAGTTTATCTATCTTCTCTCGGGATATTTCTAACAATCTTGTATAAGGTATTAAAGAGAGTTGGGGCAGATTAAATGGCAAAGAGAAATAAATTAGAAATAATCAGAGATATTTTGGAATTAATCAGGGAAAATCATAATTCTATAAAGAACACACCGTTATTGAGAAAGAGTAATTTATCAAGCCAGGGTTTTTCTGAATATATGAAAGAATTAATTGAAAAGGATTTGATAAAAGAGGTGCAAGACAAGAAAGAGAAGAAATTTATTTCTCTTACTGATAAAGGAGCGAGATATTTAGAAAAATACAAGAGTATTGTTGGATTTATTGAAGAGTTTGAGCTTTAAGAAATTGATTTTTCTATTTGGATTAGCCTTTTCAGTTTAACTTCTCTCCATTTTGTTTTGATTCCCGTTTTTATATAATCTGCTTGGAAGCCAACCGCGTAATCTGCTAATGCTGAATCCAGAGTTTCCCCAGAACGATGTGAAAGAATTGTTTTAATTTTGTTTTTCTTGCAAAGAGCGAAAATTTCTGCTAAATCGAGAAGAGAACCATTTTGATTTGGTTTTATTATCATTGCGTTCATTGACTTTGATTTTATTGCCTTTTTTGTACGAAAGATTTGTGTTGCTGTTAAGTCATCGGCAGTAACAAGAGCCTTTTTATTTATTTTTGAGAATCCTGAGAAGTCCTCTTCATCAAGAGGATCTTCAACATAAAGAAGATTGTAATCTTTAATAAGAGAATTAATATAATGTATCTGGGCTTCTCTGTTGAGAACCTTGTTGTTTGTATAATTGTAATTTCCATTTTTGTAAAAGGAGGACGCTGCAATGTCTACTCCTATTCGAATCCTTGGTATTTTGCTAAGAATTGAAAGAATTTGTTCTGAATTTAAATCTGTTTCCCACGCACCTTCATCATTCATTCCTCTTGCTTTCACTTTTCTTTTTAATTTGGAATGTACTCTACTCATGAACTTTACGTTTCCCTTCTTTTTGTTTGGAATTATTAAAAATTCTTGGAATGTGGGAGGACACTTATTATGGCTGTGCAAACCACCGCCGACCGCGTTTCCTAGTGGAATTGGAAGCTTAGGAGATTTTAATTTGAGGTTTATAATTTGCCAAAGTTCTTTCTTTTGGGATTTTGCTAGAGCCTTAAGAATTGCTGATTCAAGAGCAAAAAGAGAATTAGCTCCGAGTTTCTTTCTTAATACCTTTTCGATTTTTTTTAAATCTGAGAAGGAATTTATTTCTAAACCGATTAGTTTAGCAGATTTTATCTTCGTTATGTCATCGAAAAGAGTTTTCCTATAACATGAAGTTTCATATTTTCCTGTTGATTTTCCAGAAGGAGAGGAAGCACGAGAGCCATTTACATTGACTTCAATCGTCTTATCTTTTCTGGAATCTTTTATTGTTGATATGGAAATTGATTTAATTATCATAAATATTCTAAGAAAGTTAAAGTTTTAAGTCTTTAGAATTACTGTTCCTCTGTACTAGATGTTTCTTCTGTGATTGCTTCTTCTGATTCATCTGCTTCTGCAAATCCTAATTCTTTAGCAGATTCTACAATTTCTTTCTCTACTTCTTTTCCTTGTTCTTCAATTTCTTCATCAGAAACATTATCTTCTTTGACTTTTCCTATTTTTTCTATTCCTTTCTTTGGTACTGGACGATGGATTGATATTGGCAAGGCATCTTCGTCCAATTCTTTTTCAGCAATCCTAATTGCGTCAAAATCGAGAGCTTTTAATTCATCTTCTGATAATTTTAATAAAATAGGAGCATCCATTGCAATTTGAAGAGCTCTTGCTCCGATTATACGTGCTATTTCATATCTTGTGAACTTCTCTTGTATCTTTTGATTCATGTTAGTATGATTTAAATTACGCTTTTAAAGATTTGCTTTCTTCAAATCTTTAATCATCGCTTGGTAAAGCATCAAATTTAAAGATTTGCTTTAAGCTTTTTATCAAGCTCTTCGATCTTCTTTGGAACGAGAGACATCATTTTTTCTACATCTTCTTGCGTGAAGACAGCGTCTCCGTACTTTTGACAGGAATTAGACATTAGTTGCCCGTTCCATGTGGAAAAGCCGAATGTAATTCTTGCTTCTGAAGCTTCTTGTTCTTCTCTTGTTGGATCTAAGAAAATAGAGTCTCCTAACTTGAAGAAACTTAATGAAATTGGGACTATTCCTTCAGATAATGGGAGGGGGTCTTTTGCAGGTTTATCAAAATCTATTTTTCCATCGCTACCTAATACTGGAATTTTTGCTTTGCTTAGAGCTGCGACAGCTGCAAGACAAGCAGCATCAATTAAATTACCATCATCGTTTATAGGATATACATCTATGAATACAGTCCATACTTTTTCTCCTTCTGTTATGCATAGTTTTGGAAGATCAATCATTCCAGATTCTCTGATTGCACGATCCACAAGTCTTGGAAGTTCAATCGCATCATATTTTGGAGGTCCTTGTTCAAACCTCGGAGAAGCTAAAGGCAAGAAATCTCCGGAGACCATTAAGTTTCCTTTGTCTGGAGAATCAGGATAGGGTTCTCCAAAGCCGAGTTTAATCCCGACAACTACTTCTGTTTGTCCAAGACGAACTCTGGCGGATCCTTCCGCCTTGTTTGAAACATCAAATTCGATTGTTAAGTCACGAAAGTCATTTAGTTCACGAGAGTCGAATCTCTTTCCTTCTGAGAACATCTTTTTTAGAGTTTCTCTTGTTAAATTGGATACTTCCATTGAGCTCATTTTGTTTTTTCTCCTGAATTTTTAGAGGTTACTGATTCTTTTAGGGCTGCTTTTTGTGCTTCATAGATTTTTTTACAAGCTTCTGAAGCAAGAGCTGTTGCTTCAGGGATTAAAGATGGGGAAATTTTTCCGTCCATTTGTAATAAGGAGAAAGCTTCTGAGTTTGCAGGTTTAGCAACTGCGAAATCTGTTGCTCCTTCGCCTTCTTCATAGTCTTCTTCTTCTTTCGTTAGGTCAACTAATAGAGTTTTGTCGTTTTTTCCAACAGCTACTGAACATACAAGATCGGACATTGGAATTCCTGCTTGTGCTAGAGCCATTGATGCTGCATTGATTCCTGCAGTTCTTGTTCCTGCATCTGCTTGCAAAATATATATTTGGACATCAATTACTGTGCTTGGAAATTCTTTAAGATCTATAACTGGAGAGAGTGCCCACTCTGTAACCTTGGAAATTTCCTGAGCTCTTCTATTTGGCCCTGGACGCTTTCTGTCAGCAACAGAGAATGAAAGAAGATCATAATTACATCTTAGGATTGCTTTTTGAGGGTCTTGCATATGTTGAGGATGGAGTAATCTTGGACCGTAGACTGCAGCTATTGCGACTGTTTTTCCGAATGCAAACATAGCCGACCCGTCAGCATTTGGAATTACTCCTACTTTAGCAGTTATTGGTCTAAATTCGTCTGCTTTTCTTCCGTCTGATCTTTTTATTTCTTTAGCCATTTTAATTATTCTCAAACCACTCCTCCATTTTTTCTGTTAATCCTGAAACCATTACTTGATCTGCAATGTGCTCTATAGCCTTTCTTGCCCTGATTTGATCGTCTGTTTTTTCTCCTCTAATCCAAATCCAACCGTTTTGTCCGACTGTGATTTGGCAGTTTGTTTTTTCTTTTACAAGAGTTATCATTGAACCTTCACGACCAATTACCCTTGGAACACGAGAAGGTATAATTCTGAAGATAAATCCCGACTCTAATTTTCCTAGACCTCTTCCCTTTAATGTTAAGTCTATACCTTTACTTTTTACGCTCCAGATTTTTGCTGCGACAACATCTCCTATTGCTAAAAATTGGTCCATTTCATTTCTGTTGATAAATCTTGGAGAATCATCTATTGGGAGAAAACCATTTTGCGCATAGTCTATATCTGCAAGCCAGCCTGAGAAGGTTATGTCTGAAACACGGCCGATAACGACATTTCCTTTTCTAGGAATGAAAGCGCCAGATATCTGAATTACTTTGATAACTCTTCCAGAAATTTCAGCTATACCGAAACGATTTGCGATGATGTCTTCTCCTTCTCTTCTAGCCCCATCCCCTGGAAGATAATCTTCTCCAGAAACAATAATTTCTCCAGGAACTATTGGACGTCTTTCAGGAGATTCAGAATTAACAGAATTAGAATCGTCTGTAGAAATACCTTCTATGGCTTCGTGTGCCTCATTAATCTCGTTCTTCATAGTAATGATAATTTAAATCAAACAAGAGATAATGATAATTTTTCTCTTGTTCGCTTTGTATTTATGAAAGTTTTAGATAAATGTGGTTTTTAAACCTTATTATTGTTTGTATCTACTTAGCTTTATGAAGTAGTTATCTTCGATAAGCAAGAAAATTAGTAAAAATGGACTTATTTTTATCGTCGGAGCTTCAGAAAGCTAAGCTATTACTATTGTTTCTTAAACTGTGATAGTTATCCTAAAATCGTCTGAGGTCATAACTTCTGCGTCTCTTACTTCTCTTGCATCTGGAGTATTTATGCGCTGATTATACAAACCTTTTGCTAGTCTTAATTTTTCTAAGAATGTATAATCTTAATTGGACATTTTATTCTGCTTGCTCGGAAGAAAGCTCTTCGCTCTGAACAGCCCCGTGAGTTACATTATTTAGTTTTTCATAAAAATCTATCTGAGATCCTGCAGGAACATTAACTGTAACTTGTAAGTTTCCATTTGAAAGCCATTCTTCACTTTCTTTGTATTCTCCTATAATTCCATAACACTGTCCTGTAAATTGTGCGGGAATTGTCAATTTAACGCGTTTTGTTTCTATTTTTAGAGGAATTACTTCTTTTAATTTCGAGACAAGAAGAGGCATTTGCTGTTCTGCAGGCTTATTATCAAAATTATAATGTATCTGAGAAATTGCGTTCTTTAAACGCTCTTCTGTGTAAGGATTTCCATGTTGGTCTACTGCGTTTTGTAATATCATAGAAATAACTTGCTTTATCCTCTTTTCTTTTTCTTCATCACGAAAATCTTGAGTCTTTTGAACTTCTCCTTTTTCCATGATTCTTTTGGCTATTGTTTGTATATCTGTTGTGTTGAAGGCAAATTTAAGATCCGACTCGGAAGCTATATTTCCTTTTTTTAAGTCGGTGAAAATATTTGGAGATTGTAAGGCTGCATTGACATTTGCATTGGAATCAGATTTTTGTACTTTTAATGCTTCTTCTAAATCTACTAATATTTCGAAGTGTTTTCCTTTTACTGATATTCTTGCTTCTACATTTGCCATGATAGGATATATAGAAAGGCTTATATAAACATTATTGTGAATAAATTTATGACTGAAAGAGAATTAACTGAAGCGGATAAAGACAGTTTAAAAAGGCAAATTGTAGAGGAGATTGTTATGCCTGCCGTTGAGCGTGAACTTACTCTTATTGATGATGCTTCTAGAAATGTTGGACAATTTAGAGGAACTAAAGGAAGACCGTATGATATTTTTAATTCTGAGAGTTATTTTAGGACTTACAGATAATTTTAAATAGCCCACATAATAAAAGAGGATAGAGGTAAGTTCTAAAAAAGTAAAATGGATACAACAAAATCAAAAACACCAAAAACTATTAGTTTGGGGATGCCTCAAGAATCTTGGATTCTTGAAGTTTTGAGCACCCACCTTAACAGAGGAGGAATGAGTTAAGATGGATATGCCAACAGAAATGCAGCATCAGGCAATGGGTTATGATAGGGCTGCGACTATGTTCTCTCCTGAGGGACATTTATTACAAGTAGAATATGCTGAAAAGACTGTTAGGTTAGGGAGTGCTAGTATTGGATTGACATGTAAGGATGGAATTGTTATTGTTGCAGATAAGAGAGTTAGGGATAAATTGATTGTTGCTGAGAGCGCAAGCAAGATATTTGAAATTGATGAACACATTATGGCAACCACTGCAGGAATATTAAGTGATGCTAGAATTCTTGTTGATCAGGCGCAGATTCTCGCACAACAAAACAGAGTTACTTATGGGAGTCCAATAGAGCCTATAAGTGTGATAAGAATGATCGCTGATAAGAAACAAATGTTTACACAATATGGGGGAGCTAGACCCTTTGGAGTTGCAATTATGCTTGCTGGAGTTAATAAGGGGAAAACACACCTTTATACGAGCGATGTTACTGGAAATTACCATGCATATAAAGCAAATGCGATTGGGGAGAATGATGAAAAAATCAAAGAAGTTCTTAGATCTGATTATAGAGAAGATATGGCAATAGATGAAGGGATTAAATTCTGTTTGAAAATATTCAAAGATTTAATGGGAAAGAATTTTGATATTGGCAGATTTGAAGTTGGAATTATAAAACTTGGAGATAAAAATCTATCTCGGATTCAGAGCGAAGATTTAAAGAAGTATGCTAAGTAATGAATCAATATTATTTCTTTTTAAACTCGACATTAGGAAACTTCTCAAATTCTTTATCTCCCGTTACAAAATAACATCCATTTTTGATAGAGAATATATAACCTACCGCATCAAAAAAAGAGATATCGCGCTTTGTATGTTCATACCTAAATTTTATGGCATCAATTAGTATTCTCCGATTAACTTGCAAAGAGTATCTCTCTAGTTTTTTAAACCACAAATCTGCTTCACTTTCTCCGTATTCTTTTAGAAGAACACCGTAAAACTCTGCCAAGGTAAAATCATTAATGACAAAATCTAGATTGAGATACTTGGCAAATTTTTCATTGCCTAAATATATTTCCATTAGTGCATAAGTGTCTAAGCATCTCTTTATCTCATCCATTTACTGTTATTTTCCTTTCTTAAATCTTCTATCATTTTTTTTGCAGATTTCTTGAATTTTGCCTTTCCAAACATCTCCTTCAAAACATTGTTTTTCTTTTCTATCTCTATTATAATCTCCTCTTCAGGTTTTATGTTTAATCTTTCTACATCTTCGCGAGGTATAACTAAGCCTATAGAATTTCCCCATTTTTTTGTTTTAACTTCGATTGCCATTGTATAACACTTATGTATCACTATCATATAAATCTTTTCATTGTTATTCTGTATTTCCATATTAACTCGGAATATCTCTTGACACTTGTAAATCTCTGATCATCTTTACTACCTTCTTTACATCCTTCTCTGTCGCTTGTCTTATCCTCATAAATTCGTTCAAGAAATGCTGTTTTTAATCTGTTGGTAATAGCTTAGCTTTCTGAAGCTCCGACGATAAAAATAAGTCCATTTTTACTAATTTTCTTGCTTATCGAAGATAACTACTTCATAAAGCTAAGTAGATACATCTGTTGGAAAGACTTTTAACTTTGAGTTTTCTTAGATAATCATGAAAGTATTGTTTATCTGTAAGGCCAATGTAGGAAGAAGCCAGATGGCTGAAACTATTTTTAATAAATTGTGTAAGGAAAGAGATTTGAATCATAAAGCTGAAAGTGCTGGAACAGAGCCTGGAAAATGGAAGGGAAAGTTTGTCAAAGACGAGAGGTTGGTTAATACTGCCGTTAAAGAAGCGGGATTTGATTTAGGAAAGCAAAAAAGCAAAAAAATTACTAAATCTATGATAAAATATGCTGATATTGTTGTTTTGATGAATAATAACTTTGATTTTCCGAATTATGTTAAAGATGCTAAAGATTTAAGAGTCTGGAAAGTTGAAGATGCGGGAGGTAGAGATTTGAATTTTCACAGAAAAATTAGGGATGAAATTCATATTTTAATTAATAGATTGCTTGATGACTTGGAAGATTAAGCAACATTAAAGACTTTTCTGAATATTGAAGAGAAGATAATTGAGAAAATCAAATATGCCCAGAACCATGAGAGGAAGCCAAAGATTTTTACGTCTACAGACATAAAGTAATCATTGAACCATCTGAAGAATAGGATGATTGGAACTGATGTATAGATTAATGGACGCATTGTTATCTCGAATGTTTGTGGAATAAATTGGAGCTGTTTCTTTTGTAATTCCATAAGTTTTTCTGGATGATCTTTGAATTCTTTCATCTTTCCTTGAAGAATTTTTTGTTCTTTCTTTATCTCTCTAAGAAGAGATTGATCAGTAGTATATTTTTGAGTTAAAGTTAGGAATATAGAAAGAATTGCTGTAATTATAATCATTCCATAAGTTACATTCCAGTTGAGAAGAGATCCTGCTAGTGGATTTAATACGAGGCCGACGGTTTGTTTTATTATTGGGACAGAATTCCAGAAAAGAGCAATGCCCATGGAGATGATTAATACAAAGAAAAGATTCCTCATTGATTTATTCATTTTTTACCTCTTATTGTGTTTGGATTTGAGATTATTTAAAGTGTTTTATTTTTTTAATAGTAAAATTTATCCAACTATTTTCTTGAGAGCAGGGTGCATATCTAATGCGTGTTGTTGTGCTATGCTTTGGTATAATTGATACATAATCATAACTGCAAGTAAGATTGCTGTTCCTCCGACAAGAGCTCCAAGAAGATTGGCTATTGAAGCAAGCAATCCAATTGCTAAACCTCCCATGATTGTTAGAGGCATTATGTATCTCTTTAATATCGATTCCAAAACACGTTGATCCTTTCTAAAGCCTGGAATTTGTAATCCTGAAGATAAAATATTTTTTGCTTGGGAAGATTCATCCATCCCAGATGTCTTTACCCAAAAGACTGCAAAGATTGCGGAGAAAACCATATAAAATATTGTGTGTGTGATTGCCTGTAGGACTATGGATGTTGTTATAGATCCTCTAACTAATGCTTGAAGAACATTTGAAGCTCCGAGCCAGTAAGAGAAGCCGGAAAGAGCCTGCCCTTGGGAGAATGTTCCTAAGAAAGTCGGATGACCGAGCCAATTTTGTAGTAAGCCTCCAAAGAGTTGGATGTTCGCTGCCAGAGCAGAAACTAAAATTACTGGAATAACTGAAGCATAGAAGAATGCAAGAGGCCATTTAACTCCATACCCACGCAAACGATCATAGGTTAATGGAATTTCTACCTTGAGAGATTGTACCCAGACAACTGATAAGAATATTGCTGCGGTTATGAATATTGCTGCGGCGGCCGCAAAGGCTTCTGTCGGAACTCCGTTAAGAACTGATTGAATTATAATTAGAACATTTCCTGAACATGCCGTATTTCCGAAGTCAAGTAAACAGTTCCCTCCTGTTGAATCAATAAATTGGAAAAGTCTGGAGAATAATTGCCAAGAAACTCCTGCGACGATAAATAGCGAAACTCCAGAGCCGAAACCCCATTTCTGAACAACTTCATCCATAAGAACAATTGCGAAACCCCCAGCAATTAGTTGTAATATAACAATTGTTGCAAAACCTGTGGTGGGTTGTAGACCTCCCATAACAACATAAATAATAGCTTCAAATATTACGAAGAAGATGACTCCAAGTTTTTGCAATCCTTGAAAATATCTTTTTCCTTCTGGAGTTTTAGTATCTATATTTAGGATTCCTGATCCAGCAAGTAATTGCAAAATAATAGAAGACATAACTATTGGGCCTATACCTAGGGAGATAAGAGAGCCAAACTCGGTCGCTAAAATTACTTGTAGAAATTCGAACTGCGCAAGAGCGTTCGCAGATAAACCGTAAAGAGAGATATTTGCAAGAATAAAGAATGAAGATAGAATAATTATTGTCCATTTAAGTTTTGTATTGAAAGGCAAGTGCTTCTCACTAGGTTTCTTAACTTCTGGCAAATTATATAGTATGGATTTTATGTTTAGAGCCATGTTATTTTTAATCCAAAGAGATTTTTAAGGTTACTCTTTGTCTTCTTCCTTTTTTTTCTCGACTTTTTCAACTGGTTTGGGAAGAATTATCTCGCTTCCAGATTTCTTTATTTTGTCTATTGCTTCTTTAGAAGCTGCGGAAGCAATTATTTTTCCTTTAAAAGACAAATCACCACGAGAAAGAATTTTGTATCCTTTCAAGTCAGTTTTGTCTTCAGTAATTTGATAAAGGTTTATTGTTTTTAGTCTCTTTGGAACTGGTTTTCTCCAAGTCTTTGATTTTCCAAAATAAGGAGAAAGATTATTTAATATAAGAGTTTTCTTTTGGTCTGCACGCTTTCCAGTTCCCGCCATTCCAACTCCTCCTCTATGTCCGGAGCCACGAGCTTTCTTTTTAGCACCACGCCCATGGGTATGTAGATC
>Ga0210057_1005314_pt1 | contig 16626 bp, 14 predicted proteins | sample CryGeyCG2114_010_2_FD_183968 | JGI IMG/M metagenome (GOLD analysis project Ga0210057, IMG submission 183968) | Groundwater microbial communities from aquifer - Crystal Geyser CG10_big_fil_rev_8/21/14_0.10 (SPAdes) (version 2) | ecosystem: Environmental > Aquatic > Deep subsurface > Groundwater ...
AATTTATCGACACAGTTTGTATTTCGAGCAAAGGACTACATCATAAAAGAATTCGGAGAGAAGTACGCGCTGGAAAAACCAAGAGGTTTTAAAACCCGTTCAAAAATGGCCCAAGAGGCCCATGAGGCTATCCGACCGACCCATCTGGATACGAAGACCAGCTCGTTTTCGGACAAAAAACTTACAGTAAATCATAAAAAGTTATACCAACTCATTTTTGACCGTGCCCTATGCACCCAAATGAAAGAGGCCGAAATAAGACAGTTGAGAATATACATCTCTGGGAAAAAGGGATATGTGTTCGAAGTTGACCTGCAACAGGTCCTTTTCGACGGTTTTTTGAAATTACTTAATCCCGAGTTTGTCAAAAAGAATGTGTCGGTTTCGGGCGTAAAGGAAAATGAGTCTGTTCGTCTAGACTCGGTGGAATGCCAGGATTCTACAACAAAGCCACCTCCCCGCTATAACGAAGCGTCCCTGATCAAATCCCTTGAGGAAAAAGGTATTGGAAGACCTTCGACATATGCGCCGATTATCACGCTTATTCAAGAAAAGATCTATGTAGAAAAAATCAACCGATATTTCAATCCCACCAATCTTGGTGAGGCTATTTCCGATTATCTTTCTCAGGCATTCCCTAAACTTTTCGATATACACTTCACCGCAGACATGGAAAGGAATCTAGATGAAATAGCAGACGGAAATCGTGCCCTTGTGCAGCTTCTTTCGGATTTTTACGTGCCGTTCAAGCAAGAACTCGAAATTCAAAAAAAAGACAAAACGGTCATTGATGTCGAAGAAGAAATAAGCGAAAAGTGTCCTAAATGTGCGGGAAATTTGACCGTCAGATTTTCCAAGTATGGACGCTTCCTGGCATGCTCAAATTATCCCACTTGCAAATTCACCAAACCTTTCTTACAATTTGTTGAAAATAAAACCTGTCCTAAGTGCTCTGGAAAATTAGTGATCCGTTTTACAAAAAGCAGAAAGCGATTCTATGGGTGCGAGAAGTATCCAGAATGTACTTATTCGGCATGGAAACTTTCTTGAAAAACCATGATAAAAACAAAATATATATTTATTACGGGCGGAGTCATTTCGGGGTTGGGAAAGGGAATTGTCGCTTCGTCCATCGCGCACCTTCTTGAAGAAGAAGGGTATAGAACCGCTCCGATTAAAGCGGATCCCTATTTGAATCTTGACGCAGGAACCATGAATCCCATCATCCACGGAGAAACCTTTGTGACCGAAGATGGGTTGGAGACCGATCAGGATATAGGACATTATGAGAGATTTACGGATCGGAATCTCACAAAGTATCATTACATGACTTCTGGCCAAGTGTTTCTTTCGGTAATCGAAAATGAACGTCATATGAAATATGACGGCGAGTGCGTGGAGTTCATACGGCATATCCCAGAAGAAATTCTTCGAAGACTCAATGTTCTCGCCAAAAAAACTTCCTCAGACGTAGTGATCCTTGAAATAGGAGGTACGGTAGGGGATATCCAGAATGAATTGTTTTTGGAGGCAATCCGGCAATTGAAATTGAATCGTCCTGAGGATGTGCTCACGATCCATGTAGCGTATATGCCTCTTCCCAAAAACCTGGGAGAGCTCAAATCCAAGCCCGTGCAACAGTCCGTATACTTTCTTCTAAAATCCGGCGTGCAGCCGGATATTATTATTACCCGATCGGAAAAGCCTATAGATGACCTGCGAAAAAGAAAAATTTCTATTTTTTGCAACGTTAGGAAAGAGGATATATTTGACGACCCAGATCTGGAATCCGTCTACCTTGTTCCCCAACATTTGAAAAAACAACGGATCGTCGAATTGATTTTAAAAAAACTCCATCTTGGTAGGAAAACCAAAGATGCCGATCTCGTTAATAGATGGGAAGATTTTACGAAAAAAGTCTCCAATTTGTCCTCAAATGTCCGAATCGGAGTCGTGGGTAAATATTTCAAAAGCGGGGAGTATTCTCTGGAGGATTCGTATGTTTGCGTTATCGAAGCTCTCAAACAAGCATTTTTCTGGCACCGAATGAAGCCGGAAATCGTGTGGCTTGCATCCGAGGAAATTGAAAAAAAAGGTACGGACATACTGAGATCTTTTGATGGACTCGTGGTGCCCCAAGGGTGGGGGTCTCGAGGAATAGAGGGTAAAATACAGACCGCACGCTTTGCCCGCGAAAACAACATCCCCTATTTGGGATTGTGTTTTGGTATGCAGCTAGCCGCGGTCGAGTTCGCTCGCAACGTTCTTGGATACAAAGATGCGAACAGCACCGAAGCAAACCCCAACACAAAACATGCGGTTATCCATGTCATGCCCCACCAAGAGGAATATTTAAAAAAAAGACAGTACGGCGGTACCATACGGTTAGGTGCATGGCCTACCAAAATAAAAAAAGGAACTCTCCTGTGGTCGATCTACCATACCCATAAAAATAAAAATTATGATTTACCTCTAATATATGAACGTCACCGTCATCGGTACGAATTCAATAATAGTTTCCGTGCAGCGTTCGAAAAGAATGGTGTGGTTTTCAGCGCAACGTCTCCGGATGATCAGCTAGTAGAGGCATTTGAGCTTGCAAATCACCCTTTTTTCCTAGGTGTACAGTACCATCCGGAATTCAAATCCCGGCCTCTTTCTCCCCACCCAATTTTTCTCGCGTTCCTGGAAGCGTGCAAGAAAGTTTGAAATTCAAAGTGCAAAGTTCATCCTTCGACAAGCTCAGGCCTTCGGCTCTGAGGTCACTCAGGCTCGAAGAGATGATGCTGAACAAAGCCGAAGTATCAAAGTCGCAGTTGAAAGTCTAAAAGTTGAATTTCGTAATTTAGAACTTTGAACTGAAACTTTGAATTTTGAACTTTAAACTTTTAATTGTTTGATATAATAGAGCATGGCAAATTCCTTTGAGTACCAAAAACAGCACTACGCAGTCGGGGATACTATTTCGATATCCTATAAGATTCGTGAGGGTGACAAGGAACGTCAACAACTGTTCAAGGGTATCGTTATAAAAATACGGGGGAATACTCCGGAAACCAAAATGCTGACCGTAAGAAAAGTTTCAAAGTCAGGCATCGGCGTTGAGCGAATCATTCCATTGAACTCTCCTTTTATCGCGAAGATGCACCTAGATCGGAAAGGTAAATACACGAAGTCCAAATTGTATTTTATTCGGGGATTGACAGAAGCAGAACTGAGAAATAAACTATATAAAGAAAAATGAGTCTTGTATCGCGTAATCTTGGGATCTCCGGTGAAAGTCATGCCGTCAACTATCTTCAAAAAAAAGGCTACATGATCCGCGCAAGGAATGAGAGGACCAAATTCGGTGAAATTGACATCATCGCAGAGAGGAATCATAAAATAGTGTTTATCGAAGTGAAAACGAGAAGCTCCTTGGAAAAAGGAAAACCGTATGAATCCGTCACGTATGGAAAACAAAAACGATTATTGAGAGCTGCCCAGTACTATATATTGAAAAACCGCCTGTCTGCCTATAAACTATCCATAGGGGTCATTTCTATCATTGGGAATAGTTCTGGAAAAAAGAATACGATAGATTTCTTTGAAGATATTGGAAGTTATGATTTATAGAAAGGGGTGATAACCTATATTCACTAATACAAATGATGTCGTCGTACGATTCTGGTTCAAGTTCGTCAACTATTTGCCCGACTTTTTTGGAGGATTGATCATACTGATTATCGGATTAATCCTTTCGGTCGTTTTAAAGAAGGTTTTTCGTGCGCTTTTGTCACTATTAAGACTACAGAATATCCTCCAGAAGACCGGTGTTATGGCAAAACAGGAAGTAACCTTGTGGGAAGAGATACTGGCAGAATTACTCAGGTGGACCGTCATCATACTCTTTTTGATCCCAACTCTTGAAGCATGGGGTCTGACCGGCGCAACAGTGGTACTGAACCAGCTACTATTCTATTTACCCAATGTTGTAGTCGCGGTCATCATAGGATTTGTGGGCCTGGTTTCGGCAAACCTGGTGTCTGACCTGGTAAAACACAGTATAAAAACCATTGGTGCCACATCAGCCAATACCCTCGCGGTATTTTCAAAATCCGCAATCATCTTTTTTGCGGTTCTTATGATCCTTAACCAACTGGGTGTTGCACAGGATTTGGTACGGATTCTCTTTACTGGAATCGTAGCGATGCTTGCCATAGCCGGAGGATTGGCATTTGGACTTGGCGGACAAGGAATTGCCAGGGATATGCTCGAGGAGCTAAAGAACAAAGTCAAGTGAAGGCAAGGGAGAGGTGAAAATCCAAAGCTTATTTGGTAAAATGCTATATTGGTCCCATCGTTGCCGATCCCGAACTTTCGGGGATCGAGCATCCTCGATTCCGACTCTATGAGTCGTGAATCGGGACTAGCGGCACCGATGAACGAAGTTCATCGAGTGTGCACGATTCCGAGCTATTCGGAATCGGCACCTAGGACATCATATGTATTACGTCTACATCCTTGAATCTCTCCGAAACGGAAAATACTACGTTGGATGTACCGATAATATTCAACGAAGATTGAAAGAACATAATTCAGGTAAAAATAAATACACTAAAACCGGCTTACCATGGGAATTGATATATAAAGAATGTTATAATAACCTATCTATCGCCAGGAAGAGAGAAAGACAAATTAAAGGGTGGAAGAAACGCAAGGCAATAGAGGCGCTCTTATTAGGTTACAGGTCCCATCGTCTAGTGGCCTAGGACGGCAGGTTTTCAGCCTGTCTACACCAGTTCGAATCTGGTTGGGATCACCCCGCTCAGCGAACACGCCATCGACAAGTTCGCATGTTTTATAAACAGTTTATATCATAAAGATCTTCAGGAAGAGCTAACAAACCCCCGAGGTTATTTATTTAATAAAACCCTTGAATATTTTGGTAAAGGGTAACGTCATTTTGTCTTTTTTATTGGTAATGAAGAATGTATCCATAACCAGGATGGAGGCGCCAAGGGCAATAAGAAAGGGCCACCACCCCATCCATCGTACACACAAGAGGCAAAAGAGAAAGACACCTGTGAAAATCAGGAATACTTTTAGCCTTCTACAACTGGTATGTTTTTCTTTGGATCTCATACTACTGGGATTATCCTCCAAAACTCATATTTTCTTTACACCCCCAAGTGTAAAGATGAAAACTATTTTAATGCAAACCCATATATATATTTTATCCGCGTCTTGTCAAATTTTTTGCACCTAGCCTCATATTTCCCACAAAAAAACTCACCTCTAGGGTGAGCTCGGTTTTTCCGTCACTCATTTTCAGACCACCACCCCAGAGATTTTCATTTTCATAATTCTCTCCGAGATGGCAATCCTATTATTGCCTGTCTGTAATCTCGGCAAAGCGTTCACTAAAAGAACATACTTTGCCAAAAGGTAGCATTTACTACCTTATGAAATTATACCATATTTTTCCTTGTCAATAATCGCTTAGTAGCCATTCTACGCTTCTGTTTTCGTCACGCTCATTGTTGTTCTCTATTTTATAGAGGAGAGAAACTGAAGTACACCTCAGAGGTGTACTTTTTAATTACTTTTTTTTAATTTGGTTGACATGTCAGTCTATGGAATTTCTGATAATAAGCTTTTGATATAATTTCTTCATATAAAATGCCCCCACCCAAACAAAAATATTTCTTCAATAAAATAAAGCCAATTGAAACTGTTACGTTTCAAATGAAGACGTCTTTATGGATTGTTTTTATCAATCTTGTAAATGAAAATTTAGAGCTTGCAAGGAATGAAAAATATTTGGAGATAAGACGGCGAAGGATAATTTCAGTAGTTGTTTTTGCAGCAGCATGCATAGAATCATTTATTAATGAATATGCTCAAGAACATCTATCTAACGAGTGGGAGTCTATTGATAGATTATCTTTATCTGATAAATGGTTAGTAGTAATAAAATTATTGAACAAAAAAGAACTATCAAGAAAAGCAGAGCTTTTCAAAGATATAGTTTGGCTGAAAAATTTTAGAAATTACTTGATTCATTATAAAGCAAGGTTTGAGTCTCTTAAAAAAGATCAATCAACAACTAACATAAACCAGAGACTTATAATAGAAAATGCAGAAAAGACTTTTAATATTATTAAAAAGAGCATAAAAACCTTTTTTGAACTGACAGAATTAGACCCTCCGGATGCAGTATATGGTTGGAAGATAATTGAAGATAAAAGTAAATAGAAATTCCGGCTTTATCAATCGAATCGATCTTCAATTAATAAATAATGTCAATCCTTGCGGGGTTGGATGAAGTGGTGGTTTTTAATCCTAGATAACGTTTTTTTAACACTTATAGGATTGATCGACTGATTTTTTTGAAAGATTGAGCCTGACAGACGTCGTAAACTTCTCTAATTTACGACGTTTGCCTATGACTGTTACAAAATATAAAGAATTACAACATAATTTTTATATATGGTTGACAAAACTAATACTAATTAGTAATCTTCATAATATAAGTAGATATTCTTAAATATTGAGTTTTGTTTAATAATATGCTAAAATTAGAGCATAATAGCAACGTCCTTTATAATTTTTTCAAATAACCATGGATGTAGATTTAAGTAGTATATACATAAAATATAAGGGACTCTGGGTAGCACTAGATAATAACTTAAAACAAGTATTGGCTTCTAGTAAAAATGCAAAAGATGCCTACGATAAAGCGTTGAGAAAGAAGAAAGGCATTCCTACATTATTTAAGGTTCCTAAGAATAATTTACCTTATGTGGGATAGCAAATAAGTATGAGGCACTCCTTTTCATATATTGTTACGCCTAAACACACAAACCCTGTCGGGGCAAAAAATTGGGAAAAAAAACCTCTCATCACAGTAAATTTACGCCATCAAGGAAAAGTAGTTAATTATCTTGCTTTAGTTGATTCTGGTGCCGATTTTAATGTTTTCCATGCTGATTTAGCGGAGATTCTTGGCATTGACTGGAGCGGTTTAAAGAGTACTATAAAGTTTGGAGGTGTTAAAGCAGATAAAACACCATGCGTCGGTCATATTGCGATGCTTGAACTTGGTGTTAACAACCATTTTTTTGATACAGTAATGGTTGTTTTTTCGTATGATATTTCTAATGACGGGTATGGGATTATTGGACAAAATGGTTTTTTTAATTATTTTGACGTTCTTTTTGACCGATGTAATTTTAAATTACACCTAAAAAAGAAGTAGTCATTAATTCTTCCAGGACGCCCTTTCAAAGAAAAAGCTAGTGCTTTGAATCCCTAAATGGAGTATAGTTCAATAAATTGTCTCTCTTGTCCGAAGCTACAATACCAATCCAATACTTCTGGCACAATTAGCCTCAGGTTTGGTTCGGTTGCGACGGGGAGTGGATCACACTTCGGCAAGCTTAGTGCAAGCTAAGCATAAGCCATAACCTTAATTGCTACAAATTACTTGCTCTAAGTACACGCACTGATTTTCTTTCGACAATGTCCGGATTTGTTGATTTCGGAATTTTTGTCACTCTAAGCACTCCGACTGCAGCGTTAACTGAAACTGCAATATCTCCTGGAAGATGATTAAAAATTCTCGTATTAGATAACCAATATCTTGTGTTACCACGTTGAAGCTCAAATAATAAAGTACCATCTTGTGAAAGTAGTGCAGTCATTTTTTTCAGTAACCAAAAAAAGGTGGCTCTCGAATGTTTAAATCGACCCGTATCATCGTCAAAAGCTCCCCAGTCTAAAAGCGCTTCTACGGCTCCACCCGGGGCACACACAATAAGATCTGGATTTCCGTTTAACGATACCCATTGATCCAATATGTCCCACGTTTGATTTTCCAGCAAATTAGCATCAACTTTATCCAAAACATCTGAAGGTAACGCGCATCTTTTAAAATAATGACGAAGACAAACAGAGATGCCTTTGGTCGCTCCTAGTTCTGCTAAAAAGTCCCCTTGGCCACATAGATCCATACCTATCAAACCGCCTTTTCTACTTTTTATTTCTTCAGCTAACGTAAATAATGTTTCTGGAGCTAATACTGTTCTAAATAATTCGTTGTAACGACTACTATGACTATTGTAGCGTCCCCATCCTTGCTCTGCTTCACGATATCTTGGAAGAACTACCCTAAATGCAGAGCTGTTTAAATAACGTTTTTGGAACCCGCCTGGAAAAACCCCTTCGGTAAAAGACATCAGGTGAAATTATAATCTAAATAAGAAGACTTAGCAAATAATGGCGCCCTATTAATTTGAATTCCTAGGCGGGCAAGGATGAAGGAATTGTTGATTAGCCTCAGGTTTGGTTCGATTACATGATATGGTAAATATTACTTTAGACCTTCATAAGGAGCTAAAACTATAAAAAGATCACTTGACAATCTTTTTTTAATAGTTTATTATGTGGTTGAGATACTCGAAGAAGGGTATCTCGCATAAGGAAGCGAGCACTAGCTCGCTTTTTTATTATGTTTTGATTCAATTCTTATTTTCCTAAGTCTATCAATACATTCTTGACTAACATTAATCGCTCTAATATTCATGTCAGACTTAAATGATAAGTAATTATCCTTAAGTATTTTAAATCTATTTTCCGAACATTCTATTTCTTTTTTTATATGTCTGTTTCTTAGTAATTGCGTCTCACAATAACCAATGTAATCTGCTATTTCTATACCAGGGCATAAGGCAGACTTATTTAGAAAGCTTATACCAAGTAACGCATCTCCAAAGGTATAATTACCATCTTTTCCGTATGTTTTTAAAATTAATTGATTAAAATTCTGCATTATTATTGAGTTGTATTCAGCCTGTGATTCATAAAAAATGTAGCCACATCTAGAAGGGCGTTCGTTTATATATTTTTCATGAAACGCAAGTAGATAATTTGATATTATTGTTACAGGATAAAGTAATTGACAATTTAAATCTTCATTAATTATCTGTTTAAAAATATTTTGTTTTTTGCCTATAATATAAGGATTCAGTCGTAAATCGGTCCTAACTTTAAATAGATCAACATAATATATTCTTGTAACAAAGTTCAAACTTCGGATTATTTCAGTAAGTTCATCAATTGCTTTTGAAAAAATATTTATCTTATTAAGAGCTATCTTTCTATATTTTTTAACTAACTTTGTCTTTCCATCTATATGATCTTCAAATAGATCTGAACCATGAAGGGGTAGATTATGACGTATTAAGTAAGTATTTTTCCATTTATTTAATAAGTGGTAGGCTTTTTCTGGCTCTTCTTTGTTGAATATAACTCCAGTCATCGAAAAAAAACGATAATTTTTCCTTTTTTCGTATAATGCCCCAGAGCCTGACTCATCAATATACAGATTAGAGTTTCCCTGCATCATGACATTGAGTATATTATTTCGATAATTATATTTCAAATTTCTTATTTCTCGCTCATATTAGTTTGAATCCCTAAGCGGAGAGGGCATGAAGGAAATTTTGATTTTGTCCGAAGCTGGAACTTGCTTCTGCTAGTATTTTACGGAGAATACCCACTGTTGCAAAGATATTGGTTACACTATATAATATCCAATTTGTAGGATATAACCTACAAAACAGTCTAAATGTAATATGAAGCCAAAAATTTGTGTGATTGGACCTGGGGTAGTTGGTCAGGCAACAGGAAAGGTTTTTATAAAATACGGTTTTGAGACAGCGTTTCTAGGAGGCAATCTCGAAAAGAGAGAAAAACTGCGCAAGGGCGGGTACACCACGTACAGCAAGGAGGAGCTTTTTGACGGAGACTACGATTTTGATATTAGCATGTTGACGGTTTCTACCCCTACTGTCAATAGTAAGATCAACCTCGATCCGATAACATCTGCGTCAATCGATTTGGGAAAACGTTTAAAATTTAGCAAAAAAGATTATCATCTGGTTGTTGTAAAAAGTACCGTTCCACCAGGAACGACCGAAAATATCGTGATTAAAATGGTGGAAAAATACTCCGGACGGAAATTGGGAAAAAGCCTGGGACTATGCATGAACCCTGAATATTTGAGAGAAAAGACTGCTTATGAAGACGCACTCCATCCATGGATCATTTTAATAGGGGAACATGATAAGTCATCGGGAAATATGCTGAAACATGTTTATAAAAAATTTAAGTGTCCGATATTTCGATGTACGATTAAAGAGGCCGAGTTCCAAAAATATGTGCATAATCTTTATAATTCCGCCAAAATAACATTTTTCAACGAAATGAGGCAGATAGGAAAAAAAATTGGATTCGATACTAAGAAAATTTTTGACGTAACGGCCCTTTCCGCAGAAGGAATGTGGAATTCAAAATACGGCATCCGTGATCTCGGGCCCTTTTCTGGAAATTGTCTGCCAAAGGATACTCAGGCCTTCCTAAAATGGATCCATCAGAAAGGCCATGATGCTCATCTATTAAAAGCAATTATTGATGTTAATAATGCCCTGGTTCGTGAAAACGGTTTTGCAAAAAAGAAAATAGTTGGATCCGGACTATAATTTTTAACAAAAAATGTACAACACCATAATTTACTATGTTTCACGTTACTTAGATCTGTATCCTTTTTTCATCCCGCTTGGTTTTATTGGCATATGGCGTTGGTCCGTTTGGTTTATCAAGAAAATTACTGCATTATTCTATGAACCTCAAAAACCGGGATTTAAAACATCCGTTTCTGTCGTTACCCCGGTCTATAATGAAGATCCAAAAATATTTTTTCAAGCTTTACACACTTGGGACAAAAATAAGCCGAACGAAATCATCGCGGTCATTGATTATACGGATAAACAATGCATAGATATTTTTAAAAGATTTAATGAAGGAAAATCATATGCGAAATTGATTATTACCAAAATCCCTGGAAAACGCGAGGCTTTGGGCGACGGAATAAAAAGAGCTAAAAGCGAAATCCTGGCGCTGGTGGACAGCGATACCATCTGGACTACGGATACGCTAATTAATGGAATTGCGTCATTTAAAGACGCAAAAATGGGGGGAGTAGCAACAAAACAGAGCTTGCAAAAACCCTCTACTCTCGCTCAAAAGCTATTTGGCGCCAGGCTTGAACAACGTTACTGGGACGATTTCCCTTTCTTGGCTAAGGTAGGCAATCAGATCGTTTGTCTTTCCGGAAGAACAGCTTTTTATCGTAAATCCGCCTTACTACCCGTATTGGATAAAATGCTGCATGAAAAGTTCATGGGTGAAAAAGTAGTCAGCGGAGAGGATAAACGTTTGACGTACCTGATTGAAGAAGCCGGGTGGAAAACCACTTACCAAAGTACTTCACAAGTCTCAACCGTTGGAGAAAGAAAAATTTCGACATTTATCAATCAGCAAATCCGTTGGACAAGAAATAGTTGGAGAAACGATCTCACGGCTCTTTTCCAAGGCTGGGTTTTCAAGTATCCGATTTACGCTATTTATCTGATTGATCGAGCCATTCAACCATTTACCTTATTAATAAGTCCTATTTATTTTGTTATTTCGCTCATCTTTGGACTATGGATACCGGTATTCACCATCCTCGTCTGGTGGCTGATCAGCCGATCCATAAAAATGTATCCATATCTGAAGAAATATCCCCGCGATGTTGTTATATTGCCATATTACATTTTCTTTAACTTTATGACTGCGTACATCCGCATCTACGCGCTTTTAAGTATCAATACCCAGGGATGGATTACCCGCTGGCATAAATCAAGACTCAATAAAGCTACCACTTTTCAATTCGCCCTGCCTCACCTTGCAACCATCCTTATTTTTTCGCTGGTAGCAGGCGGAGTTTACTTTAACAAATATCAAACTTTTTTTGTTCCCCGGGAACAGCAAAATAAATTAGTGGCCAGTACCCTGCCCAGAGCGCGAAGTTTGGCTGCAAACACTAATACCAGTGTTCTAGGAGCATCGTCTTTTACCGCAGAAAGTCTTTTGACAAAGCGTTATGAATTCACATCTGAAGACTCCTTAGCAAGTGTGGCCGAGAAATTTGAAATTTCATTAGAAGATCTCCTCAATGTTAATATAAGCAAAATAACAAACTGGAACAGGGTAAAACCGGGAACTATTTTGACAATTCCTCCCAAAGAATTGAAACTTACTCCCTCGTATAGATTCAATTACCAGAGAATTTATGACGACGTATTGAGGATCGCATACGATCAATCAACCAACACGATTATTGTTTCAGGAAGGGGATCGGTGGTCAATTTGACAGATATCTCAACGAGTGTAGGCCAAGAATATCTAAATGAGGTATCTCCTGGTGTTTGGGATTTAAAAGCCAATCTTTATCTGCAATCCGGAATAACATTAAAATTAAATAAGGAAGAGGTTAAGTGGCTCCGAATGTCTAGTAAAAAGAATAATTTTGTTGTTTTTCTCGCCTATAATTCCGACGTCTTCATTGACGGAGTGAAAATAACCTCGTGGGATGAGACGAAAAAAGATTACGACAAAGAAATCACAGACGGAAGAAGCTATATTCTCGTCAAGGATGGAGCGCGTATGGATGTCATAAATTCTGAGATTGGTTATCTTGGATATGCCCGTCCAAAAGACTACTCCCAATCACCATACGGAATTTCCTGGAGGATGAGCCTAGGTAAACTGCAAAATACGCTTCTCACGGGAGAGGTGATAAATAGTAAATTCCATAACAATTATTTTGGGGCTTATACTTTTGGAGCGACCGGAATGATTTGGCGCGGGAATGAATTCTATGACAATGTTCGGTATGGACTGGATCCCCATGATGATTCCAATGGTTTCCTCGTTGAGAATAATAAGTTTTATAACAATGGCACGCACGGTCTGATCTTCTCCAAACGTTGTATTAATAATACTATCCGTAACAATGTTTCTTACAATAATAAAGGACACGGTATCATGCTCCATGAAGTGTCCGATAACAACATTATCGAGAATAATAAGCTGTTTAATAATACCGATGGAATAAGTTTGGATAACTCGAGTAAGAACACACTGCTTAAAAATAAAATTTATAGTAATAGACGAGGCATTCTCTTAGATAAAAATTCGTCGGAAAACGTAATTGAAAAAAATGAGATTACGAAGAGCAGTCAGTATGGAATATATCTGTACGGCAAGGCTAATAATAATATCATTCGCAACAACGTTTTAACCTCCAATATGAACGGAATATACATAAAAACAAACAATAATGAAGTAGTTGATAATCAAATTGAAAAAAATAAAATCGGCGTATATTTCCTCGGCAAGGCATCCCAAAATAAATTGATAAACAACAAAATCACCTATAGCGACGTTTATGGCATCTATACCAAAATCGTTAGTGGTTTTCCAAACATTGTCGGAGACGATAATACCATCTGGAGAAACAAAAAAGACCTCGCTGCAGAAGAAATAGACTGATATAATTTATTTAAGGACGCGTCCTCATAATTATGAAATACTTTTTCAACATCATTGTTATTATCGCTTCCACTGTTTTTGTATCTTCGCCCGTCCTAGCGGCTAAATGCATGGATGAGAAACCTAACGATAAACCTGACCTTTTCCAAATTGACGTCACGAGGACTACCGCCACGCTTCACTTTACTCCCGTAAATAATGCCGTTACGAACTATACCATTGTTTATGGGTATGAAAGGGGAGAGCAAAGATTTGGAGTTTCCTTCCCGTTTGGTAAATCTGATGGAGTTATAAACTATACGATCAATGATCTTTCGCCAAATATGGAATACTTTTTCCGGGTGAGAGCCGATAACGGCTGCAGAAACGGTCCTTTTTCCGATACGATGTCCGTAAGAACGAATTGGGAAAGTAAGATCTATACCAGGGTCAAAGAAATCACAGAAGAACCCACTGGAGTAGTTAGTCCAAGTTTTGGCAAAAATGCTTTGAAGGAAATCACATCCCTATCAAAACTAACTCCCCAACCATCACTTCAGCCATCACCCCAACCGTCGCCCACGACATCGGTCGTTAACGCTGGTCAAGTCAAAGGAGCTTCCACTACAAAAGTATCCCGATTCGTCTTTTTTATTCCTTTACTAATACTATCAGTGTTATTTTTTATTCTTTCTTACATACGAAGAAAAGATAAGACGAAGTCTTTTATTGATGAGTAACTGTCAAATTATAGATAACAACCTCTCCGTAGTTATTGACGCTGCATAACCAAGGCCAAAATTCTTTATCACAATTTGACTGGGTATAAGCACCTGCCTTAAAGTAAGCTCCCGAATACTTTTTATCCAGAGTATAAGAAGGTTGTAAATTGCCATTATAAAAAACTTTGGTTTGTCCGCCGCTAACAATAAACTTTATGGTAAATCTTTTTCCCAAGGTGTAATGGGAATCAAGGGTGTAAACATTTTTTCCATCAACGTTCACATATAAATTCGGATACTGCAATCGGATAACGATGATATCGTCGGATGATCCATGAATTTGTCCGGCAACAATGTGCCGTTTTGTTTTTGGCACTGCAGTTATCGCCTCATCGATAAACATTGTATGCGTTCCTTCTGTTGAGGACCATTTAGCCTGTAATGTACCCCCGTCGGTCATTTCGCGAAGTTCGGAACGTGCGTATTTTGTTCCTCCGGTTGTCGGGCCCGAGACGGGCGCACGAAAAAAAACCCCTTTCTCATCAGACGTTAATGTAAACCAGGGATCAATCTTGTATGTCATGAGTTTCGGCTGGCGTATTTCTAACGGATGGGTAGGATCCTTATCTGTTCCTATGGGAAGGGTAATTTTCCAGTTGGTTAAATCAAGTATCCTTGAGGGATAACGTGGTGAAGGTGTTGGGGATGGAGATGGCGATGGAGACGGGGATGGGGATAGTTCCACACTGAATTCTACTATTTTTTCAGAAGAAGTTGGAATAAACAGCTGTGATCCTTTTATCACAACCATGATAAATAGAATTATTATCAGTATCCAAATTGTCTTCTTCACAATCTCATTTTAGCACATTAAAAATGCAAGTATTTCTGCTTCCGTATTTGTTTAAGGAGTTGTCGACCCTGGCGTTAATGTTGTTGTCGCTACTGTCGGAGTAGGTGTTGGAGTACCACTGGATTCCGTTGGAGTCACCTCTTCCGACTCGGTCGGCTCGGCTGATGGGGTTGCTTCCTTATACTCTTTTCCACCAGTTACGATACTAATATCAAATTCACTATCCTCATCAAGGTGTGAGGAATCGATTTCAACGTTATCAAACGTTGCTTTAAGTGCATCTTTGATATCTTTCGCAACTTCATCAAAACCCTTCCGAGCGGTAATAGTTGTAACCGTATCGCCAAATTCGTCCGCATTCGATGTCTCAATGTTATCGGCATTGTATCCTGCCTCTTCAAGAGCCTTAACTGCAGTGCCGGCTTGTCCGGGGGTGCCGGTACCATTCAGCACCTGAATTTTCACGGATTCCTTATCAATCTCTGGTTTTTCTGTAGGACTTGGAGTCGATACTTTTTTTTCAACGAGAGGAGATCCGCCTTCATCCTTTTTTTGTGGCTGCCGAACCAAATAGATTCCCCCAATAATCGCAACAACAATCAAAACTATAACGATAATAACCGTGGTATTTTTCTTGCCTCCTGCTCGTTGGTTTGGGTTGTACGAAATTGAATCTTCCATAAATTAGAAGTTTGTCTATTATAGGTATACCATGATTTTTTGCGTTTGCAAGGGGATTTGAATCTAAAAATTCTCAATCTCCTTGATTTTGAATAGTATTATAAGCTGAACTCCTATTTACTAGTCCGAAAGCTGCGAATGGTATAATTACCCCATGTTAGCTGAAGTACCAATATTAGATGGAGGGGACCGGTTGGGCAAAGATCGGCAACTCTCTTACCCTGATAAATTCCGCTCTTATTATAGAGTTTCGCTTCAGGCACTTCGTTCTTCTCCACCCGATAGTGTTATATGTGGTCCCGTCTATATAGCTGAAACATCAAGCGGTCTGCCTATCCGATTTGATACCTATGTTTACAGTCAACCTGAGTCAAAGAAAGCGGTTATTCTTGGATACAACGCTGATGATATCCCCATCGCGTATAGACACTCCGTTTATTGCAGTAGAGGTCCAAGTGTCATCGCTCAGGGATACGTCGGAACAGCACTCAGAGGTAGCGGTGTCGGATCAGTCACCGAACTTGTTCACCAAGACATGCTATCTCGTATTGCCCAGAGAACCGGAGTGCTAGTAGTTTATGAAGCTCTTGATAATAATAGTAATGTCCTTCGACGTGCCATCTCTCGATATAAAGACTTTATACCCAAGGGCGGGGACCCTTTTTGTGATGCCGCATTAAATTTGCGGGAGCGAGTCAGGGTGCAAGAACAAGAACAGGCACGGTGGTACGCAATTTTTGGAGCCTATGGAAAGTTTGGATATGGCGTCTCTTTATCATATGACGCTGATACGTTTAAACCATTTCCGCCAAGAAACTCTTCCGATGGTTTTGATCTGGAGCAAATCGATAGGATTTGCCTGGAACGAGATGTTACCACTGATGAATATGGACGAGTTTCTTACTCTCCAAGAGTGACAACGATAGAGACCGGGCCTCTGCATGAAGTCAGGGAAAGAAAGCTATCTAGATT
>Ga0210057_1005317_pt1 | contig 16622 bp, 16 predicted proteins | sample CryGeyCG2114_010_2_FD_183968 | JGI IMG/M metagenome (GOLD analysis project Ga0210057, IMG submission 183968) | Groundwater microbial communities from aquifer - Crystal Geyser CG10_big_fil_rev_8/21/14_0.10 (SPAdes) (version 2) | ecosystem: Environmental > Aquatic > Deep subsurface > Groundwater ...
CCTGCCACCCGTTCCTCTTCGGCGATGTCAGCTTCGATGGGTGGAACCACCAGTTCGACAAAGACGACTTCACGGGTGATGGTGTTGATGTATTTGGAGTAGACCATGTAAATGCGGTCATAGTGATAGAACATGCCAATCAGGGGTCGGAGGTCTTCGATACTAACTTCTTCGGGGACATTGTAGGGATAGTAATGGAGGTTATATTTGCGGGAAACACGGCGGAAATATTCCTGACCTTTATGGCCGAGTACATAATAATCGGCATCAAGAAACTGAGGAATAACCACATCCAGCTTTTTGACGATCTCTGAATTGTAGCTGCCACTTAATCCCTGATTAGAGGAGACAACAATGATGGCAGTGTTAAATTTTTCATCCTCTGGCTTGATGGCGGGGTTTTTCTTAGGCTTTTTGACTGCCTGCATCTGACCTTTGGTTAATCCCAATTCCTTTTTGACACGTTTGACGCGTTCTAGCTCGACCTCGCGGAGAATCACTGTAGCTTCGTCGACAAAACGGCGTGAGTCTTCAACTAATTTCCTGAGCTTGGCCATACGACCAGCGGCAATTTGCTGGAGCGAGTGCGCAAAACCACCAACCGATTGAACTGTGTTCTTTTCTTGTTTGATTTCATTGATTCTGGGCATAACAAATTATTCTAATTGACCTAATTGACCTAATTTACCTAATCAAGCACCAAGTCCCAATTTAGAGATTTGGTCATTGGGATTTTTTTAGGTTGATTAGATTAATTAGGTGAATTAGAAATTATGATAGTTTTTTAAAATGAGAAGGTTGGGGACTTGAAGAACTACTTACTGGTTTGAATCTCCAAGATGGGCAGTTTGAACTCCTGACAGAATTTGTGAAAGATCTCATCGAGGTAGGAGTCGATTTCGGCCATATCTTTGGCTGATTTACAAAGCTCTTTGAGTTTGTCCATTTTGAGTTTGCGGTAAAAGGGGATAATGTTGTTTTTGAAAGTGATGGAATGCTCGAGTTCGAGGTGGTCCATGCGACTGCTGGTGGCGATAGCTAGGATGACAACTTGTTCGTCGTTAGTGTAATTGAAAGTAGAATCCTGGCCTAAAATTTCTTTAACGCGTTTGCCACGGCGGATATCTCTGAGGGTGTCATCGGAGACTTCGGTATTGATGGTCTCAAAGGATTTGACCTCACCGTAACGGGCTAGAGCGCGGCCGGCAAGTTCCCCAGCTTTTCTAAGAAGAGGGGTTTGGACCTTACCACCAATACGGGAAACGGAGAGACCGGAGTTAACGGCAGGTAAGACACCTTCATGCATGAGGTTGGCGTCGAGGAAGATGTGACCATCGGTGATAGACATGAGGTTGGTGATAATGTAGTCAGAAACGTCACCGGCTTGAGTCTCGGCTACGGGTAAGGCAGTGATGGACCCAAAGCCCAAGTCTTTACTGACTTTGGAGGCACGTTCCAAGAGGCGGCTATGAAGGAAGAAGATGTCACCGGGATAAGCGTCGCGGCCAGGTGAACGTTTGAGCAAGAGGGATACCTGGCGATAAGCTTTGGCCTGTTTACTCAAATCATCGTAAACTACTAAGGCGTCTTTGCCTTGGTACATAAAGTGTTCTGCTAGTGCGGCGCCGACATAGGGGGAAATGTATTGGAGGGACGGGGGATCGTTGGCCAGGGAAGCGACAAAAATAGTATATTTCATGGCGCCTCTTTTGACCAAGTATTGGAGAGTGGCTTTGGCTTTGGCGGCTTGGATGCCAACGCCAACATAGACACAGTAGACGTTGTTGCCTTGCTGATTGGCAATAATGTCCAACATAGTGCGGCTTTTACCAGTCTTCCTGTCGCCGATGACCAGTTCGCGCTGACCTTTGCCAATAGGAATGGTGGTATCTATGACCAAAATGCCGGTGTTTAGGGGTTCAAAGATGGGGTAACGGTCCATGACCCCTGGAGCAGGAAACTCGACTTCGCGGATAGAGCTGCTGTTGATTGGGCCTTTACCGTCGATAGGTTGGCCAAGGGGATTAATGACCCGACCAAGCAAGCTGGGGCCGGTGGGAACAGTGAGCTTGCTACCGGTGGAACGGGCCCGGTCACCACGTTTGATCTTGGAGTACTCGCCCATAACCACAGCCTCGACCCGGGTTTCTTGGACACCCAAGATCATGGCGCGTTGGATACCAGAATTGGTGTCGATCTCGACCAGCTCTTCGATCATGGCTTTATCGAGGCCGGCAATATGGACAACGCCATCACCAACGTAGATAATCTCACCAACTTGAGAAGTCTTGCCACCATCAACAGTTTTGGGGAAAGTAAAGTCTAGGAATTTGGAAAAGCTAAGCTGGTCTTTGGTGACGGGTATCGAGAGATCAGGCTCGGTGGTGGCAGGAAATTTGATGGTTTGGTTGACCTTGCCAAAGACGTCTTCGATTTTAGAAACTTTCATAGATAAACGATTCGAATTAATTCAAACTGCATGATCAGACTACTAATTAATCTTCGAATTATTCGAATTTATGTTGAAGTAGGGCACCTACATGGTACCTGGTTTGAGGCTAAAAATGAAGGTGTGACTGTGGAATGGGACGGGAAGTGAGGGGTGAGAAACAGACTAGATTAAAGGTTGGTTGAAGTAGACTAGGGCAAGGTTAGGCAAACTGATCGTAGCGGCCGGTAAGTTTGCCGGTCTGGTTGATGGAGGAAACCCATTCACGCTCGAACTGTTGAAACTTGGAGCGGAGTGAAAGGTCGTAAACTAAGTTGTCGATATGGACCTGGGCGCCGCCAATGATGGCCGGGTTGACCTCGTGGTTGATGAGCACTTTGGAAGCAAAGGCTTTGGCCAGGTCAGCAGCAATTGCCTCAACATCAACAGGATCCAAAGGAACCGCTGTGGTGAGATCAACAATCTTCATTTTTTCTGTTTCCATCTGGAACTGTTGGACAAAATTGTTGAAGTGGTTGATTTTGCCCATTTCGAAAAGCCAAAGGTTGTCAGCGGAGAGTTTGTCCGAGAAAAAATCGTATAGCTCTTCGACATTTAAACTGCGGATCAGGTACATCATTTGGGTCTTTTTTTGTTCAGCAGAGAGATTGGGGTCAGAGACAATAGAACTGGCGTGCATGCGGAAAGTCCGTTCCTCGGCCATTTCTTCGAGGGTGTCGGATACTTTACGAACTGACCTGGTATCGTGAAGGAGGTCTAGGAGTTCTTCGACTAGAGTTTCGATGATGCTCATAAAAATAAATGGTTAGATGATATTACGGCTGGATGGTCGGAGAAAAAATAATCTTGATAACTGTTATAACGGGTATAAAAATTATATCTGGAAAGAAAGTGGTGATGAGTAAATTGATTACTTTTTCTGGTGGTCGGACTTGACTTCGTCCAGGGCTTTGAGAATTATGTCTTTGTGTTCTTTGGCGGAAAGGGATTTTTCGACAACCTTTTCGGTGACGGCCATGACTAGTTTGATCAGATTTTCTTCTATCTCTTGGTAGCGGGTCTGGCGATAGTCGCGGAGTTCTTTTTCGGCGGTTTGGAAAAGCTCTTCGATCTCGGTGCGGGCTGAGGCGATAATGTCCCGGCGTTCGGTTTTGGCGTCGGTGACAATTTGTTCGTATTCTTCCTGAGCCTTTTGCTCAAAGTTGTCGACTTCGTCCTGAACCCGTTTGAGGACCTGGAGCATCTTGGCAACTTTTTGGTTGGCTTCATCGCTGGTCTGGTGCTTGTGGTCGTCAAGCTGTTTTTTGGCGGTGTCAAGGAATTTGGTGAGTTCTTTTTCGTGGACCTTGGACCTTCTCAAAAAGTAGATGATGAGAATAACCACGTAGGTGATGGTAATACCGGTGTAGAGAAGCCAAAGTTGGTTCATAGGCAGTTAAGACAGGTTTAAGGTTTAAGGTTAAAGGTTAAAGGTTTAAACAGGTTTATCAATATCAAAAAGCGCACTCATAAATGAGAGCTATGAAAATAGCTTAGCAAGTTGGAGATGTGGCGGCAAGCGGATCTTATGATAAAGAAGTAGGAAGTAATGAGTAGGAAGTAATGAAGAAGTGGTTAGAGGGTTAGGCTGCTCAAATGTTTGTGATTTGAAAGCGAAGGCCATCCGACCATGTGACCCTCGAGCTCTTTTTTGTTATTTGACGATGAGGAAGGCGGCGAGGACGGAGAGGGTGGCAACAATGATAAAGGCAACGATGGAAAGATAGAGATTGGCTTTGACTTTGGTCTTGGCAAAAGGGTTTCTGCCTATGGCCTCCAGTCCCCGACTGGCCATGATACCACCACCAATACTTGCGCCAAGGATTCCCAGGCCTGCGGCGAGTCCCGCGGCAATGTAGCGGACGATACTAAATTTGTTGACCTTAAGGAGCTCGTTAAGCTTGGATGATATGGAAGCCCCCATGACTTCGCCTAAGCCCCCACCGGCCCCAGCACCTCCGGCCCCAGCTGCCCCGGCGCCAACTTGGGAGTATTGGGGTTCACCTTGGACTTCAAAGATATTGCTAACACCGATCATGCCATCACCAGCGACAGTGATGGATACTTGAGGATGCCCCAGGTAAATGATGGCTTGGACGTACCAGACGCCTTGGTCGTTAGGCTCGGCCACAGCCGGATCGATGGTACCGGTGGTGTCGGTGAGCACAATGGGCCCAGTGTAGTCAGTGAGGAAGTTGTTGAGAGTATCTTTGGCAGCAATGGAGATGGTGAAGGGCTCCCCTACCCGTTGGGGAGTCTCGATAGGTTCAATGATCAGACGGCGATTGAGGCCAGTACCCACAGAGCCGACTACTTTGGCTACTTTGACAATGGTGCCTTGAGTGGCGGTAACAGTAACAGTACCAATACCGCCTTCGGCAGCAGTGAGAAGAACGGTGTCAGGAGCAGTTTGGGTAAGGGTACCCAAAGAGCCGGAAACTTGGAAGGTAAAGTTGACGTTGGCGACGGCGCTGCCATTGGCATCAACGCCAGTGGCGACAATGGGAATGCGGGCGTCTTTGAGGGCGGTGATAACTGAGGGGTCAACAACTACTTGGTTTAAAACTCCAGTAGAAATGGTGGGGATCGGAGTGATGGAGGCAGTGGGTTGGGGAGTGGCAGACGAGGTGGCTTGAATCCCGGTACCAATCAGGTTGACTGTAGCCGTGGCGCCGATACTACCAGAGACAGCGCGGATGGTGTTTAGATAGGTGCCCTGAATGTCACCGCCATAGAAGACGCCGGTGGTGTCGATGGTACCACCACCGTTGACCACGCTCCAAGTGGGAGTGACAGGGACGTTGTTTTCAAATTGGTCGATGCCAGAGGCAGTGAAGGGAATATAGCCACCGGTGGGGATAACAGCCACAGAGGGGATAATACGTAGTTGAGTGAGCAGGTCGTGGGTGGCATTTTCGTAGTAAACCACGGTGTTGGTAATACCTGAGGCTAAGGTACCAGCAACGATGTAGGTACCGGCTTTTCTGCCCAGGACCAGGGTGGTGGCGACTGTACCGGAACTGTTACTGTAGTCAGAAGTGACTCCGAGCTGCTGGCCAACTGCATCGGCCGGAGCGCTGGTGACAGTAAAGTTAACCCCGACATTACTGATGGGGTTGTTGAAGGGGTCGACAACTTTGAGGGCCAAGGGGTTGGGCAGCTGAGAGCTAACGGCACCGGTTTGGTTGTTGCCTTGGGTAATGGTCAAGAATTTGATACGGCTATCGGCGGCGACAGCAAAGGATTCGGAATTTACGAAGATGCTGGCATAGGAGGCAGTGATGACAGTGGAGCTGGTGGCCTGGGTAATATAGACATTGCCGATCCATTGGCCGGCGGTAAAAGTGGTAGTTTGTGATGGATATAGGGTGTTGGTGCTGTCAATCATGTTGACCACACCGGAAAAACCACTGAGCTTGGCCCCGTACTGGTCCAGAGCGGTGATGGTGATTTGGAAGGGCAGCCCAGCAGTTTTGGCACCGCCGGTGGTGAAATCGTTGAAGGAGAAGCTGGTGAGGGTTTGTGCCTGTACCTGGTGGCTGAATTTGAGTGACAGACACAAAAACAGTATAGTAGTAAGGAAGACCCAAAAAGTTTTTTTCATGTAGTAGTTAACTATTACCTTAAGTGGTGGTGAAGTTATCTTACTATCAGCTGGCAGATCATGCATTATTAGTTTAATGGTGAGAATAACTAAGCAGGGAGGTTGTGGTGTTGTTTATAGATGAAAATAGTCGGATTGACAAGGAATCGCTGAGACAATATGCACTCGGGGAGCTGACTCGGTTGGAACAGACAGCGGAAAAGCTGGTAACCGGGGAGCGATACCATGGCTTCTGGGAGGGATTGCACGCAGTAATTGGGCTGGAGTATAAGGACAGAGAGAAGGAACGGCTGTTGGCGGTGGAGAGCCAGTTGAAAAATTTGAATAATTTTGTGAGGACGTGGATCTCAACAGCAGTGGAATCAAGCGAGGCGTTCGAGTTTTTTATTCAGACCAAAGCGACGGAAATTAGGAGTGGAGACGAGAAGAAGGATTATTTCTGGGCGTTGCAGATTAGGCATGACCAGTTGATTGCCTTGGTGGGGGTAACAACCGAGATAATTAAGCTGATGGAAGAGTGGGTGGCTAAGCAGCCAAGCGAGGTGGTAAAAGATGAAAAGTTTGTAGAGATGACCAAGAGAAATGTGGAACAGAGAGTGTACTATGAGGCTGAAGAGATTCAGCACAAACGGGAAGAGATGGCGAGGTAGGGGAAAATTAACCAAATTTCTAATTTCTAATTGATCTAATTTACCTAAAAGTGGAAGAGATGATAGTAGTTGTGAGTGATGGAGGTGAGGAAAGGTCTAAGTGATAAGGTGATAGGTGAAAGAAAATCGTAGATTGTGGAATTGGAAGGTGAACAAGATTGTGTGAGCATTGGTGGATGTGGTTGGCGGTGATTTACTCAGGAGGTGGTGAATGGTAGCATGGGGCTATTAGATTGGAGGTGCTGAAACCGATGAAGAAAACTTTTAGCATGATGAGACGACATTATCAGGGCTATAAGGACGAGATGATGGCTACTGGAGTGGTGCTGACGATTGGGGTGATGGGGACGTTTTTTATATTGGGCCAGGTGAAGCCGATACCTAAGCCAGATAAGATGAGTGTAAATGATCAGCAAGTGCTGGGGGCGCAGACTACAGAGGTGAGTGAGACTCAAGTAGCGGCGGTGACAGCGACGCCGACAGCGACGCCCCCGCCGACTCCTCTACCGACACCGACGCCACAAATAGTGATTACCGAGACCACACCCGTGCCGACACCACAACAAGAGGCAGAGTATCTGGTAGCAGATGACAAGGAATTTGAGAATGATAAATATATTTTGTCATTTACGAATATCCGGATGTACACGAAGGGAAGCAATGTGAGGTCGTTTAAGGCAGACGCGGTGTTGGCTAACAAAAGTGTGAGCGAGGGACTCCCCAATCGGCTGACTGTATCGATTGTTAAGGATGGGAATGTAATAGCAACGAGTGCCTTTATGTCTTTGTCGGAATCAAAGACGGTAAAGCCGGGTGAAAAGATCACCTTTGCAGCCAGTATTAGTTTGATTGCTGGAACCGATGTGGAGAAACTGATGTATCACCCAGATGTGGGGGGTGTGGATGGGGTGGAGTATCAGATAATAAAATAGTTTGATGGCTCAATTGCTTCATTGTCACATTGTCAACGAAGATAGCGGCGATAGACAGGATGCACACGTCATTTCCGATTTGATCGGGAATCCAGGGAATCTTGACAGAATTGGGAATCCTCCTTCGCTTAAGTTTGGAAAGAACACAGTAAGACTATTTGCGTGCTAAGTGGAATGACAATAAAAGTGGGAGAGATTCCCCGCTTTTTGGCTACAGAAAGTTTCATTGGAAATTTGAAAATTAAGGGTGAAAATGGTGGCTAAAGTATGATGGGTGTAGCTTGCTTTTTTTGTGTAACGCAGATCACAAAATGGGCAATAGTGACAAGGTCGGTGGGTGATGGCTTAGGTTGGGAAAATATCTGGTATTTAAGTCTTTTTTAGGCTCTATAACGCCGTAAATTATGTTGGTAAACAAGGTCGGTATGAACTCGGCATTGACAGGAGATTTTATAAAAGACTACTATGGATGCAGGGCATTTTAATGCTGGTATTTTTATGTATCAAACGAATCAGAACATGCGGGTACTAATGTTTGGCTGGGAGCTGCCTCCGTACAATACTGGCGGCTTGGGAGTTGCTTGCTATGGGTTGGCTCGCGGTTTGAGCCACCAGGGTGTAGGGGTGTCGTTTGCGCTGCCGCGGCAGTTACCGATCAATGTGGATTTTATGAACATCCTGTCGCATGACCTACATGGGGTGGATGTGACGGCGATTAATTCACCCATGTATACGTATATGGATGCGGTGGATTATTGTAACTCGACTGCGACAATGAGGGAGGAGAGGTTGAGGATTTATGGTAAAAGTCTGTACGACGAGGCGGTGCGGTTTGGACAAATGGCGGCGGCTTGGTCCGAGGCCCAGCCTCATGAAGTGATCCATAGCCATGACTGGATGACTTACCCTGCAGGGATGAGCGCTAAGAAAGTGTCTGGTAAGCCGTGGGTGGCCCATGTACACGCCACCGAGTACGATAGGACCGGAGGCCGAGTGAACTCGCAGATTGCAGAGATGGAGTATGTGGGGTTAAATAAGGCTGACAAGGTAATTGCGGTGAGTAATTACACTAAAGACATGGTGCATCAGTACTATAGTGTGCCTAAAGAGAAAATTGTGGTGGTACATAACGGAGTGGATATGGAGGAGTTCTCGCCGGTGGATTTTCGACGGATATTCCCTGACGACAAGGTGGTGCTTTATGTAGGGCGATTGACGATGCAAAAAGGAGTGGAATATTTACTCAAGGCGGCTAAGAAAGTTTTGGAGGAAAAACCGAATACGATATTTGTGATTGCTGGCAATGGTGACTTGGAGTACAAGCTGATGATGGATGCGGCATATATGGGGATTGGGCACAGAGTAGTGTTCCCAGGGTTTTTGAGCGGAGAGAAGCTGCGAGCTTGCTACCAGATGGCTGATGTATTTGTGATGCCATCTGTGTCGGAGCCATATGGGATTGTGGCTTTGGAGGCAATTGCAAATGGAACACCAGCGATTATTTCCAAGCAGTCGGGAGTGAGTGAGACAATGAACAATGTGATGAAGGTGGATTTTTGGGATACAGAGAAAATGGCCAAGATGATGCTGACAGTGCTGGATTATCCCCAGATGGCCAGTGAGATGGCCAGGCTGGCCAAACGGGAAGCGGCGACGATGACCTGGGACAAGGCGGCGGGCCAAGTGCTACAAGTTTATCAAGACTTGGCAGGTTAGATATGGCAAGTGTGGTGTTTTATTTCCAGGTACATCAACCTTATAGAATCAAGCCTTACTCGATGTTTGCGATTGGCGAGGATAAAGCTTATTTTGCTGGCAGTGATAGTGAAAAGTTGGATAATGGCAAGACGTTGAGGAAAGTGGCAGAGAAGTGTTATTTGCCGACAAACAAGCTGTTGCTGAAGTTGTTAACGGATCACCCCGATTTTAAGATTAGTTTTTCGATCAGTGGACTGGCATTGGAACAGTTTAGCGAGTTCGCCCCAGAGGTGCTGGAGTCATTTAAACAACTAGTGGCAACTGGTAGAGTTGAACTTTTGGCCGAGACTTATTATCACAGCTTGGCATTTTTGAAGTCTCCCAAGGAGTTTGTGCGACAGGTGGACAAACATCAAAGGAAGATAGAGGAAGTGTTTGGAGTAAAACCTAGGGTGCTACGGAACACGGAGCTCATTTACAGCAATGAGTTGGCTAAGTTAGCCGAAGAGATGGGGTTTGTAGCCGTGTTGGCAGAAGGTGTGGATCGAAACTTGGGATGGAGATCGCCGAATTTTGTGTACAAGCCAAAAGGAGCAGAGAGGGTGAAATTATTACTAAAAAACTATAGGCTAAGCGATGATATTGCCTTTCGGTTTTCTAAGAGGGACTGGGAAGGCTGGCCACTAACAGCGGACAAGTTTGCAGCTTGGATTAACCAGGCAGAGGGAGAGGTTGTGAATTTGTTTATGGACTATGAAACATATGGGGAACATCAATGGGCCGATACGGGGATTTTTGAGTTTTTGCAACAGCTGCCAGCAGCAGTGCTTGCCAGCGGTAATAATTTTATGAGCGTGTCGGAAGCAGTGGAGAAGCATGTGGTGATGGATGAGGTGGATATGCCCAATATCACCTCGTGGGCAGACTTGGAACGAGATACTTCAGCGTGGACGGCTAACCCGATGCAGAATACGGCCCTTAGCGCCTTGTTTGAAATGGAGGACAAGGTAATGGAAAGTGGCGATGAGCAACTGATTGATAATTGGAGCAAGTTAACGACTAGCGATCATTTTTATTATATGAGCACCAAGTGGGACAGTGACGGAGAGGTGCACAAATATTTTTCACCCAATACCAGTCCGTTTGAGGCTTATACTAATTTTATGAACGTATTGCATGATATGCGTATTAGGTGCTACAGTTAGTTAATTGGAAAATGGGTATATGGAAAATAGAGATTTGTAATGGAAAGTGGAAAATAGAAATTAGAGGCAAATTTCCAGTTTCTAGTTTCGATTACTAATTTCGAATGTCTATACGTCTAGTTTCTAGACAAGGAGTCTGCCCATGAATGATCTTGTAACACACAACCGATATATGGCCCCAAAGTGGCGGGCTTATGTTTCTGGGGATGATGCTTTTGGATTTAGTAATGGAGTGCGGGTGGCATCTTTTTGGGAACTAAAGCAAGCGTTGTTAACCTTGCCTGAAGATGTAATCAATAACAATGTGGGTGAAGGCAAAAATGATATTGCTGCTTGGGTGGAGTCGGTGCTGGGGGATAAGGAAATGGCCGAGGAGATGAGGAAATATAGTCATCGGTGGGGAATGATCGTAGCTCTGGAACGACAGATGATGCGGACGCTGGAACTACCTGACTATGTGGCTCGTAGGTGGATGAGAAAAGTGGACCGGCCATTTAGTTTTATGAGCGGTGAGGTGGTAGGGTCGATTGAAGATCTTGGACAGATGTTGGAGAAGCTTTCGGACGAGACGATTGCCTTCCACTGCGAACGATATCCCAACGATATGGCAGTGTGGGTGGTGGATATTGTAGGTGACTATGAACTAGCGGAGTTATTAAACGAAGCAACGAGTCGGATGCAGATGAAGCGGTTTGTGGATGATCATCTGGAGATGCTCAAAGAGGCGGCGGAGTAAGTGATTTTATTTTGATTTGAGGTGTTTTTGCATATTGGGTTTGTGGTGTGGCAGAAAGTTTGATTTGGAAACGACGGAATGGCCGATTTCTTTCTCAAGCTGTTTGCGAGCAATGCCGGCTACGCGGCCACCGCGATGAGCGTCTTGTTTGAGTTTGTCTATCTTCTGGGAGTCTTCGATTTTGTGGATTTCGGTGGTAGACCTTTCACCAAGCATGGTAAAGATGAGTTCAAAGTCATCCATGTGGTCCCGGAGGTTTTGACGCTTGAGACCTTTTAACTTTTTGTACTCCCCTGGAGTGATACCAAAGGTGGCTTTGGAGATCTCTGCTGTTAAAATTTGATAGTCACGGTTTTCTTGGGCGCCCCGATTTTGCCATTCATCAGTGAGTTCTTCGCGGATAGCAATACCGCGCATCCTTTTTTCGATCCAACTGTCTGGATATCCTTTGGCTTTGTACAAGGTCCTGGTTCTTGTGGTGGCCAGTTCCGGGTCTTCGATTTCTTGTACCCGTTCGTAGCCAACTTTGGCTAGCCAACGTTTGAATGGCTCGGCTTTGGGAGAAGGGATAGATTGGATGATCCGGAAGATTCCTTCTGTATTGGAGCAATCGGTAGCGTATTTTTTACCATCGGAGGAGGTTAACTTCAGTTGTCTACAAATTGTAGACAACTCAATCCCATCCTGACTTTTGACTCGGACTTTCATGGCATTCCAATACACGCGGGGTTTGACACTATCGGTAAGTGCTTCAATTATATCTACTACTGAAAACCACCATTCATTTTTATAAATAGTCTTTCGGACTTTTTTGCCTTTGAAAATGGCAATTCTGGTTGATTCGATCATTCACCCTCCTACTTGTGTTTACACTACGCTAATCATTAACGACTAAAAGCTGGATACAATGTATCAGGGTTTATTTCGGGTATCAATACTTATTCCAAACATATAGCGAAATGATCATGGTTGGGCATAAATTGAAGATTATGATTTGGATTACCGCTAGCGAGGGAGGGAGGGCAACATGGCGCCTGCCATAACAGTGGCTTCTACTTCTGTCTTGCCCATGAGTCTCATCGCCGCATCGATAGAACCGGCGCGGACCTGGTCGTAATTTTTCATGATTGTTTGAGGAGTTGTCCCGATGTTGCTAGATTAGCCAACATCCGATGTTGTGTGATCTGGCTGATGCATTGGTTCATATAAACTCTTGTGAATTAATTGAAAGCAAAGTATTCAATCCCCACTTGCCAAATCGATACCATTTGTGGGTTTCTTCGGTATCGTCATCTTCGGTAGCGATAAGGTAGTAGGCGCCCAGGACATTGCTGGCAAAGATAATTTTGACACAGTCAAAGAGATGAGACAGCTCATATTGGTTTAGATGATGGACTTTGGTATAGGTGTTAACAATGAGGTGATATCGCCGCTGGTGTTGACGAAGGCTTTGATGAGGATCGAGAAAGAAGCCTATAAAGGAGCCAAGATCTAGGATTGATGCCCCTAAGCCAACCGTAGCGAGATCAAAAAAGCAGATGTTCCCAGTAGAATCTTTTTTTATATTGTCTCGGTGAAGGTCAAAGTGACCAATGCTTTGGGAACACCTAGAAAAATCAATCGCCTGAAAAAGTTTGACTGCAACATCTACCTGTTGTCGGTCTTCTTGGTTTAGACATTTCCCGTTGGATTTAAACTCTTTGGCCAAGTATTGGGGCAACCAAAAGTCGTATTCTGGATGGGGAGTGAATTTGAGTTGATGGATTTGGGCGATATACTGAGTAAGTTTAACTAAGTCTGAATTTGTGACACGAGTTTGATGAAAGGTTTTGCCTTCAAAGTAGTCAGCAATAAAGAGGAAGCCGCGACCAATGGGTGGTTTCATTTGGAAGAGATATTGACCGGCTTTGGTGGAATGTAGTTTGGTGACCGGAATGCCTTGCTGATCAAAGTTGAGCATGGCGTCGACTAAACCTTGGGCAATGGACTTAGGCTTGCGTTTGTTAATGAATTTGACACCGTACTTGCCAGTGCTGGTGACAATGGCTACGTTCATCTCCTCGTGGCCGACGAACATAGGTTCGACTCTGATGAGAGTGCCTAGGTTGTAATTGTCGAGTATGTGGGCGAGGGTAGATTCTAGTGTATCCAAAATATCGACTCGTTCTAATAGGTCTTGAAGAGTGAGTTCTCTGGTACTCATAGTAACTACTGTGATTTGTTGATAGGTCGAATTGTATCAGAATTGAGACAGTAATTGGCGATATATTACAAGGTAGGTACATGGGGTTTCCAGAGGAGAATGGGTGAATGAGAAGATGTGAGAAGAGATGAGAAGATAATGAGGAGAGGTGAGAAGATCCAAAATGGTCCAGGCGGAGTTTGAGACGATTTGAGAAGAGAGTGAGATGATAGAGGGAGCATCCAGGCTAAAGATCTTCTCATATGTGAGAGGATACGCGCTGGATGGCTCCCCTACTCTTGATGAGTAGAGAAGGGGTGCTGCTCTTTGTAGGAATTATGTATTGCAGCGGGTGGTAGATTTGTTAGCATGGTAATATGGGCGTGATACTTAACCCTCGTCAGCAGCGGGTGATTGAGCTACTACAAAACAGGAGCCCATTGGGCGCGGTTGATATGCTTGGTGAGCTTGGCTCTGTGCCCAGGTCAACCCTGAACCGAGACTTACAGGAGTTGGTGCACCAGGGTATGATTAAACCTTTGGGTGAGGCGAGTGCGCGGGTGTATGAGCTGGTGCCGGAGGAGGAACGGAAGAACATATTGGAGCGGCTGGTGGAAACCAAAGTGGATAGTGGCGGGGGCGATGATGAGCCGTTGGTGGACGTGAAGGTGCACGACCCAATAACACCTTTTCGCAAGTGGCTGAAGAAGCTATTGGACAACGAGGGGTTTGAGTTTAGTTTTAAGATCCGGATCCGACCACTGACTACGATCGCGGTGGCAGTGGCGATATTGGGTACGGGGATGTCGGTGAACAAAATTTGGGATACAGTGCGGGCGACGCCGGTGATTAACAGGTTGCCGCTGCCGAGGGCGACACCAGTGGCTGAGGTGTGGACGGAGACGGCGATGGTGGGAAAAGTGGAGTGGTTTGAGAGTGACCGAAGCTATTATCTGTTACGGGAGGATAGTTCGGAGATGGTAAAGATTGAGGCCGGAGCCGGCGTGCGGCTGTGGGAGTTTACGGGGCAGCGGGTGTTGGTGAGAGGAACTGTGAAGACTAAGGCTGATGTAATTAATGTGGAGGAGATGAAAGTAGCTGATGAATGATAAGGCCAAGCCAAAGACAATCGATAAAAATGATGATGATCTGTTAGTTAGATTTGAGTTTTGGGGGATCAAACAAGGGGCTGATAGTAATACTGATCGCGGTGATTGTCGGGTGGGTATTAAGTAAGTGGCTGTGGGGAATGGTGTTTGGAATTAAGTGACAGTAGCGGTATGGAGGGCATAATGTTGGCTAAGACCCTCGTTTTGAATCTTGAAACGGCGGGGAAAGTAACAGTATAGTTAAGTTATGACAGTGAAAGAAAAAGTTAAATCGATGTTGGTGTGGGGATTTGTGTTGTGGTTGGTGGGGTATGTGGCTGGCATAATGCTGTTTTTTGTGATTCCTAAAGAATATATCGGCTGGGTGCTGACCCCGTTTGCGACTGTGTTGACGGTGTGGGTACTGATGAAGAAAATTAAGCGGCCGGAGTTGATGTGTTATTTTGGGACGGGGTTGATTTGGACATTGATGGCAATTGGGTTGGATTATGTGTTCTTGGTGAGAATGCTTGCTACGGGAAGTAGCTACTACAAAGCAGATGTGTTCCTCTATTACGGGTTAACATTTACGTTGCCATTGGTGGTGGGGTATTGGAAGTTTAAGCACAAAACAAAAGATGCTGAATTGTTTTAGCTTAGGTGGCGAGCAGATTTGATCATTTGTTAATTGTCGGTTTCGTGATGAGGTTTTGAAAAGCCAACAACTCAACTCTGACTATTTACTGGTAGCGTGGAAGGTGCCGTCCCAGTGGTCGAGCGGAGAGGTGATCAATTCTTGGCAGCGGTCGATGAAGATGGGAGGGTGACGAGATCCCTGAGAGAATTGACGATGGATCCCGAACAAGTAGTGAATGAGAATAGAACAAGGTAAACTTGGGGCATGGATAAAAATCGAGCAGTTAAAACTTATGTAGGTTTGAGGTTGTTCTCGGCTTTGTTTTTTGCCGTGATTGTGACGGTTAATTTGGTTTATCAAGCCACGGTGGTGGGGTTAGGCCCGCTTCAGTTAGTATTGGTGGGTACATTATTGGAAACTGTGACTTTTCTATTTGAAATTCCGACAGGAATTGTGGCTGATCTATATAGCCGAAAGTTGTCGGTGATGATAGGAGTTTTTTTGATAGGGTTAGGATTTGTCATTGAAGGAGCGGTCCCTGCTTTTACTGCAGTCCTACTAGCTCAGATTGTTTGGGGTATTGGATTTACTTTTGTTAGTGGTGCCAGAGAGGCATGGATTGCTGATGAAGTCGGCGAGGAAAAGCCGGTAAAACATTTATCCGCGGTCAACAAGCTAGCCAAATCGGTACTTTTGTGGGGATTGGTATCAGCATGTTACTGGCAAATATTAACATCCGCTTACCGATTATTTTGGGGGGTATTTTATACAGTAGCCAAGCTTTGGTATTGGCTTTGGTGATGCCAGAACATAATTTTACGCCTGCGCCGGTTGGGAAAAGAGAGACCTTTGGGTCGATGAAAAAGACTTTGGTTCAAGGTCTTAAATTAGTTCGTGAAAGTCGAGTGCTGCTGGTGGTGATTGTGACGGGGTTGATCTTTGGAATGTTTAGCGAAGGATTTGACCGGTTATGGACACCGTATATGCTCGATAATTTTACTTTTCCTAATCTATGGGACCTAAAACCGGTGGTATGGTTTGGAATTATTAGTATGGTGGCAACTCTGCTGGCCACATTAGTTACCGAAGTGGTCAACAAAAAGACCGATGCACACAACCATCAGTCCACAGTGAAGGCTTTGTTGATAGTTAATTTGCTCCTGACTGTGGGGGTAGTAGTATTTGGATTGGCAGGTGGATTTACCATGGCAGTGGTAGCTTATTGGTTTGCAACTATGTTTAGAGAAGCTCGGGGACCAATTTATGATGCTTGGAAGTTTAAGTAACAAATACAGTTGCTGGATTCGGTTTTTTCAACCGCTTCCATCTATCCCATAGTTTCCTCAAATCATTTTTTGTTTTTACTTTTTTGAAGGTCAGATACCAACTTACAAAATGGAAT
>Ga0210057_1005319_pt1 | contig 16616 bp, 16 predicted proteins | sample CryGeyCG2114_010_2_FD_183968 | JGI IMG/M metagenome (GOLD analysis project Ga0210057, IMG submission 183968) | Groundwater microbial communities from aquifer - Crystal Geyser CG10_big_fil_rev_8/21/14_0.10 (SPAdes) (version 2) | ecosystem: Environmental > Aquatic > Deep subsurface > Groundwater ...
AGTCTTTCTTGTTCCGCCACTTTTATATCGGGGCGTAGTGTAATGGCCGCACGAGTCTTTTGGGAAGATTTAGTCCGAGTTCGAATCTCGGCGCCCCGACAAATAAATTTATTATGTTACATCTATTTAACAGCTTAACCCACAAAATAGAAGATTTTAAGCCCATCAAAGCCGGCTTGGTTAAACTTTATGTCTGCGGTCCGACGGTTTATAACTATGCCACCATCGGCAATCTCCGGGCTTATATTTTCGCTGACCTTTTAAAACGCTATCTTGAATACCGAAATTTTAAAGTAAAACATGTCATGAATATAACTGATGTAGGGCATCTTACATCAGATGCCGATATAGGAGAAGATAAATTACAAAAAGCTGCAAAAAAAGAAAGAGTTACGGCCTGGGACATTTCAAAAAAGTACACCGAACAGTTTTTAAAAGATATCGTTGAATTAAATATCCAACCGCCCCGCATTTTATGTAAGGCGACAGACCATATAGCGGAACAAATCGCCCTAATCAAAAAATTAGAGCGAAAAAAATATACTTATAAAACTTCTGACGGAATATATTTTGACACTTCCAAATTTTCTCATTACGGGGAGTTAGCAAGATTGGATATCGCGGGTTTAAAGGCCGGGAAAAGAATTGTTATGGGGGAAAAGAAAAATAAAACCGACTTCGCTCTTTGGAAATTCTCCAAACATGGAAAAAAAAGAGATATGGAATGGGATTCTCCCTGGGGAAAAGGATTTCCTGGTTGGCATATCGAATGTTCTGCTATGAGCATGAAATATCTTGGCGAAACATTTGACATCCATACTGGAGGGATAGACCATATTCCGATACATCACACCAATGAAATCGCCCAATCGGAAGCGGCCACCGGCAAAAAATTCGTCAATTACTGGCTGCATAACGCCCACCTAATCGTGGAAGGGCAAAAAATGTCCAAGTCGCTCGGCAATTTTTACACCCTTAAAGACATTAAGGATAAAAAATTAAATCCTCTGTTGTTGAGGTTAATTCTGTTAAAAACCCATTACCGGCAGACCCTGGACTTTTCTTTCAAAAATTTTAATGAAGCCAAAGCCATCGCTTCAAAATTCCTGAACTTTCTCATTGAATTGGATTTTGTCCGGAACAAACCCCGACGCCTAAAAGGGTCGGGGCTCCGACCGCGAGCGTCGGAGGAATTAGAAATAAAACCGACAATAACCGAAAACCGGAAAAAATTAGAAGAAGCGCTTGATGACGACTTAAACATCAGCGCGGCTATGGCTGAATTATTTAATTTCATGAATGGAACCAATAATTTAATGAGTAAAATCAACGCCGGCCAAGCCAAAGAAATAAAGAATTTTATTTTTGAAATTGATTCGATTTTGGGCTTTATTGAACCACTTTATCGGGAATACCAAAAAAAATTAAAGGGTTTGCTTAGCGATAAAACCGTTAAATCGCTTATTTCCCGGAGAAACGAATTAAGAAAAAATAAAAATTACAAAGAAGCCGACGAAATCAGGAAAAAACTGCTTAAAAAAGGAATAATAATAAACGACTCCGAAAAAGGCCTTAATACCCGTTTAGCCGATATTTTATAGGGAAAACAGCCTGTCGAATTCCTCCATTTGCTCAAGAAATTGCCGGTTAAGATTCTTGATAATCGCGGATTTGATTTTTAAATCCAGGAGATTACCGGTGGCCGCCTGCCGGTATTCGGACTTGGAAGTGGCAAAAGCAAAATTAAGATTGGATAAAAACTGGTCCAGAAGCGATTTATATTGCATAAAATTAGTCAGCAGCGAAGTTTCCGTGGTGATAGCTTTAATCGCCAGCTCCTGGCTTTTCGAGGAAGAAAATTTATCCAAAGATTCCGCCATTTTCTGCACTTCATTGCCCAATCTGACGGCCTGATTCAACGCCTCCTGATTTTTGTTTCTGGCTTCTTCAATCAAGCCAACCGCCTTGCCATAATCCTTGTTTAAATCCAAAGAATTTATTTCCGCAATTTCCTGAGCGGTTTCCGAAGACAATTCAACGATTATCTGGCTGATTTCCGCTCCCCGTTCGCGGGCGGTTAGAAATTCGGCCGGCGGCTTTTCCGAAGGCCGACTGACAAAAAACGAAATCCCATAACCGATAAGAACCAGTAAAACCAAAACAATAATCAATACAACCCAGTTTGGTATTTTTCTAAAAACTTTTTTATTCATTTTCTTGACCCCGTTAGAAATCTTGGACAAAAAGAATTATTTAAATTCTTTTTGTGATTCCTCGGTTTAATTAATATATTGACCTTATTTTAGCTTTATAAAAATAAAAATATCCTATAACAAATTTCTAACGGGGTTGACTTTCTAATCGCTATCAATAGTATTTATAGATTATATCCAAGATTGATGCCATAATAAAGAGGCGGGAAAAGCGGGCCTTCGCTCACTAAAGCGGGGTTACGGCGCCGCGAAAGCGGGATTAGTATAGTGGCAGTACGACTCTCTTCCAAGGAGTAAGCGCCAGTTCGATTCTGGTATCCCGCTCAGGTAACTTATTCCTCGTTCCATCGTTTTAACTTATGAAAGAAGAAGGAGAAATAATAAAAAGGGCCAAAAACCGGGATTCGGAGGCTTTTGGGTTGCTTTACGACCAGTATCAGCCGGCTATTTACCGGTTCATTCTTTTAAAAATCAGCGACAAAACCGCCACCGAAGATTTGACCCACCAAGTTTTTTTAAGCGCCTGGCAAAATATTGAAAATTATAAATTCCGGGGCTTTCCTTTTTCAAGCTGGCTTTACCGGATTGCCAATAATGCCGTGATTGATTATTACCGGACCGAGAAAAAAAATATTAATCTGGAAAACATTGAAGAAGCCGCGGCCGTTAATAACCTGGAAGAAAAAATAGACCAGAAAATCGAGCTAAACATAATAAAAGCGGCCATCAAAGAGCTCCCGGACGAACAGCAATCAATCATTATAATGAAATTCGTGGAAGAAATGAACAACGGAGAAATCGCCGCCATTCTCGGAAAAAACGAAGGGGCCATCAAAACTGCCCAACATCGGTCTCTTGAAAATATTAAAAAAATTGTCAATGGAAAATATAACCGAAAAACTAAAGAAGCTTAAAGACATCCAGCCGGACGCCGGATACAGCCAGCATTCCAAACTGGTTATTTTGGCTACGCCGATTTCTCCGGAAAAAACCCGGGCTTCCGCGCTAACCGAGGCCTTAAAGGGGCTCAAAGAAATTCGGCCGGATATGGATTACAGCCGGGTTTCAAAAACGGCTATTTTGGCGGCTCCGTTTATTCCCCGGAGACAGCCGATTTTCAATTGGCAATTGGCCTTTACCGTGGCCGGAATGCTTTTGGTCCTTATTTCCGGCAATCTGATACATAATTTAAAACCCACGGCTCCCAACCTTAACGCCCAGGCCCTCGAAACCGAATTCGCGAATTTAAATATTGATATCCAATTGGCTAAAATCGATTATTCGCAAAAAACAGACGAAACAGTTTCGCTGGCTCTTAAAGAGATAACCACAAAACAGACCAGCCATCTTAACCCGATTATTTTGGAATCGGAACAGACCCGGTTAAACGACCAACCCCCGGATAATAAAGATATAGATAATCTGTTGGATCAAATTTTATTATGAAGAAAATTATTAAATATTTCGTCCTGATTTCCGCCGCTAGCCTGATAGCGGTTAATTCCGCTTCGGCCGAACAGTCGGCTAACCTTCAGCAATCTTTCGATAAAATCAAAGAAAGCGTCCAGGATGTTAAAGAGGGAACTAAGAATCTAATCACCACCAAAGAATCGGAAAATTTAAGCCCCGAGGAAAAAGAAAAACAGGAATTGGAACAACGGGTGGATATTTTCGCTAAAATTTTAAACCTTTCAATTAAAGAAGCCGAAGACACTGTCAGCCAGCTCAAAAGCTTGAAAAATCTGGAAGAAAAAGCTGTTTCTTCGAAAAAACAATTCATCAAAAATTTTGAAGAATTCCTGAAATTTTACAATGAGCAGCAAAATATCATGGAAAAGCCGGAAGAAATCGATTTGGCGAAAATCAAGGAGATAGCCCAATCTTTCAAGGATTGGCGGGAAACAAATTACAATCAGGAATTAGCCGCCGCCACCGCTTTTCTTTTGATAAACCGGCAAGAAACCATTCTGGAAATGGCCAGCAACAGATTCGTTAAAATATCTTCAGATATCGGAAAACTCAAAAAAAATAATCTTAAAGGCGTGGAAGGATTGGAAAAAATGCTGAACTTAGCCACTGAAACCCTTAAAGACGCCAAGAATCTTTATTCTGAAGCTAAAGACGGCTTCTGGCTGATTAAAGATAAGCTTTCTATTGCCAGTTCAACCACGGCCAGCTCAACGCTTACAAGCACCTCAACGCCGGTTGCGGCCACTTCTACCGAAGAAATAATCGCTCCCAAAACATCGGTTCCGGTTGAAAATACAAGTTCAACCAACAGCACTTCAACCCCTTCGATTTCAATCGAAGACCAATTTTTGTCAATCAAAGGTCTGATAGGAGATTCCCTGAATAAAATCAAGGAAACTTATCAGATTTTTATTGAAATGAGTAACTTCGTAAAGAAGTTGCTCATTTAGCAATGAGTAATTTTGTCAAAAAATTACTCATTTGATAAACGGGCGGCTTTGCCCCCACACCAATTGAGTTTTTGTCCGTCAGCGGACGGACTGATTTTTCAGGAAAATTACGCTCTGTGTTTTGCTTCTTGAACTTTCTGAAAAACTTAGATTAGAAAACATATTAAACTCAATTGGTGTGGGGGCTTTGTGAGGAGGCTGCTTAACGCAAAACTAAAAACCCCGATTTAATCGGGGTTTTTAGATATCTTTAAAGATTTATTTGACCGCTTCTTTAAGAACTTTTCCGGCTCTGAATTTTGGTTTAATTGCGGCTGCAATTTGAATTTTTTCACCCGTCTTGGGGTTAACTCCCATTCGAGCCGCCCGTTTAACCACGCGAAAAGCGCCAAATCCCGTGACATTCACCTCTTCGCCTTTAGCTAAAGTTTTAACAATAGTATCAAAAAGAGCGTCAACCACTTCCTGAGCCTGTTTTTTGGTTTCAAGGCCGGCTGCGCTCATTACTGCTTCTACCAAACCATCTTTTTTCATAGATAGAAATTTATTCGTTTTAGTAATACTTAATCGACCTTTGGCCTCAAAAGCATAGCATAATACTGATAAAAATCAAATATCAATCAATTTTTATCTATGTTTCTCAATTTTTATCAATTTATTCCTAATAGATAAACTTGGATAAAAGCCGCTTCGCGGCGAGAAAAATAGAGAAAATATTGATAATAAGTTCTACCTGGCATACTCCACCGCCCTAATTTCCCTGATGACATTAATTTTAATCTCGCCCGGGTATTGCAATTCCGATTGAATTTTGGTGGCAACATCTTTCGCTAAACGCAGGGCTCCGAAATCATCGATTTTTTCCGGCACTACAAAAACCCTAATCTCCCGGCCGCCCGAAACCGCATAAGCCATTTTCACGCCTTCAAAGCTCAAAACCAATTTTTCCAAATCTTCAAGCCGCCGCAGATAATTTTCCAGGGTGTCGCGCCGAGCACCGGGGCGAGCGGTGGAAAGAACGTCGGCTGCCGCCACGATATAAGATTCGGGCGTCGCAAAAGGATAATCCTCATGATGCGCCTCCATCGCTTTAATCACTTCCTCGCCGATACCGTATTTTTTAAGAATTTTTCTGCCTAATTCCACGTGATTGCCTTCAATTTCGTGGTCAATGGCTTTGCCGATATCGTGAAGTAGGGCGCCTTTTTTCGCCACTTCCACGTTAACACTCAGTTCCGAAGCCATCATTCCGGCCAAATGAGCCATCTCAATGGAGTGAATTAAAACATTCTGGCCGTAACTGGTGCGGTAATTAAGCTTCCCCAAAAGGAAAATAATTTCTTTGGGCAAATCAAGAATGCCAACTTCATAAGCCGCTCCTTCGCCGATTTCCTTGATGCGCTGGTCGATTTCCTGCTTGGCTTCCTCGACTTTTTCCTCGATTTTTACCGGCTGGATTCTGCCGTCGCGGATTAATTTTCCCAAAGCCATTTTGGCGATTTCGCGCCGCAGAGGATCAAAAGAAGAAATAGTGATGCTTTCAGGCGTTTCGTCAATAATCACTTCAACGCCGGTTAACCGTTCAAACGCCCTGACGTTTCTTCCTTCCCGGCCGATAATTTTGCCCTTTAGTTCTTCGTTGGGAATCGTCACCACGCTAGTTGTCAGATCAGCCACGTGAGAACGGCTGTAGCGCTGAAGCGCCGATGTAATCACCTCAAGAGCCTTCTTTTCAATCAAATCTCTTTTCTCTTTCTCGAATTTCTGCAGTAAAGAAACCAGCTCGTCATGATGAAAGCTTTCCAAATTTTTGAGAAGCTGCTCGCGGGCCTGCTGATGGTTGAGACCGGAAATTTTTTCCAGTTTTCCGACGGCGTCTTTTTCTATTTCTTCAATCTTGGTTTTCGCTCCTTTTAATTCTTCCAGTCCTTTTATCAAATTTTTTTCCCGGCCGTCAATATCCTGGCCTCGTTTATCCAAGAGGTCTTCTTTTTTCAGCAATCTTTCTTCAAGACGATCAAACTGGCCCTTGCGGTTTTTATCTTCCTGCTGGGCTTCTTCTAAGAGATCGGTCGCCTTAATTTTGGCGGCTGAAATTATTTCTTCAGCCTGAGATTTGGCGGTTTTGACCTGTTCCCGAATTTTGACTTCGGTTGAATTGAGCTGGCGAAGAGCGAAAAACTGTCTGATTAGATAACCCAAAATCAACCCCAACACCACCAAACCTCCCACTGACAAAGAGGTTAAAGTCATAAATATAATTGTTAATTAAAAAATTCATTAATAAAAAATAAAAAGTTTCGACTTTTTAAGATTATAAAGTAGAATAAATAGAAATGCAATCCCTCACCCTTGGAAGATTGCGAAGTTTTTGTATTTTCGTTTATTCAAAGCTATCCTTAAACAAAGGGTTAAATTCTATTATTCTAAAATAATCAATGAATTTCCGCTTCAACAAAGAAAAATATCTTCCAAGGGTGAGGGACAAAAAAATCCATATTATCGGGATTAAAGGAATCGGGATTTCAGCCCTAGCCCAGTTTTTTGCCGGCGCCGGCGCCAAAGTAACCGGCTCGGACACCTCGGAAAGCTTTCCGGCCGACGCCGCCCTCAAACGGCTTAAAATCCCGATAAAGCCATTTTCGCCAAAAAACATCAATTCAAACCTTAATTTGGCAGTTTATTCCTCGGCTTACAATAAAAATCATCCCGAAATCAAAAAGGCCATTGAACTGGGAATTCCTCTTAAAAGCTACGGCGAAGCCCTGGCGGAAACTTTCAACAACGGAAAAAATAAAATCGTAGTCGCCGGCTCGCACGGCAAAACCACGACCACGGCCTTGATAGGCCATCTTTTGGGCACCGCGGGTTATCAGCCCACGGTTTTTGTAGGCGGAGTCAGTAATAACTGGCGCAGCAACTTTAAAAAAGGTCCCTCACCCTTAAAATTTAAGGGTGAGGGATTAAAATGGGTGGTGGCCGAAGGCGATGAATACCAAAAAAAATTCCTTTCTTTAAAGCCCGATTACCTTTTAATTACCAATATAGATTTTGACCACCCCGACTGCTTTAAAAGCATAAAAGAGTACCGCCGGACTTTTGAGAAGTTAAAGAAGCAAACCAAGAAAGAAATCTTGCTCGGCCGGAAAATCTCCGGTAATTTCAGGAAATTTCTGGCGAAAATCGATTTCCCTCTTTTGGGAGAAAAAAACAAAGAAAATGCTTTTTTGGCTTACCGACTGGCCAAAAAATTAAAAATTCCCAATAAAAAAATCAAAACCGCTTTTGAAACTTTTAAAGGAATCAAGCGCCGGATGGAATGCGTCAGGCGTCAAGCATCAAGCGTCAAGTTTCAAGCTTCAAGTTTTATGATATATGATGACTACGCCCATCATCCCGAAGAAATAAAAGCCACTCTTTCGGCCCTCAAAGAGCGATACCCCGATTATAAGCTTCTGGTTATTTTCCAGCCCCACACTTTTTCGCGCACCAAAGCCCTTTTAAAAGAATTCGGCCGGTGCTTCAAGAAAGCCGATTTTGTTTATCTTTTGCCCACTTTTGCCTCGGCCCGGGAACAGAAACCCAAAGAAAACATAGACAAAATTCTTTTTGAAGAAGTCAAAAAACACCACCCGCAAGTTCAATCTCTGTCCTTTAATTTTAATATATCGACGTCCGACGTCGATATATTACTAAAAAAACTAAAAACTAAAAGTCATAAGCTAAAAGCTATTTTACTGACCTTAGGCGCAGGCGATGTTTACAAGATAGCGGAGAAATTGGCCGATTGCTCTTTTTAATTAATTTTTGACAAAAAACAGGGATAGACTAAAATAACTGGATAGCTTTTTAACAACAAAAAAAGGAGGTAAAAATGAGGAGAATAATCTTGATGGGGATAATTCTTTTTTTCTTGCCGGGCGTTTCGCTGTTGGAAGCCCAGGAAAAACCGGACTCGGTGTCGGCTGAAAAAAACCCCCAGGAAAATAAAAAAGAGAAAGGAGCGATAGAAAGGTTTTTGAATCCTGAAGCCGAAGCCAGCGTCATTTACCCCCGGGAAATGAATTTATTTGAGGAAAGCTTTAACAACTGCCTGGTTCTTTGCGAAAGCGTAAACAACTGGAAAGCAGACGAATTCCTCAAAGGCAAAATTGCCCTTCCGGAACCAGTGTATTTCAAAACCAGAAGAGATATGGACATTTCTTATGGAAAAGATAAAGCATTGGATTTCGGCAGAAAAGATTTCGCTTTCGGTTTGAGCTGGTATGACGGCAGAAATAAAGCAAAAGACGAAAACGGCAGAAAAAATTTCAAATTCGGGGTTGAAGTCGGCGTTGACGGGAATGAAACGGAATTTTTAGCCGGTATTAAGAAAAAATTTTAGAGTTTGATCTAAAAACCCGCTTTCTGAGAAAGCGGGTTTTTTATTTTCAGCCGAACAAACTTTTCTGCCCCAGCGGCGAACCGGATTTTTTCCCCTTGGAAAATATTTTAACAGTGCCGTATTCGCCGTCATAGCCGGGCAAAATAAACAGCTCGCTTTTTCTGACTTTCATAATCCCCTCAACGATTTTTGGCAAGGTTATTTTTAAAAGCTCGGCTTCGGCCAAATCAAGAAGAATCCTGAATTCGTTGCCGCCTTTAGAAATCAATTTCCCATATTCTTCCGTTACCAATTTTGTCGCCTTACCCTGGCCCAAGGCCTCGGCGATAATTTCAGCCAAAGGCACCAAGCTTTTAAAAGGAACCGGATTTTTTGGTTTGTAATTTTCTTCCCGGTCAGCCAGTTCCTCCACCCGGGACATTACCCCGATAGTCAAGGATTTCCCGCAAACCGGGCAGAGACCGTGGTATTTTTTGGTTTCTTTGGGCGACAATCTCACCTTGCAAAGCCGGTGGCCGTCATAATGGTATTTCCCCTCTTCCGGAAAAAATTCAACGGTGTATAAAAATTTTTCTTTGTCTTTCTCTTTGAGAATTCTTTTAATTTCATCAAAAGAAAGTTTTTCCGGCGCGATTTCAAAAACGCAGGCCTCGCGGCCGAGATTAGGCAAACTGTGGGCATCTGAATTGGAAATCAAAGTGTATTTATCAAGCTGGGACAAGCGCCAATTCATCGCCGGGTCGCTTGAAAGCCCGGTTTCCAAAGCAAAAATTTTATCGGACATTTCCTCAAAACATTCTTCAATTGAATTAAAACCGGACATGGAGCCAAAAATGGAAAACCAAGGCGTCCAGGCGTGGCAAGGCACCAAAAAACATTTCGGGTCTACTTCTAAAACGATTTTTAAAAGCTCTTTGGCATCAAGTCCCAGAATCGGCCGGCCGTCGGACTTAAGATTGCCTATCCAGCCCAGCTGGGTAATTATTTTTTTTACCGCTTCCAAACTCGGCGCGAAAATCAGATTATGGACGCGCCGCCCTTTATTTTTCTTGGTATAGATGCTGGAAATTTCGGAGGTTAAAATAAATCGGGTGGCATCCGCCGATTTATTGGTTTTTAGGGCAAAAAGCCCCGGCTCGCGCTCTTCAAGTTTTTTCTGAATTTCGGAAAACCAGACCGGATGAGTGAAATCGCCGGTGCCTAAAATGGTAATGCCTTTTTTCCGCGCCCAGCTGTCCAGATTTTCCAAAGTCATTTCCTTGGAAACGGCTCGCGAATAAGGAGAATGAATGTGAAAATCGGCGATTTGTCTCATAGATTCAATGATTTTTTAATAGTTATCCCACTTATCGGCAAAGCGTTTTTATCGACAATTTTCAGGCCGTTGTAATTTTTCGGGTTATGGGAAGCTGTAATTATTACCCCGCCGCCGGCTTTCAGTTTTTTTACCAGAAAATAAAACATCGGCGTGGTTGCCAAGCCCGCCTTTAGAATTATGAATTTTGAATTATGAATTATGGGTTTCTTGTTTTTATTCTTAATTCCTAATTCATTATTCATCATTCCCTTTATCGCGGCGCGATAAAGCTTAGGGGAACTCAACCGCGCGTCATGAGCGATGATAATTTTCCCGGAATTAAAAAATTTGCCTAATCTTTCAACGATTTCCGAAACTACTTTTTCGTTTATTTCGCTCGGATATTTTCCCCTAATATCATTGGCTTTAAAAATTCCGGGATTGATTTTTAATATAGTTGTCATCTTGTTAATTCTAAACCCCTCACCCTTGAAGGATAAATTATTTTTGCGAAGTTATAAAAACAAAAAATCAATATTTCATTGATATCCCCTTCTTCTTATAATATAATGGAAAATAGAATAGAATTAAACTACTTCGCAATCCTTCAAGGGTGAGGGGTAAATGAAGATAAATTTTATGGCAAAAGAAAAAAGAGCAAAGACGAAAGAAATGAATTCTTCGCTTCGTCCCGAAGCCAAAAAAAGCGTATTTGCGATAGTTTTTGCGGGCCTGGCGGTAATTTTGTTTTTGGCCAGCTTTAAGCAAGCCGGACCGGTTGGCAATTTCGCATACCGGGCCCTTAATTATCTTTTGGGCTGGGGCTATTATCTTCTGCCTACAATTCTGTTGCTGGCAGCTTTAGCCATTATCACTTCAAAACAAAGAAAAATATTCGGATTTACTTTATTGGGCGCCGTTCTGTTTCTGATTTCCGGCTTAGGCGTGATTGATTTATTAAACAGCGGCGGAGGCGGTCTGATAGGCAAATTCATCGGCGCTTTAGAAACCCCGTTTGGAAAACCGGCCAGTTTGGTTATCACGATAACCCTGTTATTCGCTTCAATGGTCATCACTTTTAATATTCCTTTAAAAATTTCCCGCCGGATAAAACAAGCAAAAATCAAAGAAACGGAAACCGAACCCGAAGAAGAAACGCCGGCTGAAGAAACTCATATCACCATCAAATCCCAGGAAACGCCTTCCCGAAAAGAAAAAGAAAAAAAAGAGCCGCCGGAAGAAATTATTATTCCTCCCAAAAAAACCCTGGTTTTTAAAAACTACACCGCTCCGCCTCTGGATTTATTGAAATCTTTCAGCGAAAAACCGACAATCGGCGATTTACGAGCCAACGCGAACATCATAAAAAGAACTATGGACAGTTTCGGCATTCCGGTGGAAATGGGGGAAATCACCGTCGGTCCCGCGATTACCCGCTACACCCTCAAGCCCGCCGAAGGAGTAAGGCTTTCAAAAATAACCGGCCTAAGCCAGGATTTGGCAATGGCTTTGGCCAGCCACCCTATCAGGATTGAAGCGCCGATACCCGGGAAATCACTGGTCGGCATTGAAGTTCCGAACAAAGCGGCGGCCTTGGTCCGTTTGGGCAGCCTTATCTCTTCGCCGGAATTCCAGAATTCCGGCCAATTGGGCTTTGTGCTGGGCCGGGACGTTGAAGGCAAGCCGATTTTCGCCAACATCGATAAAATGCCCCACTTGCTCGTGGCCGGCGCCACCGGCAGTGGCAAATCAGTCATCATCCATTCGCTTCTGATTTCTTTGCTTTATAAAAATTCTCCTTCAACCCTAAAACTAATTTTAATAGACCCCAAAAGAGTGGAACTTTCAAATTACGACGGCATCCCCCACCTTATCGCTCCGGTCATTACCGAGAGCAAATTAGCCATTAATGTTTTTCGGTGGGCCATTCAAGAAATGGAACGGCGCTATAAACTTCTTTTGGAAGCCGGCAGCCGCGATATTCAAAGCTACAACGCCAAATCCGGAGAAACCTTGCCTTATCTTCTTATAGTGATAGACGAACTGGCTGATTTAATGGTGACTTACGGCCGGGAGGTTGAAGGGTTAATTATCCGCTTAGCTCAAATGGCCCGGGCGACAGGCCTGCATTTGGTGGTATCCACTCAACGGCCATCGGTGGAAGTGGTTACCGGGCTCATTAAAGCCAACATCACTTCCCGCATCGCCTTGCAGGTGGCCAGCCAGGTTGATTCGCGGACGATTATTGACACGGCCGGCGCGGAAAAACTTCTGGGCCGGGGCGACCTTTTGTTTATTTCTTCGGAATTTTCCAAGCCTAAAAGAATCCAGAGCTGCTATGTCTCCGAAAACGAAATAAAAAAAGTCATTAATTTTATCAAAACCAATAACAAACCGGAGGAGAGCGATTCGGAAAACGAATTAGAATTAGAGGAAAACAGCCAAAATCATGAATCGCCTTTTGATGTTTTCAACCAACCCGCCGAAGACGACGACGATGAGCTGCTTGACGAAGCCATAGAAGTGGTAAAAGCGGCTCAAAAGGCCTCGGCTTCCCTGCTCCAGCGCCGTTTGAAAGTCGGTTACGCCCGGGCGGCGCGGCTTTTGGATATTATGGAAAATAAAGGGCTAATCGGTCCGGGCGAAGGCGCCAAGCCCCGGGAAGTTTATTTAAAGGGCTTTGATGAAAAATCCGAGCCAGGGGAGAAGGATTTGTCATAACAAAACCTTTACCCCGTTAGATACTCAAAAAATTAGATTTGTAAAAATTATCATGATTAACTTTTTGTTCATATCAAAGAAGGGTTTATAATTTTTATCTAACGGGGTATAATTAAGGCATGCTGACTGAAATTTTTCAAGACAAAAATATTAATTTAGCCAAGCTTTCGGAATCAACCGGCATCTCGGAAAGATTTTTAAAAGCGCTGATGGAAGACAAATATGAAAAATTGCCGGCGGCGCCTTACATCCGGAGCTATCTTTTTAAAATCGCGGATGCTTTAAATATAGACGGGAAAAAACTCTGGGAAGAATATCAGAAAAACGTCCAGCTTAAAAAATCCGGGCCAAGCGACCATCTGCCGCTTAACCGATTCAGCCCCAAACCCATAAATAAAAAAATCATTTTCGCGCTGATAGCCATTATTGCGGTCGGTTATCTCGCTTTCCAATACGATTTCTTTTTCAGAAAACCGACTTTGGCGCTTCTCGGCCAATTAGCCAGTTCAACGGCGATTTCCGGCCCTAATCTTAAAATAGAAGGCCGCGTGAAATCCGGAGACCGGCTGGCGATAAACAAAGAAAGCACCTATGTCGACGAAAGCGGATATTTCCAGAAAGATTTTTCTTTGCAGCCCGGACCAAACGTCATTCAGTTTCAAATAAAAAGATTTCTCGGTCGAGAAACAACCATCACCAAACAAATAATTTATTCACCGCTTAGTTCGTCAACAAACACAAATGGACAAAACCAATAAAGAAAAAGATTTTTCCGATTTAATTGAAAACTTAAAAAGCAAATTCGGGGAAGGAGCGATAATGCGCCTGGGCGACCAGAAAATCGCCAAAACCGAGACAATTCCTTCGGGCTCTTTTTCCCTTGATTTAGCGCTGGGCGTCGGCGGGCTGCCTCGCGGCCGGATGGTAGAAATTTACGGCCCGGAAATGTCCGGTAAAAGCACCCTGACGCTTCACGCCATCGCCGAACTCCAAAAAAAAGGCGGAAAAGCGGCTTATATTGACGCCGAACACGCCTTTGATATTGATTACGCCAAAAAACTGGGAGTAAAAACCGACGACCTTCTTCTTTCCCAGCCAAACAGCGGCGAAGAAGGATTGAATATCCTTGAAAGCTTAGTCAGGTCGGGAATAATCGACTTAATCATAGTGGATTCGGTTGCCGCCCTGACACCGCAAGCCGAAATTGAAGGCGAAATGGGCGACAAATTTATGGGACTGCAAGCCCGGATGATGGGGCAAGCCCTGAGAAAATTAACCGCCATCACTTCCAAATCAAAAACCGTAATTATTTTCATCAACCAAATCCGGATGAAAATCGGAATAATGTTCGGCAACCCCGAAACCACGCCGGGCGGCCGGGCTTTAAAATTCTTTTCATCAATTCGAATTGACATCCGAGCCAGAGCCAAACTCAAAAAAGGCGAGGAAATAGTCGGCCAGCAAGTGGAAGCCAAAGTGGTGAAAAATAAAGTGGCGCCGCCTTTCAAAAGCGCCGAATTTGAAATTATTTACGGTCAGGGGATAATTCCGGAAGCTGACATCTTAAATGCCGGCCTGAAATACGGAACTGTCATAAAATCCGGCAATACTTATAGTTTCAACAAACAAAAATTAGGGGTTGGTTTGGAAGCCGCCAAAATAAAATTAAAAGAAGACAAAAAACTTTCCGAGGAAATAAAAAAAGAAACTCTGGCAAAAACTTTTTCTGCTTAAATAGTTTGAAAAATCAAAATAAAAAGCGTTCCGATTTTCATCGGAACGCTTTTTGCGTTAATTAAAATAAATAATTTCGTTATTATTTCGAAATTATTCCCTGAATGAATACCCAAATGGCTCCCGCGATAAGTCCCCAGACAATTCCTTCTTTGGGTCCTAACAAGGCCCCAAAAATGCAATCGTCAAGATTATATCCGAGTTTCCACCTGAGTGCCTCAGAAAACCCACAGATAACTCCCACGATAACTCCTGTAAGACATCCCAAAATGAGAACACTAATATATATCTTAATTATTCTAACTACGATGATACCCTCGCTGATTATTGCAGAAGTTCCCCAGACTGCCCCCCCTGATAATTCCCAAGAGGATTGCCGTAATGGCTCCTACAATAAGACCCCAGATGATTCCCGCGGCGACTCCTTCGGTAAATCCCCACCATTTATTGCCTGCTTCTGCTCCGAGGGATCCTACGAAAAACCCCAAGATGATTTCCCCAGATTGCTCCTCCGGTGATCCCCAAGGTAAGTCCCCATTTGAGTCCCGTGATGGCTCTCTCGATGATCTCCATGGCTGTCTTCCTTTTTTATTCTTCAAGTTTTCAGGTTTAATTTCTATTATTCGCTTTTCAATGATGCTAAATACATTATAACAAATTTATTTGTTTTTGTCAAAAATAAAGATAAGGTGCTGATAACGCCCTTTTTCGTTCCCACAAGAAAGTTAAGTAAATTTTTCTAAAGAAGTTTTCTCACAACACTAGCGGCTTTTTGGGGATCGTGTCTTAAAAACCCCCGCGGCCTTAGAAGGTCAGCCGCTATTAAAATCGGTTTTTTGGTTGAATGTTTTAAATCGTTTTCCACCAAACACGCCCGTTCCGAAGCATAAGGCCGTAATCTTGCCGGAGCGGGTTTTTTATTGTTAACCACGACATAATCCAAAACTATTTTCCCCAAATAACTTTCTAAAATTTCCAGAAAATCAGAGGCCCGGAATCTATCAGTCTCGCCGTATTTGGTCATCAGATTAACAAAATAAACAATTTTAGCTTTGGTCTGTTTCAGGGATTTTTTTAATCCTTTTACCAAAAGATTGGGGATCAGACTGGTATAAAGATCGCCCGGTCCGATGATAATCAAATCGGCGGCTCTGATTTCTTTATCGGCTTCCGGATTTATCTGGACGGATGGTTTTAACCAGACTCTTTTAATTTCCAAATGGCCGTCATGCTTGGGGACATCTATGTTGGTTTCCCGGCCGACAATTTTGCCGTTTTCCAGTTCGGCGTAAAGCCGGGTCTGCTGAAGAGTCACCGGTATCACCCTGCCCTTTAAACCGAAGATTTTGCTGGCTTCTTTAATGGCTTCGTCAAAGCTGCCGGTAAGCCGCTCCAGGGCCGTAATCATCAAATTACCGAAGCTGTGGCCGGCTAAGCCCCGGCCTTCTTTGAAACGATAATTAAAAAGCTCGGAAAGAACCTTGTTGTCTGAATGAGCCAAAGCAACAATAGCCCGGCGCACATCGCCCGGCGGCAGGATACCGAATTCTTCCCGTAAAATTCCGGTTGATCCCCCATCGTCAGCCATACTGACAATAGCGGAAATGTCATCAAAATAATTTTTTAAGCCGCTGAGGATAGCAAAGATTCCGGTTCCTCCGCCGATAACAACAATCTTTTTTTTGTCTTTGATCACTGGTTTAAATCCTTAAAAACGTCATCAATGTCACTGCTGGAACTGTTTGCTCCTATTTTTTTAACCAGATCACTTTCCTGGCTTAAATCCGAAAAACCGGACATATCTTCAAAACTGGCTTTTTCTGAAGTTGAAGTTGAACTTGTAGAAA
>Ga0210057_1005322_pt1 | contig 16613 bp, 19 predicted proteins | sample CryGeyCG2114_010_2_FD_183968 | JGI IMG/M metagenome (GOLD analysis project Ga0210057, IMG submission 183968) | Groundwater microbial communities from aquifer - Crystal Geyser CG10_big_fil_rev_8/21/14_0.10 (SPAdes) (version 2) | ecosystem: Environmental > Aquatic > Deep subsurface > Groundwater ...
TTGGCGAAGTGGAATGCGGAGTAGGCGAGGTAGCCCGTGAATATCACTCCGAGCCACGACAGCCAGCCCGGGGCGAAGAAGGAGCCGATAACGACATCCCATCCGAACGCGATGCGGGTCAGGTGCGCCAAGCTAACGATGCTAAACACGACACCGACGAGCCAGAACATCGTCTTTTCCGTTGGCGAGCGCACCGGCAGATTGGTGTGCCAGCCGAAGTGGATCAGCACGACTAAAAGCGCCGCGTCAAAAATGGCAATCGGCAGTACGCTTGATTCAGGGAACGTGATTCCCAAAACTTCAAGCGGAAAGTATCCGGTTACACCGAGCCAGACAACGGCAATCAAATCAGCCACTACAAGACCGGCGAGGAATTTGGCAAGTCCTTGATGCATATATTTCTTACTTAATCTGGTATAGGTTCAGTATGCGCCAATTTCGGAACTTGCCGGGGCCTGAGGTGTATAACTTCCGGCTCGCTTTTTCAGAAATTCCCGCAGCTTTTTGCTGGATGTATCATTGAGGCGTCATGTCCGTCCACGGCGTTTTGAAATTGCAACCGACAGGTCGGAGAGCTCGTACAAGCGTTTGCGGTCTTCGAGCACGTCTTCAGTTACCAACCAGTAGGATATGGTTTGTGTCTTCCCTTGCTTTTCGTACGAAAAAATCCGGCTTCCTTCCCTGTGCTCAAACTCCGCACGGTTCGTGTCGTCCACTTTGAAATACAGTTCGCCGTCGGAAATGATAGCAAAGATATAGCCGCCCCGGTACACACCCCATCCGCCAAACATGGGTTTCGACGTAATGTCGGGTGCATCAGCAAAAAGGTCGTTCACGACGTAGTCGTGGAAGCTGGTGTCGCGCATAGTGCTATTCTAACGCACACACGCGCCTGGCATCGCATTTCGTGGGGCAGGGAAGGCACTATACGTTCCTGATTGCCTCTTTTTTCTTTCCGATGTCGACCGGATAGATGCCGGTGAAGCATGACGTGCAGAACAACTGTTCTGGCAGGTCTGTGGCACGGATGGTTCCTTCAAGCGAAAGGAAACACAGGCGCTCGACACCGAGGTAGTTTTTCATCTCCTCGATGCTCATCTGTGCCGCCAGAAGTTTTTCTTGCTTCGGCGTATCGATGCCATAGAAGTCCGGATATTTGACCGGAGGCGAACTGACCAGGAAATAAATTTCTTTGGCACCCGCCTCGTACACCATTTGAACCAGGGCGCGCGATGTCGTGCCGCGCACGATTGAATCGTCGATCAAGATGATTTTCTTGCCGCGTATGATTTCCGGCATAGGGGTCAGTTTCATTTTTACGCTCGTCTCTCGCGTGGCTTGCTCCGGTTGGATGAACGTGCGGTGGATGTAACGGTTTTTCATGAGACCCATTTCAAACGGAATACCGCTCGCGTTTGAGTAGCCAAGCGCCACCGGCGTTGACGTATCAGGAACGGGGATGACCACATCGGCGTCAACCGAACACTCGCGGGCGAGTTCCACGCCAAGGTTCTTCCGTACCTCGTAGACCGATTTGCCCAAGAGGGTGCTGTCCGGCCGCGCGAAGTAGACGAATTCGAACAGATCGAGATGTGTCGATCCTTTCTCTATACGGACGCTTCTGGTGCCGTTTTCATCAACCACCACCATCTCTCCCGGCTCTATGTCGCGTACGAATGTTGTTCCCGTCGGATGGAAGGCGCATGTTTCGGACGAAAATACGACGGCATTTCCGATAGAGCCCATCGAAAGCGGGCGAACGCCGTAGGAGTCGCGTACCGCGACAAGCGAGTGTTCGTTCATCAAGAGAAGTGAGAACACGCCGGTAAAAAGCGGGTATGCGCTCTTTATTGATTCTTCAAGTGTTTTGCCCTCGCGCAGGTAGACGGCAATGGCTTCCGCCATCATCTGCGAATCATTCAGGTCTGTCGACCCCGTTCCGTGTTCCGTTAAAAAGCTTTCAAGGGCCGACGTATCAGGAAGGTTGCCGTTATGAACAAGCGCGATGTTCACATCTTCAATGTATACCGGCTGCGCGCCTTTGAGATCTTTGCTTCCGCTGGTGCTGTAGCGGTTGTGGCCGAGGGCGATATGGCCGGTAAGCCCCGCGATCGTTTCTTCGTCAAACACCTGCGACACCAGCCCGCTCCCTTTGTGAAGCACGATGTGCCCGCCGTCGTTGGTTGCAATGCCCGTTGCTTCTTGGCCGCGATGCTGAAGTGCAAACAGCCCGAAGAAGGTGAGACGGCTGACGTCAATATTTTTGCCATATATGCCAAACACGGCACATTTTTCACCGATCTCCGCCATGGGTATAAAAATTCGTTTCTTCTAAGCATCCATTATACTCGACTTTGATTTTGTCGAGAAAATACATTCCAACATATCCCACTGACGCCCTGATATGATATATCATATCAGGGCGTACGAGGGTTTGAACAGGTTACAATAGCGACATGAAGGAGATTGTTTTGATTATCGGAGGTGGCGGCAGGGAACACGCGCTTGGGTGGAAATTAGCGCAGTCGCCACAGGTGAGAAAACTGTATTTTGCTCCAGGGAACGGTGGTACGCAGACACTGGGACAGAATATTGCGCTTGACCTCGCGGATCACGACGCGCTCGTGCGCTTTGTGCGCGAAAACGGTGTCTCATTCGTGGTTGTCGCGCAGGATGACTATCTTGCCGACGGTATGGGCGATTCGCTTGGAGCGGCTTCCATTCCGTATTTTGGACCGACTCGTGATGCGGCGAAGATTGAGTGGTCCAAGGCGTACGCCAAGGAAGTGATGAAGGCCGCAAACATCCCTACGGCCCGCCACAAATCGTTTACCGATTATGAAGCGGCGCTTCCTTACGTTTCCGAGCATCCGTTACCGGTCGTTATCAAAGCGAGCGGACTAGCCGGCGGAAAAGGAGTAGTGATTGCGGAAAGTCGTGAAGAGGCACTCGAGACGCTCAAAGCGTTTATGGTTGATGCGAAGCATGGAAAATCAAGCAAGGAAGTGGTGATCGAAGAGTTCATGGAAGGCGTGGAGTTTTCAACGCATGCTTTGTGCGACGGGGAAACTGCGCTCATGTTCCCGCCGTCCGAGGATCACAAGCGCGTATTTGATAACGACGAAGGTCCGAACACGGGTGGCATGGGTACTATCGCGCCCTTGCCGTGGGTGAGTGAAGAAGATATGGAAACGGTGCGTGTCGGAATCGTGGAGCCCTTGATGAAAGAGCTTTCAAAGCGTGGCAGTCCGTTCAAGGGGCTTTTGTATCCCGGGCTCATGATGACCAAGGACGGACCCAAGGTCGTTGAATTCAATGCACGCTTCGGTGATCCGGAGACGCAAAGCTATATGCGCCTTTTGGAGAGTGATGTGTTCGAGCTTATGAAAGCGTCTGCTGAAGGCACGTTGAAAAATGTTGAGCTGAAGTGGAGCGAGGATTCGGCTGCCTGCATCATCCTTGCCTCTAGCGGCTACCCGGGCACATATGAAAAAGGGAAGGAGATAACGGGTATTTCTGCAGCGGAAGAAATGGAAGACACGGTCGTTTTCCATGCGGGAACCAAGCGAGAGGGAGAACGGCTCCTGACAAACGGCGGCAGGGTGTTGAATGTCACCGCTACCGGCCCTTCGCTTCAGGATGCCCTTAAAAAGGCGTACGAGGTCGTGGAAAAGATTTCCTTTGATGGCATGCAGTACCGCAAAGATATCGGACGCGGTTTGGCTCAATAAATACGGCATCCTTTTTTCGCCGCCCTTGTCATGCGGCGCGTATGATGTTGCAACATGTTCCAATTCACACCGTCGTGTCGATTTTTCCGGCACCGATCGGAGGTTGTAGGATACAATTCTTTCTTAGAAGCTAATATCCATTTTGATGAATACGCGTGCCGAATATATCTGGCTTGACGGTTACAAACCGACGGCTAGCCTTCGTTCCAAGACAAAAGTTATCACCGGTCCCGTTTCCTCCCTCGCCGATGTTCCCGAGTGGGGGTTTGACGGCTCTTCTACCATGCAGGCTGAAGGGCATTCGAGCGATTGTTTGTTGAAGCCCGTAGCGCAAAGGAAAGATCCTCTTCGCGGCGAGCACGACGTTCTGGTGATGTGCGAAGTATTGAATCCTGACGGCACACCGCACGAGTCGAATGCGCGGGCTCATCTTCGGTCGGTTGTTAAGAAGTTTGCCTCTGAAGAGCCGTGGTTCGGTATTGAACAGGAATACACGCTCTATGACGGAGAGCGGCCTCTCGGGTTTCCAATTGCAGGCGGCTATCCCGGCCCGCAAGGCCCTTACTACTGTGCGGTTGGCGCGGAGAAGGTGATGGGGCGCTCCCTTGTCGAAGACCACCTTGATGCCTGCCTTGACGCAGGCATTTCCATTTCCGGCATCAACGCTGAGGTGATGCCCGGGCAGTGGGAGTTCCAGGTAGGGGCGCTGGGCCCTCTGGATGTTTCTGATGAGCTGTGGATGGCGCGATGGCTTTTGGAGCGTATCGGAGAGGAGTACGGGCTGTCGGTATCGTATGCGCCAAAACCCGTGAGCGGGGATTGGAACGGCGCGGGGTGCCATACGAACTTCTCAACGAAGGCGATGCGCGAAGACGGCGGTTTTGCCGTTGTCGAAAAAGCGTGCAAGAAGATGGAGGCGAAACACGCAGAGCATATCAAAGTCTACGGCGCAGGAAACGAGGCGCGGCTCACCGGGCGCCATGAGACGTGCAGTATCAACGAATTTCGCTACGGCGTGTCGGACCGCGGCGCGTCAATACGCATTCCGATATTCACTGTCAAGTACAACAAGGGCTACCTTGAAGACCGGCGGCCGGCGGCGAATATTGACCCGTACAAAGTGACGGCGCGCATTATCGAAACCGTGTGCGGATAGGAGGAAAGGGAATACCCACAGTATGAGTATAGAAAAAGTCCCGCATAACGCGGGACTTCCTTTCTAAACGTGAGTTGAAAATCGATACAATGCAACGCAAGACAACGAAGCAGTTTGCGATTTTCAGCACGCGTTATTTCATGTGGGCTGAAACGAGTTTGGTCATCTCAAACATGGTCACCTCGCCCTTGCCGCCGAACACCGCCTTTAGCTTGTCGTCTGCGAGGATGTTTCGCTTGTTTTGTGGGTTCTGAAGGTCGTGTTTCTTGATGTACTCCCACATCTTTTTCACCACCTGTGAGCGTGGCATAGGGCCTTTGCCCACAATCGCCTCAAGTTCCGCTGAGAGTTCCAACGGCTTCATAAGCGCCGGGTTTGCTTTTCGTACCATAGTGCGTAATTTTTCTTTATTTTTTCTAATATCTCCTAAACGGATACATTGTATACCACATATCCCCAGGGGACATATGAGGAGTGTTAGTAGAGGGAACTGTATTCCATTTCTGCCTTTTTGTGGTGTAATTCATAATAACCATCTGAACCGAATCATAAGGGCGAGTCAGGGGGCAAATCCCTCGTATTGCTTCTTATCCATTCGATTAGCTCCTTCTTGATTTCTTGAAAGTCAGTCGCCTCTGTTTTTGCAAGCCACAACGCTTTTCCCGTCAGCTCGTCTGGCGTAATAATGAGTTCTTTTCCGTTCGTGATAAGAAAAACAATAAGCGATGCAGTAGACATGCGCTTATTTTCATTAGCAAAAATTTGACTTTTACCTATCTTGTAGAAGATGATTGCCGCTTTTTCTTCCAGGGTTGGGTAAAGCTCTTGCCCGCCGATCGATTGTCGCGGCAAATGCACTAATGTATCCAGCCCGTCTTGTTTTGCAAGAGAAAAAGACGGCAATGGTTCTCCGTCTTCTTCTGCCCACTAAGACAGAATGTTGTGGATACTTCGATAATCGTCTTTACTGAGGTACTTCATCTAATACCTTTTCTCCCCGGTCATATTTAGCCAGGTCCTTGAAGGTTTTTTGGTATTTCGAAAGAGCCCGCCCAGCAACGCTTTTTTTCTTATTCAACTGTACCCATTTGAGAAACATCGTAGCCAGTATAACAGATAGGGAAAAAAAGTTTACTTACCAAATATATCCATCCCAACAGCGCGTTTTGCCAGGGTTGAGAGCTTTTCAAGACCGGCATCGGCGTCTGATGAAAGGTCGGGGATGGTGAGGATGACAGGCAAATCTTCGCCCATTACTTCGGCGTATTCCGCCTCGCTCACCTGGGAGACGATTGATTCGGTTATGAAAATGATGGCATAAGGGTTCTGCGCTTGGTTTGCACGCACGCTTTTGACGACCTCTATCATTTCGTCTTTGCCTGTAGCGTGGCGCACCTCAACACCAAAGGCCGCGAGGCCGGAAACTAGCTCTCGGGAGCCTATAGCGAGGACTTTCATGTTTTGCGTATTAATAGGCATAACTGTTGTATGAGGTGCGGATAATCTCGCGAAGCGCCACTTCAGACATGCCGACCTTTCGTGCGGTTGCCGCGGCGCGGACAAGCTGTACGTTTTCGCGAAGCACGTGCCAGTAGGCAAACAAGGGAGCGGGGGAGTCGAGCATGATGCTTTGCCTCTTCAGCCACTTCATCAAATAATCGTCTGCGGCGCGGTCGAGCTCTGAGAAGTTGTTGGTTTTCCGGTAACCGTCGATCGCGTTCAACCAGTGGCGCGAGAAGCCGATGTGCGAGAGGCGGGTGAGGAGGTTCTCGGCGCTCGCGATGTCTTTGGGCGAGAAGTCGGATATCGGAACATGGATTGGTTGCTCACCACGGGCGTGGGCGCGCAGGCCCGAAAGGATAGCGAAGAGGTTGATGAGGAGGCGCGTGTAGCGGATTGTGAATGGCTTCTCGGATTCTTCCGCTTCATGAAGCGCGGCTTCAAGATAGCGGATTTCCATATAGGTATCCAAGGCGTGTGCGTCTTTCGGCGCGCTCGATACGACCGCCGCAAGAGCGTTATGAAGCGTTGCCGCATTCCCGCTTTTGACTGCGCGCTCCATCACGGCAAACGAGTGGATGCCAAGCGGAATGAAGCGTTTCTCTGCGTCAATGGACGATTCCGATTCTGCGTGTTTCATCAGCATCTTAAGGTTGTAGAAGTCGTAGCGAAGCCACAATACGTTGAGGAGATGGGGATTAGGAGCGAGCCGGTCGAGCATGTGCTTCGCGTCTTGCATTGCTTTCCCAAGGGCTTCGTCGATGTCATTGCCTCCGGCAAGGTAGGTGCCGAAGAATGTCTCTCGCAGAACCTCGGTAAGCGCGAGGCTGTCAGGCGCACCGATAATGCGTTCACGCTCGACTTCGGAGAGGAGTTTCCCCGTCATTGCGTACGCTGACGTGCCCGCATAGACATACTTCTCATCGAAGTGCGGTTCTTTGTCGTCGAGAGCGAGCTGTGGGATGGCGCTGTAGTGGTCCATGCGGGTCCGTTTGTGTTTTTGTCGAAGCTACGAGCCAAAGAGCATGTTGGCAACCTCATGTGCGTACTGTCCGCGCGACTGTTTAAGAAGTGTCGCGAGCGAGTGGTCGTACACGGCAGTTTCAGTTTCAAGGATGAAGCCGCCTAAGATAGGAGCCGCCACTGCGCTCTTGGTTTCACCGCCGGCTTTTTTAATGGCATCGAGCGTTTCGTCTTTGCGCTCTGCAGACACCGTGAGAGCGCCTTCTTTTTCAGGAAGCGATTCGGCGCGTTCGGTCACGAACGCGCGGTACGTTTCTTTGTCCATACCCGCAACCAGTTTTTCCGATTCCTCGAACACGCGGTTAATGAGTGCCACACGGGCACTTTGGCGGATGAATTTCGCCTCGTGCGTGGCAGATGCTACGATACGGCCGCGCGCTTTCGACTCAGCACGCTCCGCGTCGCTTGCGCCGAGCTTCTCTATCTCGGATGCTTTTTCTTCGGCGCGCTTCATGATTATGGCCGCCTCATTGCGTGCCTCTTCACGGATCATTTCGCTTTTCGCTTCAGCGTCCTTCTCGATTTTGGTAATGATGTCAGAGAGTGCCATGGTTACTTTTCGTTAGTGAGCAGAGCGAACTTAGGAAAAGTTCCACCGAGCACATAATTTTGAAAAAAGTTATGTGCTCGGTAAGTCTTCACTACGCTCGCTTAAATAGCGGTCAAGAGGATGAACCCGACGAGGACGCCAAAGATGGCCCAGGTTTCGACCATGGCCGCCATGACGATTGCCTGCGCGGTCAATGATTCGTCTTTCGCGATTGCCGCGATGCCGTTTGCCGCAACAGCGCCTTGGTGAATTGCCGAGAAGAGACCCGCAAGACCAATCGGTAACGCTGCAATCATGTACTGCAAGCTCTGGGCGATTGATATTGTTACCGGAGCGTCGCCCAATGAACCCGAGAACGAGAGAATAAGGAAGGCGCCGACGAGGCCGTAGATGCCTTGCGAGCCCGGAAGCGCCTGCAGAAGAAGCACGCGGCCGAACAATTCGGGGCGCTCTGCAACGACCGCGGCGCCGGCCCGACCCGCGATACCCATGCCGATGGCGGAACCCATGAAGCCCAAGAGGCCCGAGAGCGCCGCGCCGACGAAGATGAACACTGCTGGAGTAATGATTTCCATATATTCAGTTTAAGTGATAATTGATAATGTTCCTAACCCCTCCCGCACGCCCCTAGCCGGGCGTGTCGGGGAGGAGAATAGTGTGTTTTTCTTCGCGCGCAAACGGAGTGAACGACCGACCGGTGCCGGTAAGGAATTTCCCGAAGAACTCGACGTACTGCAAGCGGCTTGAATGGATAAACGCGCCCAGTGTCGAAAGCGTGATATTGAGCGTGTGTCCCGCAAGAAGCACAAGAACGGCAAAGATGGTACCAATACCCAATCCTTCGCCACCGACGATTTGAGCTATGAGGTTTATCGAAAAGCCAAGCGCGGAAGTTGCAAGTCCGAGCGCTAAGAGACGCGAGTAGGACAGGATGTCCGAGAAGTAGCTGACGCCGCCGTAGAGCGCCAGCACCCCTTTGAGCGCCATATCAACGATACCTTTGCCAAGCCGCGCCTTGGTGAGCGAGATCAAAACCGCGGCGCCGATTGCAAGCGGCGCCCAGGTATTCACGATGAGAGTAGAAAGTTCTTCAGGAAGCACGCCCGTTTGCGCCACCGTGTAGGCGATAAGAATAAGGAACATCAGAAGCCACGGCACGTTGTCTAAGAGACCGTTCACGATGTCATTGTTCTTCGCGGTGCGGACGATGTCCAATATGATGCCGAACATCACCTGCAGTACGCCGAAGGCGAGCGCGAGGAAGAAGACGGGCATTGGGTCGCCGATAGGGTCGAACGCCTGCAAGCGTTGAAGCACCGGGCTTATGGAAGCGGCCGACACGCCGAAGTAGCCCCCATAAATGATGCCAGCGATTGCGGCGCCTAAGCCACCGAAGAAAAGGGTCGTCAAAAGGGAGCGCATGCCTTTCTGCACTTTGTAGCGGAGGAGCGCCGTACCCGTGAGCGCCATCAGGACAAAACCGTATCCGAAATCCGAAAGGGACAGGCCGAAGAAGATGAAGAAAAAGCCCGCCAGAAACGGCGTTGGGTCGAGGTCTTTGTGGCTTGGCACGCCGTAGAGACGGGTGATGAATTCGTACGGGTGTACGACGCCGTGGTTCTCGATAACCGTTGGCGGCACTTCTTCAGCGGAGACCGGAAGGATGTCGAACGCAATCGGGGAGAATGTCTCGGACAGTTTCGTTTCAAGTTCCCGCCAGGCAGGCGCGGGTACCCATGCGTCGAAGACCGACACCGATTCGGAGCGGGGAATGAGGGCCGCGGTGTCGAGCTCCGCGGCGCTCCAGCGCGCTCGGTCGGACAGGCGTTTGAGGTTCGCGAGTTCCCGTAAGGCAAGCTCAGCCCCCGCCCTCTCAAGCTCGGCTTCCTCGCCCTCGAGTGCCTTCTCGTTTTCAATGATAGACGCCAGGGCAACGGCCGCGGTTTCGTTCTTCTGCGGCAGATTCAACACCTCCACTTCGCTTTCGCGAAGCACGGTGTCGACCGCTTCTTGTATACTGCGGTGCGCCACGACCAGAAGCGCATTCTCCCCGACGCGCTCAAGAAGGAGTTCTTTCTGGTCTTTCAGTTTTTCCTCGACGAGGTCGAGCTCGCGGGTACTGCCGTGAAGCGGGAAGACTGCGGCCGATTCCGAGCCGGCAAATGAGGAAAGCGGGAAGTTCAGGCGTTCCCACGCCTTCACGGTGCGCTCCTCTTCTCCAAGCGCCTTGAGCTTGGCGCGTATCTCGATGAGGCGGGTCTGCAGGCGGTGTACTTCGTCCAAAACGGCGTCGGTGTCGTGCGAAGAAAACAGCTCGTTAATCTCTTTCTTGGATGCCGTGACCCGCGCGCCCTCGAACATGGGGCGAAGTGGATCCTTTTCTTTGTGGTACTGCGAGAGGAACTCGACGGCGGAATCGAGGCGTGCGCTTTTGTGGCGATGTTGAAAATCCGTCTGTTCGTCTACCGTAAGGGTTTCGTCTGACTTCTCTTCGATAAGCTCGACGGAGCCCGCTTCATGCAAAGCCGCCACCAGCGCTTCGGATGAGTCCCGGTTGATGAAGAAACGGACCTTGGTGACGGGTATCTGGGCCATAAGCGGTTAGAGGTTCTTCAAAATCTTATCTGCAACCGTACGCGCGGCCTTGGATATTTTCGCTACATACGCCTTTTCTTCTCCGATCACTTCTTTCTGCGCTTTTTCTACGAGCGCCTTCGCTTCCTTTTCTCCCGCCTGCATGCCTTTTTCGAGCGCGCGCTCTTTGAGCGCACGCGCCGCGTCAACGGCTTTTTCAACACGCGCAACCGCGCCCTCGCGCGCTTTTGCAAGAGCCGCTTCCGCCTCTTCACGCGCGGCATCTACGGTGTTCCGCGCTTTTTCTTCGGCCTTTTGTATATCTCTAAGCATACGCTTCCGTTCGGTTTTTCTGGTTAATGATATTCGCCTTCACGCGAATGGTCGAAATCAGGGCGTCGCGCGCCTGCTCGTCGAGGCGGAGCGTGATCATCTTGATGGCGTTTTGCAAGGCCGGAATCCTAAAGTGCTCCAAGGCGCTCGCTCTCCGGCGGGTCTGTTCGATTTCGCGTGCGAGGCGCTCCACGGCCGATTCAAGCTCGGCGAGACGCACAAGGTCGGCATACACAGTCCGCAAACGAATCAAGGCCGCGTCCAGGTTCCCGTATGATTCGAGATACCCGTAGGGGAACGACGTTTTTTCATTATTCTCGACGGCCGTGAAGCTTGGCAGTGGCACCGACATGATGGTGCGAACTGACGTATCGACGCCGCCATTGGCCTGGCCGCCGTCAAACGCATTCGTGAGCTTCTTTGGGTTCATGATGGCGGATGCGCTGACATAGGCACTGAAGGCGCTAATCAATTCCGGGTTGATACGCAAACGCAATTCCTTCACGTCGCGCACGCGACCCATGAACTCGCGCATCAATCCATCGCGCTTGTCTTTCAAGAGCTTGTGGCCGCGCTTCGCGGTCTTCAGTTCGCGCTTCAAGCGAAGCAGATTGATGCGGGTCGGATTTACTTTGAGAACTGACATGCGCTTCTTTTATGTTTCTTTACACTCCTTTGCCAAGATGCTTTTCAATCAATTCCGGCTTCACGCGCTTCAGGGATTCGCGCGGCAACTCCGCAAGGAGTTTCCAGCCGAGGTCGAGCGACTCTTCAATAGTGCGCTCCTCGTGGTGGTCTTGGTTGATGAACTCTTTCTCGAACCGGTCGGCGAAGCGCATGTGCGCTTTGTCGCTTTCGGTCAAGGACCCTTCACCAAGAACCACCGCGAGTTCGCGCACCTCTTTGCCGGTAGCGTAGGAGGCGAAGAGCTGGTCGCGAAGCGACGAGTGGTCAGCTCGGGTTTTACCTTCGCCTTGACCGGCTCCGGCAAGGCGAGAAAGCGAATCCTGCACGTCAACGGGCGCAAAAATTCCTTTTGCATGCAATCCACGGTTGAGTACGAACTGACCTTCGGTGATGTAGCCGGTCAAGTCCGGAATCGGGTGCGTTTTGTCGTCGTCCGGCATCGAGAGGATAGGGAGCTGGGTGATGGTGCCTCTTTTATTTTTAATGCGCCCGGCGCGCTCGTAAAGCGTTGAGAAGTCAGTGTACATGTATCCCGGGTAACCGCGGCGACCCGGAACCTCGTTGCGTGCGCTTGAAACCTCACGCAGCGCTTCGGCGTAGTTGGTGATGTCGGTCATGATGACGAGAACGTGCATGTTTTTCTCGAAGGCGAGGTACTCGGCGCAGGTTAAAGCGAGGCGGGGGGTCGCGATACGCTCCACCACCGGGTCGGACGCCGTGTTAATGAAAAGGACCGAGCGTTCGATAGCGCCGGTCTCCTCGAACTGCAAACGGAAGTATTCCGCTTCATCGAACGGCACGCCCATGGTGGCAAAGACGATAGCGAACGATTCACCACCCTTCACCTTCGCTTGGCGGGCGATTTGCGCCGCGAATTTCGCGTGCGGGAGGCCCGATGCCGAGAAGATGGGGAGTTTCTGGCCGCGCACTAAGGTGTTCATCACATCGATAGACGAAATACCGGTTTGAATGAAATCGTTCGGGTATTCGCGGCTATACGGGTTTATCGGTAAGCCGTTTATCGGCGCTTTTTTTTCAGGAACCAATTCAGGGCCGCCGTCGATTACCGAGCCGCCACCCGAGAACACGCGGCCGAGCATGTCGGGAGAGAGCGGCATCGTCTGCACAGTGCCGAGGAAGCGCGCCTTGGTTTCATTCGTCTGGAGGCCTTTGGTCGGCTCGAACATCTGTACGACCGCTTTGTCCGTGTGGATGTCCAGTACCTTGCCGAGGCGCGTCCTCTTTTCACCCGGAACCTGCACTTCGACCAATTCGTCGTAGCCGACGCCGGAAACGCCCTCGACGATAATCAATGGCCCGTTGACATCGGTAACCGTTTTGTAGCTTTTAGTGGTATCCATATAATTCGTATACTTATACTGTTGCTCCCAGCTTGGCAATCGACTCTTTAACGCGCGCGCGGAACGCTTCGAACGCGGTACTGTCATCCGCCGGAATGTTCTTCAATGTTCCAACCTCTTTCATCTCGGGAAGTTGGGCGAATGCGGCGTAGGTGAGCGCGCCTTCTCTCATCGCGCGAACCGCTTCGTCGTACACCGCCATGATCGATTTCACGATCTGGTACTGTTTCTTCAAAGGCGTGTACGCGTCGTCCTTATCGAATGCGTTCTGGAAAAGGAAGTCTTCGATAATCGCTTTCGCGATGTCCAGAGTTACGCGCTCTTCGTCGGACACCGACTCAACGCCGACCAAACGGACGATTTCCATCAGCTTCGCCTCTTCCTGCAAGACCGACATCGCCGCTTGGCGCACGTCGGCGAAATCGTCCGCGATTTCGCGTACCCAGTAGTGCTTCACGTTGTCGACGTAAAGCGAGTAGGAATTGAGCCAGTTGATGGCCGGGAAGTGCTTTTTGTATGCAAGGCCCGCATCAAGCCCCCAGAACGCCTTGATGACGCGAAGCGTTGCCTGGGACACCGGCTCGGAGAGGTCGCCACCGGGAGGCGACACCGCGCCGACGACCGTGAGCGCGCCTTCTCTATCCTTCGAACCGATAAGTTTCGCCACGCCCGCCCGTTCATAAAACTCCGCGGTGCGCGAAGCAAGGTATGCGGGGTAGCCCTCTTCGCCGGGCATCTCTTCCATGCGACCCGAAATTTCGCGCATCGCCTCCGCCCAGCGGCTGGTCGAGTCTGCCATCAAGGCGACCGAATAGCCCATGTCGCGATAGTACTCGGCGATGGTGATGCCGGTATAGATAGACGCTTCGCGCGCCGCAACCGGCATGTTCGAGGTGTTCGCTATTAAAATGGTGCGCTTCATCAAGGGCTCGCCCGTGTTCGGGTCGGTGAGGTGGGGGAACTCGTCCAAGACCTCGGTCATTTCGTTTCCGCGCTCGCCGCAGCCGATGTAGACGATGACCTGCGCGTCGCAGTATTTGGCAAGGCCTTGCTGGGTTACGGTCTTGCCGGCCCCGAAGGGGCCGGGAATGGCGGCAACGCCGCCTTTGGCGACAGGAGAGAGAAAGTCGATGGTGCGGATGCCGGTATTCAACGGCTCAGACGGGAAGATTTTCCGCTTGATAGGGCGGGGGTTTCTGATTGGCCACTTCTGGAGGAGGGAAACGGCGTGTTCCGTGCCGTCCGCATCAACCAGCGTGGCAATGGTGTCTTCAACCTTGTACGTACCCGACGTAATTGACTTCAGTGTTCCGGAAATGTACGGAGGAATCATCACCCGGTGCGTGATGAGCGTGGTTTCAGGCACGTCGCCAATGATATCTCCGCCTTGGACCGTATCGCCGACTTTCGCGGTTGCGGTGAATTTCCACTCGCGCGCGCGGTCGATACCATCTGCCTCAATGCCACGGGTGATGAACACGCTCTTGGATTTGTCGGCAATAGCGGAGAGTGGCCGCTGGATGCCGTCGTAAATCGATTCTAAAAGCCCGGGGCCAAGCTCGACCGACATCGTGGCACCCGTTCGGAAGACCGGCTCGCCTGGTTTTACCCCGGACGTGTCTTCGTACACCTGGATCGAGGCGACGCCGTTTTTGAGCGCGACGACTTCGCCGAGGAGTTTTTCATTCGACACCTGGACGACTTCGAACATCTGCGCCTCTTCCATCCCGCGTGCTTCAACCAATGGGCCGCTCACTCGCGTGATTATCTGTGTGTGTTTCATCTAAAGCAAAAAACTAGTACTAAATCGCCGTACCCCGTGCGTCTTACGTATGGTCCGGGAGTACGTCTCTGGCCGTTTCTCCACCTCTCGGTTGCCGAACAAAAAATATCGTTCTCTTCCGATATCCTCTATCGGCAACCGAGATATCGGCAGTGTAACACCGGCATTTTATTTGTACAGCACGCGTGTTTCAAAGACCGTTGATGAGGTCTGTTACAGTGGTGGCATGCCTTTTTTCACCCCACAGTTTTTCGACACCTTCGGGGTTCTTGTGTTTTTGTACCTCACGGTGCTTGCTCTGTGGGGCATCAACAGTAAAAAATGCCTTCCCGAGTGGTCATATGTCGTACTTCTTTTAATCGGCCTCTCGGGCCTTCTGGTTGACGGCACGATTACCTACGTGTATTTTCTTGAGCCGCTCTTGCAATGAGCGGTTTTCATGGTCTCATCAGATCGACTCTCCTGAGAGACTGTGGAAAACTGCTTGCTCTATTCGAGTCAATGTTACCGTAAGGGCGTATGGCACAGTCACTTCAGTGACAAGACCGTCGCCCGGGCTCTCGTTCCGAGGTCCTTGACTCTTTCTCCAGACGCCGCGCGCGTCTTTTTTGTTGTCGCGGCTCTCGCCGCCGGAGGGTACCTGCTGTTTCTTCACGACTGGGGAGTGAACGCGGAAGGCAGACAAACGCTTGCCGATGCGCTTGCGAAGGCATGGGGGAGCCCCGAGCATCAGGAACGGGTACGTCTTCGTGGAATCCTGAACGGCTGGGGGGCCGAGGAAGCCACGGATGGCGATGGTGACGGCGATGGTGAGAACGGAGATGGCGAAGGGTCTGAAGGAGACAAAAAAGCCGAGTAGCACGATTGGCTGATATGATGTCTTCATGGCAAACATTTTTGTGACTATGGAGATCCCCAAAGAGGGGATTGAACTGTTGCGCGAGGCGGGACACGAAGTCGATGTGTCCGAAAAGGACGGCGTCTTGACGCGTGATGAGCTCATCGATGCTTTGAAGAAAAAACCATATGACGCGGTGCTCACAACCCTGAACGACCAGTGCACCAAAAACATCATGGATGCGGCCCCCACCGTTCGAATCGTCGCGAACTATGCGGTCGGCTTTGATAACATCGACATGGAACTGATGCGCGAGAGGGGTGTCACGGTCACCAACACGCCCGGAGTTCTGACCGACGCGGTCGCCGAACACACCATCGCTCTTCTGTTCGCTATCGCCAAGCGCATTCCCGAAGCGGACCGCTATACCCGCGCGGGAAAATACCGGGGGTGGGGACCGATGCTGATGCTCGGCGTACAGCTTGGCGGTATGACGCTTGGCCTTATCGGCGCGGGCCGGATCGGCGCACGGGTTGCGGAAATCGCCTCGTGCATGGGAATGAAGGTTGTGTATTTCGATGTCAGTCGGAACGAAGACATTGAGCGCAGGACGGGAGCGACGTTCATGCCGCAGATGGAGAATGTGCTCAAAGAGGCCGACTTCGTCTCGCTCCACGTACCTTTGCTTGATTCCACCAGGCACCTGATGGATGCGAAACGGCTCTCTTTGATGAAACCCACAACGTACCTCATCAACACTTCGCGTGGCCCTGTCGTCGACGAAGATGCCCTGGTCGAGGCGCTTAAAAAGGGAACCATACGCGGCGCCGCGCTCGACGTGTTCGAGAACGAACCGACTCTTGCTCCGGGACTCACGGAACTCGAGAATGTCGTGCTGACGCCCCACACCGCCTCCGCAACCGAATCAGCGCGGGCAAGCATGAGCCGAATGGCAGCGCAAAACATCATCGATTTTTTCGCAGGAAAAACCCCGGAAAACGTCGTTTCGTAAAACAAAACAAGGCAACAAGGCACCGCCACGCCCTGATATGATATATCATATCAGGGCGTGGCGAA
>Ga0210057_1005323_pt1 | contig 16593 bp, 16 predicted proteins | sample CryGeyCG2114_010_2_FD_183968 | JGI IMG/M metagenome (GOLD analysis project Ga0210057, IMG submission 183968) | Groundwater microbial communities from aquifer - Crystal Geyser CG10_big_fil_rev_8/21/14_0.10 (SPAdes) (version 2) | ecosystem: Environmental > Aquatic > Deep subsurface > Groundwater ...
GCAGAGATCATTTTATGGGAAAGGTCTTGGAACATGGTGAAGTTGCCAAAGTATATGAGAGAGGAATTATACGATTAATGAAAAAGGGCAGAGGTGTCTGGAGAGGATCAATTCATGAAGAATGGAAAACAGATACTAGTATTTCTTCAATTGATGGCTTTATCGAACATTACCCACATCCGACTGTTCAGCAATTTATTGAACACGTGAATAGATACAGTCAAATAAGAGCACAAGAGCTGTATAATGCAGGCCAACATACCAATATTCTTCAAATTATCGGATACCCCGTCGCTAAGTTCGTGTATACCTACTTTCTTAAAGGGGGAATCAAGGATGGCGCAGCAGGTTTCATATACTCCTTTTTGATGAGTTTTCATTCATTTTTGGTACGAAGTACGTTATGTATTAAGCGGGCATCAGATGAAAATAAATAAACTGGTTATAATTCTTCTCGGTGGTTCATTACTCTGCTTTTCTCTGGGGCAGCTTGCACGCATATCAATACCTGACCAGCCCGTTTTTTTCTATTTGTATGAGTTATTAGTCGGCTTTGTTACAACAATTCTTGTGTTTCGTTATCGACTGAAACCGTTTCAAAATCAAATGGTAAAACCGATTAGTATGTTTTTTACCTGGCTTTTGATTTCTTTTATTATTTCGATCTGGTTTTACAGCATGAACCACGATCTTATTGCATTCCTTTATTTTTTGAGATTACTTCTTTACTATGTATTCTTTATTTACCTTGTTTACTTTTTTCAAAAAGAAAGAGTACAAAAAAGTTTTTTTATGGTAAATCTTACGTCAATTGCTATAATTTTGACGTCCTTTGTCCAGTATTTTCTTTATCAAAACTTAGGAAACCTGGCGTATCTGGGATGGGATCCTCACCTCTATAGAGTAGTAGGTTTATTCTTTGATCCGCCTATTACCGTTTCCGTATATGTTATTTTTGCAATCTATTTCTTCCTTTATTTCGAAAAAAGTAGGAATTGGGGCTATTTATTACTTATTACCCCGCTTTTGGTACTAAGTTTTCTTACTTATTCGCGCGGAGGACTTCTCGGACTTGTTGCTTTATGTGTTGTCTATGTATTAAAAAAGCAAAATTGGAGACTTTTGGTATTTGTTGTGTTTATTCTTGTCGGCGGCTTTTTAGTTATTCCGAAAGGATCAAGTGAAGGGATAAATCTATTGAGAACGACATCAATTGAAGCACGAATTAATGACTATGAAAAAGCGATCACTATCTGGAAAAAAAGCCCTATTGTAGGAATAGGCTACAATCATATCCGCTACGAAAAGGACGAATACGAAGAGCAAGTCTTTTATGGCCCATATAATCCGTCTCATGGCAGTACCGCGTTTCACTCCAGTTTTCTGGTCATTCTTGTCACAAGCGGTGTGATTGGGCTTATTCTTTATCTATGGATGTTGTTCTCTTTTGCAAAGATGTCAGAGTTTATGCTGCTCTGTATCGTTTTTCTCAGCATAGTTTCAATCTTTGACAATGTTCTACTGCATCCTTTTTTACTGTATCTCGTCTTTTTGCTTGAAGGCTACACGCGCACCTGGAAGAAGGGTTAATCATCCTTTTGATACGTGACTTTAATTTCCTGTTCTACTGTATTACCGGCAGCATCTGTCGCAACAAAAATCAACGTATTTTCCCCCTCTTTAAGACGATACGTACTATTAAACTCACCGGAAAGATCAATAACGATTGGCTGACCATTGACACGAAGAGAGGAACCCTGATCTGTAATACCTTTAATAATAAGGTCTTGCGAAGATGTTTTCATATCCGTTGTAGGTGACTCAATCTCAAGTTTAAGAGGTTCTTTTTTGTAGTAGACGGTAAAAGTATCGGATTCTTTAGTCTGTTCGCTACCCACACGGGCAATTACATATATTTTGTTTTCACCTTGCTTCAGGGTACCGACTTTTTCATTAAAGCTGCTCTTACCTTTTACCGTGACTGACTGTGCTTTTGTATTGTTGACATATATATCCACTTTGTCAAAATCCTGAACAGAACCTGATACATAAATTTGTGCGGAATTTGTCGCTGTACGTGGTTCATCTAAATCTATGGTGCCGTAGAACGCGTCATCCTGCTTCGACTGTGTAGATTCTTCGAATTGCGGATTTATCAACGCATTTATAAATAAAGCTGAATTTATAAGCAACCGAAAGCCAATCGTTACCATAAATGCGGTAAGAATAAGAATAAAGAATAACAATCCGAAAAGTTTTTTGTTGTTCTCGTGTTGTTTGTGCTGATATATACGGGATCTCATGAGCCAATGGGGGGAGTCGAACCCCCGACCTCTGCTTTACGAAAGCATTGCTCTACCAACTGAGCTACATTGGCTTTCTTTCAAAAGATTATACCACGTTTTACTCCTGCCAGATACCCTCTTTCATCACGATCCAAGGCTCTATGTAATCTCCTTCATATCCCAGTGACCATATTGCAATACCGGCCAGATCGCGTTCATGGATAAACGCAACCTTTGATTCAAGAGATTTTTCGTCTTCGTAGTAAATTTGTTTGAGTTGTCCGTTCTGACGATAGGTAAGCCAGGGTGATTTACTGAAGGAATCATAATGAATAGATACACCCTCTTTATTGGCGATGAGTTCACGTACCCGTTTATATGTCGCTATTGCACCGGTATTTGCTACAGTTTTACTCTGAAATTCATCGGATACAGTCTGCCATTCATACCCATACATAGGAACTCCGAGAATAGTTTTCTCAGGCTCCACACGTCCTTTGAGTGAATCAAGCGTCTTGGTCAGACTTGGTGAGTTGTCGCTCATTTCAATTGGAGCTACAGGGCCAGCCACGAGAGATGATGGTTGAGAGTAGTCGTACCCCATGATGATGATCTGATCGACAGTGTCACCGATTTTTACCATATCATATGCCATATCGGCATAAACTGCAGTAGCGTTTACGTCAAAAGAAATGATCACATCTGCTTTTTCTGCCCGAAGATCATCGGCAAGTATTTTTAAAAATTGATTATAAAATTTTTGCGTCGGAAAATCAGATTTCGTAACATACTCAAAATCAATATTCACCCCGTCAAAATCATAATCATACATGACGGTTTTAATTTCCTGTATGGCTTTCTTTACTGCCTGGGGATTGCTGATAAGCGTATTAATTTCATCATTATTAAAGTTTTTGATAGCAATGAGAAGTTTTGTATCCGTTTTCTTTGCACTGTCATGAATAGTTTTAAAATAAGCCGAATTTAGGCTGTTCCATTCGGGTAAGGTATTGCCTGATTTATCCTTAAGCGCAAAAGATCCTGATTCGTTCATGGTCAATCCGAAATAGATAATCTGATCCATGTACTCAGGATATACGGTTACTTTGTTACCGATTGCCCAGTACGGAAGAAAACCGATAATTTGTCTTCTTTCCAAAGGTTTGACAGAGTTTTCTAGCGGAGCAGAAAAATGAGGTGATAACGGATCAATAATCTTCTCCTGAAACAGTTCTGAACCGAAAGAATATTGGGGAGCAGTATAGATAACCAGAGCGGCAAGCGATCCCGTAATAATGGCAAAAAGAGCTGACACGACACCACGATATGATCTCGACTCTGGTTTTGTTCCTATCTGAGGTTCTGCAAGCATAATTCATTATAATCAAAAGAAAAATCTTTATGTATACTTGAGTTATGAGAGCAACAAAAACTATAATAGTCTTAGTTGTATTTGTACTTATTCTTATACCCACAATTTTGTTTATCATGCAGTTAAGCAAAAAAGAAGAACTGCTCCCTGAAAAAATTATCAATACGGAACAACCTTTTGATGGACAAATACCTGAGTAAGCTTGTTGAGTCGTTTAGAAGAAATAATAGTTTTACGCTTATAGAAATGCTTATCGTCATTTCTCTCATTGGAATTCTGACAACAATGAGCATAGCCAGTTACTCACATGTTATGAAAAATAGCCGTGACGCTAAGAGAAAAGCAGATCTCCGGAAGGTTAAAATTGCACTTGAACAGTACTATGCGGATCATGGGACTTATCGTGTAGACGGAGGCGCAGGATGGTCAGATCCGAAATGCGGATGTGGATGGCTTTCCCGCGTCGACGGAGGCTACTATCGCAAATCAGTAATACAAGCATTACATGACGAAGGATTCTTAAATGAAACTGTTATTGAGGACCCTCGTCAAAATCCAGGATATATGATTTACATCTGCGAAGGAGGTAAGGTGTATTCTCTCTCTTCAACCTTAGAAAATCCGACACAACAGGATATTGAGTTTGCACGTAATCATACTTGTAACGGAAATGGTTCCAACGGAACTGTCACAAAATATGGGAAAAATTACGCAATAACGAACAAAGAGTATTAGTTGCATTTGGAATACGATGGTATAATGACCGAATGAACCGTATTGAGGACTATTTTCTGATTGGAGATCTACAGACAGCGGCTCTGGTTTCTTCACTGGGATCAATTGACTGGATGTGTCTGCCTTACTTTGATTCTACAAGTATTTTCGGCCAGATTTTGGATGAAAACGGAGGCACTTTTTCCGTAGAAATGCCGGAGTACAAAGTTAGTTCAGCTTACGTACCAGATACTGCAATAGTTAAGCATTTATTTCAATCAATTGATAAAACCTTTACGGTGAAGGACTTTATGCTTCCCAAACCGACAGCATCCTGCAAAACACAGCTTCTTATTCGGAAAATTGAGGGGAAGAAGGGTTTCAATAAAGTAACATTTCTTTTTCAGCCTCGACTTGATTACGGAAAAGTAACCGCGGATATGCATCAGGACGGATCAAGGATATCTTTCACGAGCGGTGAAGGAAGGTTTATTTTATTTTTGCCGACAGGCACAGCCATCGAAAGAAAGAACGGGCTGTTTGTTTTTCATGTACCAATCGGTGAAGGCGAAGTGAAACAACTTATTCTTGAACACGTGAGAAAAGGAGAGCTTTCAATTCACCCGAAAGGTGATTATGAAAGTGAGACTATGGAGTTCTGGAGCGGATGGGTTTCGAAAGGTCGTTTTGCCGTGCAGTACAGAGACCGTTTGGTCAGATCGGCAATAACCCTCAAGCTTATGCAATTTTATCCGACTGGTGGGATTATTGCAGCTCCGACAATGTCTTTACCTGAACAAATCGGCGGCCTGAGAAACTGGGATTATCGCTATGTATGGGTACGTGATTCAACGTTTATTTTGTATGCACTCTATACTCTGGGATACATTGACGAAGCAATGAAATTTTTTTCTTTTATTGAAAACGTAACGGAGTTCGATCGTGAGAGTGAACACGATATTCAGCTGATGTATACCATACACGGTGAACATGTTCCGGAGGAGACATATCTTGAGTATCTCTCAGGGTACAAAAATTCAAAGCCGGTCCGTTTCGGAAATGGAGCTATTGAGCAATTTCAATTAGATACATTCGGCGTCCTTATTGATGCATATTATTTCATCTACTCACTTGGATCAGAGCTGATTGAGGAGAACAAAAAGATGATTCGATATCTCCTGACACGCATCGAACACCTTTGGGATGAAAAAGATAACGGGATATGGGAGGTCAGAAGCGGAAAGCAACACTATACATACTGTAAGGTTATGTGTTGGGTCGGGGTAAATCGGGCTCTTAAGATGAAGGACCAAATCGGTTTGAAGGAAAATGAAATAGAGAGATATACCCGTCTTGAAAAGCAAATTCATGACTGGATCTGGGAAAACAGCTTTGATACTGATAAAAATATTCTTAAGCAGTACCCTGGCACCGAACATATGGATGCAACGAATTTCCTTTTTGTCTTGTTCGGGTTTTTGAATAAATCCGATAAAAGAACGAAAGAGATTATAGATAAAACTGCCGAAGAACTTGTTCATAATGATATCTTTGTCTACAGATATTTCAGTGAAGACGGATTGCAGGGAGAAGAAGGCGCCTTTCTATTGTGCACCTTCTGGTATATTTCCGCTTTAGCAAAAATCGGAGAGAATGAAAAGGCACTGGAGTTATTTAAGAAAGTTGAGAAGCTTATGAATGAGCAAGGCCTTCTTGCCGAGGAGATAGATGAACAAACACTTGAGTATCTCGGTAATTATCCGCAGGCATTTTCTCACTTAGGATATATTATGAGTGCACAGTATATTCAAAGACAATTAAAACTGATACAATAAAAATTCTCATTATTCGTTATGTTTTCATTAATGAACGCTCCTGTACTCAAAGCTGCAAAATTAATGCTCCGATCAATCATGTTTGGGCAATTCAAACCGATATTACAAAATGGCCGGAATGGCAACCAGATGTTTCTTTTGCACAAATAAATCAACCTGTGGAGAAAGGATCTACCTTCAGATGGAAAGCTCTGGGGATGAACATTACTTCACTGTTAGAAAAAGTTGATGAAATGAAGTGTATTAGCTGGAGCGGTAAATCAATCGGGATGGCAGCTCTTCATTCATGGTATTTTCAAAAGCAAGGAACTATGACTGTTGTGAAGACGGAAGAAGAGTTATCAGGATGGCTGGCACGAGTTCTTAAGTTTTTTGATCCTCAATTCTTAGATAAATCTCTTGAAAAAGCGCTTGAGACGCTGAAAAAGAAGTCTGAACAATAAATCACGACTCGAGTTTATACTTGTCAATTTTCAGAATGATATCAATTGGATACAAGAATATTCCGTTGCCTGCGGTTTCGGAAAGACAAAGTCAAACTCGTTTATGGAGCGGTGGAAGGGACTCGAACCCTCGACCTTCTCCTTGGGAAGGAGACATTCTACCAACTGAACTACCACCGCTTGATTGTTGGGATCCTAAAATAACTTCAGAATGATGTCGTTCACTATTATACACAATTTGGGAAGAAACGACAGAAATCAGCGGGGGATAATGAGCTCCATTCCGACCTCAATATGATCGGGGTTTTCTATGTTATTTGCCTGTGCAATGCGTATCCAGGCATTTGAGTCACCGTATACTTTTTTTGATACATCCTGCAGACTTTCACCGGGTTGAATAGTGTATCTGTTCTTTTTATACGTAACCTGACTTGAACTGATAGCACTAATCTGTCCGCTTTCCTGAGCTACAATACCCAGATTTTCTGTGGGAGATTCTTTGGTTTGAGGAACAGGGGAAATATAATCAATTGATTGATCTCGTACCGATTGAGCTATTTTATTTACATTATCATTTGAAGCTGATGATGTACTGAAAACTTGTGCAATCTTGGTAGTCTGATTTTCAATTGACGATTGAATTCCGTTTCCATACCCAAAACCAATGGAAGCAATTGCTCCGAAGAAAATGAGACCTCCAATCGCAAAAGCGAATAAGTTTTCACGAATAAGATCGGTTGTCAGTTTTTTATAATCAGAAGTTGTCTGTACGTCCTGTTCCATACATCTTATTCTATCAAATTAGCCTGTAATTACAAGACAAAAAATGATTTTGTCAAATTGTGTATGCTACAATATATTTATGCGAAAGGAGGTGATATTTACTTGAATCCATTACTTATAGGTGGAGGTGTAATACTTGCTGTCGGCTTGTATCTTGTGGCAACATACAATAGTCTTGTTGTATTGAAGACAAGAATACAGGAAGCACTGTCCGGTATTGATGTTCAATTGAAGCGTCGTGCCGATCTTATTCCGAATCTTGTTGAGACTGTCAAAGGGTATGCCAAACATGAAAAAGAGGTTTTTGAGAATGTGACCAAAGCGCGATCTGCTCTCATGGGAGCACAGGGCATGCAGGAAAAAGCAGAAGCCAATGACATGTTGAGCGGTGCGCTTAAATCTCTTTTTGCAGTAGCAGAAGCATATCCGGAACTGAAGGCAAATACCAATTTTCAGGATTTGCAAAGACAGCTTGAAGATACCGAAGATAAAGTCGCGTACTCAAGACAGTTCTACAATAGCAATGTATTAGACTATAATGCCAAAATACAGATGTTCCCGTCCAATATCGTAGCAGGATTATTCGGATTTAAATCATTCGAGTTTTTCAAAGCAGGAGAAGAGGATAGAAAAAACGTCAAAGTCAGTTTCTAAGAATGTGTATAGTAGAGCAGTTTCTCAAGCGTAGAGTCTATTAATAAATTTTGATAGAATACGTGATATCTGCTGATATCCGGGAAACTGATTATTACACACCATTACATTTATGACACCATACTCACATATATCTTCGAATAAATTCAAGACATATTTGATTTTTGTCATCTTCACGGTCATATTTACCGGATTCTTCTTTATCATCGGAAAGGTTTATGACGATCCGTGGAACTATGCATTATTGGGTCTGGTTATTTCTCTGGGATCGTCTGTCGGTAGCTACTTCTTTTCCGACAAACTTGTACTCACAACCACACGTGCACGACCGGCTACAAAGGAAGAGTTTTTTGATTTTTATACCGTTACTGAAAATTTGAGTATGGCTGCCGGTTTACCGATGCCGAAACTGTATGTGATTGATGATCCGTCACCCAATGCATTTGCGACCGGACGGGATCCAAAACATGCAGTCGTTTGTGCCACAACCGGACTTCTGCGAACTCTTGAGCGATCTGAAATTGAAGGAGTCATTGCACATGAACTTTCACATGTCAAAAACTACGATATTCTTGTGATGACGGTAGCAGCTGTTCTTGTGGGCTCCATATCACTTGTTTCTGATATTGTAATGCGGTCACTTTGGTGGGGAGGCGGGGATCGTGACAGACGAAATGCAAACCCGGCACTTTATATCTTATTTATTCTGGCACTCATTCTCACACCCATCGTTGCAATGCTTATACAACTTGCCATCTCAAGACAGCGTGAATATCTGGCAGATGCAAGCGGTGCACTTCTTACTCGGTATCCTGACGCCTTGGCAAGTGCACTTCAGAAGATAAGTCAGTATCCTGCAGGAGTCGCATCAGCTACGACTTCAACTTCTCATCTGTTTATTGCAAACCCATTTAGAAAGGGGCAAATATCATCTGTGGTCGCGAATCTTTTCAGTACGCACCCACCTATTGAAAAACGAATTGAGGTTTTGAGTAAGATGTAAGTTACCCGATCTTGACCCCCTAATGGCATAGACAATAACGTCCAAAACACACTATGAATACTATAAAACCCAACAAAGGCAAGAATATTGAAATTGAGGTACAAGGAGAAACTCTGCATCGATATCCGATAAAGACTGATGTCTTTGCCAAGGGTGATGAATATGCAGAAAAAATCAGTACCTTTATTAATAAAGCGGCTGCTCAGATTTTTAGCAATGATGCAAAGGAGCAGAAAGAATGGTACGTTCTTGTCTCCGAAAAAATTGTTGCAATCTCACAAGGACGATCATACTTTATAAAAGATATAAAACCGACGTGGTGGGCTAAAACACTTTCACATTTTGTGAAAAAAACTCCACATGGAATCGGACTCGGGAGCCCGTGGACGATGGAACTAGCCATTGGCGAAGTCGGTTTGCCGCGAATTCTTTTGGCCGCGTTTGCATCAGTTGTCACAAAACCGTTCGGTTTATCCGGAGTGTTTTATCATATAGCCGGGCGACAAGCTGCAGCTATTGACGGTCCGACATCATATTCTCTGTATCCTTCCAATGTTTCGGCAAAACTTGCACCGAAGGATCCTCAAAAAGCGGCAGAGAAAATCACTAAAGCTATAAAAAGCAAGATTACTGATCATACATTAAGAAAGCATTTCGGTGGCGCTGTCATTATTGATGCCAATGATCTTGGTCGTAATATCATGGGAAATGCAACAGATAAGCAAAACCGATTTTTTGAAGAGATTATGAGAGATAACCCAATGGGACAGGGTAGTGAACAGACGCCGTTAGTCATCGCTTTTGAAAAGATATGACAGAAGCTGTTTCAGTTCAGAATGTACTCAGAGTACCTGCTACTCCTGAAGTCTTACGCTATGAAAGAAATTTTTCTTCGTTATGTGACGTTCAGGGTATCGAATTAAGAACTGAAGTTCTGAAGTATGTTATGGAAGAAGCTCAAACCAGCACAGACGGAGCGTTTGATCCGTCGAAACTTAAAGAGACCAAGAGATTGCTTGATCTTGGTATGGGACGTGGTGCTGTCGGATCTATTGCCAAATCCATGAATCCCGAAATGGAAATTGTGGGAATAGACTTTGCTGAATATCAGGGTGATACCGCTTATGAGGCGTATAATCAACGGATTATCGGATCGCTTCTTGAACCTCAGGTATGGGAGACTCTGAAAGCACAAGGCGCCAAATTCGATGCCGTCTTGAGCGTCGGCTTACCGATTCATGTCCTGGAATTTCTTCTTTCAGGGAATAATATTGCCGATGTGTTGGATGAAAAAGGACAGGCGACGATTTTCACAGATATGCCCGTATCCGTTCCTGAAGAAAGTCTGTAGAAACAATTTCACGGTAAGATGATAATTGACAGCAACATTTTCATACGCAAATAAATCCTCAAAAATAAAAAGTTGCGTTATAATTACTTCATGTCAAAAACTGCAGATCTTACAAAAAAAGATATACTACATATTGCCAAACTGGCAAATCTTCAAATTCAGGATGCAAATATCGAGATGTATCGAAACCAGCTTGCAGAAACAATCAAGTATGTAGAAAATCTTGATGAGTTGGATATAACAAATGTGGAGCCAACTTCACATTCCACCAGACTTACGAATGTTTATTTTGATGACGGAACGAAAAATGAAAGACAGTTCACACAGAAAGAAGCACTGCAAAATGCAAAAAACACTAAAAAACAGATGTTTGTAGTTAAAAGAATCATGGAATAATATGGATATCTTCGGAACATCGCTTACGACATTAAAGGAGATGATAACAGGTAAAAAGATTTCTTCAAAAGAGGTCTTTTCCTATTTTTCTTCACGATCTCAAAAATATAATCCTGACTTAAATGCTTATCTGACATTGATTGATTTTGCTGACCAAAAGGACGGAGATCTTTCCGGAATTCCGCTTGCCATAAAAGACAATTTTTGCACAGAGAGCATACGAACAACTGCATCAGCAAAAGTTCTTGATACGTTTATTCCACCCTATGAATCAACGGTGACAAGACGTTTGAAAGAAGCCGGTGCCTTATTTATCGGTAAAACAAATATGGATGCATGGGCTCACGGTTCTTCCACGGAGACATCTGATTACGGCCCGTCTAAAAACCCGTGGGATACCACCCGAGCTCCCGGAGGATCATCAGGAGGATCGGCTGCTGCAGTTTCCGCATATCTTGCTCCGGCAGCCATCGGATCAGAAACTGCAGGATCAATCAGACAGCCTGCCTCATGGTGCGGTATTGTTGGGTTGAAACCTACATACGGTCGTGTTTCGAGATATGGAGTAATTGCAATGGGATCATCATTTGATTGCCCCGGACCGATGACACAGACAGTCGAAGATGCAGCAGCAATACTTCAGGTTATTGCCGGTCATGATCCGTCTGATGCAACAACAGCAACCGAAGAAGTTCCTGATTACAAAAAGAAAATGACAGAAAAAAGATCTTTGACATTCGGTGTTCCTGAGGAGTATATGAAAGGATTAGACAAAGATGTAGAGAAAAAAGTCGAAGAATCTTTGAAAGTCCTGGAGAAAATGGGACACAAGGTAAAAAGAGTATCTTTGCTTGATCCGAAATACTCGATTTCCGTATATACCATTCTTCAGAGAGCTGAGGTATCATCAAACCTTGCACGATACGATGGTATCCGCTACGGGAACGGTCGCGATGCTTTCGGACAGGAAGCCAAACGTCGCATGATGCTGGGAACATATACTCTTTCACACGGATACTACGATGCTTTCTATAAAAAAGCACAAAAAATAAAAACACTTATTATCGAAGATCTTCAGCGCGTGTTTTCTGACGTAGATTTGATTGTCGCGGCACCGACACCGATGACGGCATTGAAACTGGGAGAGTTTGAGAAGTATCCTTTTTTCGGAGAAACAATGGATGTCCTGAATGAAGCAGCTGCAGTTGCCGGTACTCCTGCAATCAGTATCCCCTGCGGACTTGATTCACAGGGCTTACCTGTCGGACTTCAATTTATGGGAAACTATTTTGACGAAGGAACCATACTGAATGCTGCGTACCAATTTGAAAAAGAGACCAACTTTTTTAACGTGCTTGCTGAAGGGAGAACAAAATATGAATAAATACTTTCCTGTCATCGGCATGGAAATACATGTCGAACTGAAAACAAAATCAAAGATGTTCTGTCAGTGTTCGGCTGATTACTTCGGCTGTGAACCGAATACAAATACCTGTCCTGTTTGTCTGGGAATGCCGGGTGCCCTTCCGGTACCAAACCATCAGGCAGTAGAGTGGACTATCAAAATCGGACAGGCTTTAAACTGCAGCATTAATAAAAATACCAAATTTGATCGCAAACATTACTACTATCCTGATCTTCCGAAAGGCTATCAGATCAGTCAGTATGATGAACCGATCGCGGTAAACGGACACCTCGGTATTACATTAAAAGACAAAAACAACACACTCACTGAAAAAACATTTAACATCACCAGAGTACATCTTGAAGAAGACACGGGAAAACTCACCCATGCGGGCACGGATACCTTGGTTGATTTTAATCGTTCAAGTGTGCCTCTCGTCGAAATCGTGACGGAGCCGGATTTTGAGAACTCTGATGACGTCAAAGTTTTTCTGGAAGAACTTCACACCATAATCCGAAGTCTTGATGTCTCCGATGCAGATATGGAAAAAGGCTCAATGCGGATGGAGCCGAATATCTCTCTCAGTATCTACGCAGATAAAGAGGAACGAATGAAGAATCTGCCGAAGTATAAAGTTGAGGTGAAAAATATTAATTCATTCAATTTTGCAAAAAAAGCTATTGATTATGAGCTGAAGAGACAGGCAGAGATCCTTGATAAAAGTGAAACGCCGACTCAGGAGACACGAGGGTACAATGAAGATAAAGGAATTACTTACTCACAAAGATCAAAAGAGGAGGCGCAGGATTATCGTTACTTTCCGGAACCAGATATTCCGCCTATGGAGTTTAGTGATGAGTTTGTTGAAGGCATAAGGAAAACATTACCTGAACTGCCGGCACAACGTATGAAACGATACCTTAATGATTTCAAACTTAAATATGATGATGCGTTTATCATGACTCGTTCCGTGAAACTAGCAGAAAACTACGAAAATTTTATTAAAGTAATATCTCAAGAAAAAGATCTTGACTTAAAAAAACAAACCGTAGAACAAGCCATAGCAAACGTCATTGTTAATAAACGTATACTTGCAACCGTTTCAAGAGATGAGTTCGTAAAGCAATTCATAACCATGTTTAAGAAAGTGGAAGTCGATGAATCACAACTGCAAACAGCCTTAGAAAAAGCCATTCAGGAAAATCCAAAAGCAGTTTCAGATTATAAATCCGGCAAGACCAATGCAGTCATGGCTTTGGTCGGAACTGTCATGCGTGAGATGCGGGGTCAAGCAGATGCAATGGATGTGAGAAAGAAGTTAGAAGAACTCCTGCAAGACCGGGCATAATCTGCTATCTGTAGGTATAATAAACACATGTCATTTGTCCACTTACATGTTCATTCCGAATACTCACTTCTTGACGGAATGTGTCGTATCGAAAAAGCAGTTGAGCGTGCCGTTGAACTTGGTATGCCGGCTCTCGCATTGACCGATCACGGAGCACTCTACGGAGCATTCAAATTCTTCATCAAAGCTAAAGATGCCGGTATCAAACCGATTATCGGCTGTGAACTATATAAAGCAAACGGCAAGCGTACTGAGAAACCGGAAAAAGGCGAACGAAACAATTTTCATCTCCTTGTTTTAGCAAAAAATCTTCAGGGGTATAAAAACTTATTACAGCTTGTCACAAGGGCAAATCTTGAAGGATTTTACTACAAGCCCCGTGTTGATTGGGAGCTTCTGGAGCAGTATCACGAAGGCTTAATAGCCACCACAAGCTGTCTGGCCGGAGAAGTCCCGCATCTGATTATGGAGGATCAGATTAAGCAGGCTGAAGAAGTCTTGAAACGTTATCATGCTCTCTTCGGAGAAGACTTTTATATCGAACTACAGAGACATCCGAATCTTCCCGAACTGGACAAAGTAAATGAAGTGTTGGTCAAGTTCTCACGCAAACACGGAATACCGCTTGTTGCTACAAACGATGTGCATTATCTTGATCGTGATGATGCTTATGCTCAGGAAATACTTCTTTGTATCCAAACGCAGCGTGCTATTTTTGAGAAGAATCGACCTATGTCGATGATTGATGTACCGGATTACTACTTCAAGACACCGGAAGAGATGAAGACACTCTTTCATGATTACCCGGAAGCGATTGAAAACACACTGAAAATAGCTGAAAAATGTAATCTGGAAATCCCGCACGGGAAATTGATTCTTCCGAAATATGATCTCCCTGAAGGATATACAAATGAGGAATTTTTGAGAAAAATGACATATGAAAAAAAAGACAGAATTAAAGGATTCGATGACAAACTGATCTGTGAACGACTTGATTACGAACTGGATATTATCAACAGGAAAGGATATGCGCCGTATTTCCTTTTTGTGCAGGATGTCGTCACCTGGGCAAAGGATACGGGGATCGCAGTCGGACCGGGAAGAGGATCAGCTGCGGGATCGCTTGTATCATATGTCCTGAGAATCACTGATATCAATCCGCTTGAGTATAATCTGCCTTTCGAACGGTTTTTAAATCCTGAGCGACCGACACCTCCGGATATTGATGTGGACTTTTCCGATAAACGACGCGATGAAGTGATACGATACATTTCAAAAAGGTACGGGAAACAGAATGTCGCGCAGGTTATCACCTTCGGAACCCTAGAATCGAAAATGGCCATCCGGGATGTAGCCCGTGCATTAGGCTATTCATATGCACAGGGGGATCGAATCTCTAAGATGGTTCCTCAAGGAAAACAAGGCTTTAAGATGTCGATTGACGGTGCTATGGAAGAATCAGCAAATCTCAAACTGGCATACAATGCCGAAGAGGATGTGAAAAAGGTCATTGATATCGCGAGAAAAGTAGAAAGTCTTCCCCGTCATTTTTCCGTGCATGCTGCGGCTGTTGTCATCTCAGATAAACCATTGACTGAGTACGTGCCGCTTCAACGGGATAACAAAGAAGATCGCATTATCACGCAATACGACATGTATAGTATTGACTTAAATGCAGTTTCTGACAACAAAGCTGTCGGTCTGGTAAAAGCAGATATTTTAGGACTTCGTAATCTGTCAACACTTGAAGAAGCTCTCGGATTTGTACGGGAATTCAAGGGTCAGGACATAGATATCCATGAAGTTCCGCTCACTGATCAAAAGACATTTGATCTCATGAGCCGCGGAGAGACAATCGGAGTATTTCAACTTGAGTCACCGGGGATGAGAAGGCTTGCTCGTGAAATTCAACCGTCAAAGTTAAGTGATATTACTGCTATGGTCGCATTGTATCGACCGGGACCTATGGAACTTATTCCGACATTTATCTCAGGTAAAAAAACGCCAAAGAGAGTGAAGTACCTTCATCCTGATCTTAAACCAATTCTTGAAGAAACGTACGGTATTTTGGTCTATCAGGAACAGGTAACTGAAATTGCTGTGCATCTTGCACACTTTAGCAAAAGTGAAGCTGATATTTTGCGAATGGCTATGGGTAAGAAGAAAAAGAAACTCATGGAGGCAGGCAAGAAAAAGTTTCTCGAACGGGCTGTTCAGTACGGATATAACAAAAAGGTGGCTGTTGAGATATTCAGCTTTATGGAAAAATTTGCGGCCTATGGTTTTAATAAGGCTCATGCGGCATCCTATGCTCTTATTGCTTACTGGACGGCTTTTATGAAAGCCAACTATCCGGTCGAGTTTATGACTGCACTAATGACTGCTGAGTTACAGGGTGTCGCAGGTCCGCAGCGGGAAATAAAAATGGCTCAGGCTCTTGAAGAAGCAAAACGGATGAAAATTAAGGTACTTCCTCCGGACATCAACATGTCTGATCTTAAATTTTCAATCGAGGGAAACTCAATCAGATTTGGGCTTTCGGCGATCAAAAATGTCGGATCTGCCGCAATTGAATCAATTATAGTGGCACGTGAAAAAGACGGGCCTTTCGGAAGCTTCCGTGATTTTTTGTCAAGAGTTGACCTGAGAAAAGCAAATAAGAAAACAATAGAGAGTTTAATTAAAGCCGATGCTTTTGCGGCCTTCTCAAACAAAGCAACTCTGATGATGTATTACCCTGATGCGGCAAAAGAAATTTCCAAATATAAAGAAACTCAGGAACAGGGACAGTTCGGCCTTTTCGGGCAGCATGACAAAGAACGATACAAGAAAGATAATTTCAAACCGATTCCGGAATTTCCTGAAGAAAAACTTGTTGAGTTTGAAAAAGAAGTAATCGGATTTTTGATTACACGCAATCCGATGGATAAACATAAAAATATTATTGCTCAAAAAGTAACCAAAAAATTTTCAGACATCGAAGAAACAGATGTCGACAAGCCTT
>Ga0210057_1005324_pt1 | contig 16589 bp, 14 predicted proteins | sample CryGeyCG2114_010_2_FD_183968 | JGI IMG/M metagenome (GOLD analysis project Ga0210057, IMG submission 183968) | Groundwater microbial communities from aquifer - Crystal Geyser CG10_big_fil_rev_8/21/14_0.10 (SPAdes) (version 2) | ecosystem: Environmental > Aquatic > Deep subsurface > Groundwater ...
AGCAGGAATGGCATATCTTATCGCGGCGCTCTGCGCGAAGGGGCGTTCAACCATTAATAATGTATATCAAATAGACAGAGGGTACGAAAAAATAGAAGAGCGATTAAGGAAAATAGGAGCAGACATCAAGAGAGTTTAAAACCGCCGATAAGTCGCTGATAGGTACGCCGATACAACGCTGAACTTTCAGCGACAAATCAGCGTAAAAATCAGCGTTAATTCAGCGGTATGAGCATCGAACATGTCAAAGATTGGCATTGATCTGGGAACAACTAACACGGTAGTTTTTACTCCCAAAAAGGGAATTGTTTTGAACGAGCCGTCCGTGGTGGCTATTTCGGTTTTAGACAACAAAATAATCTCCGTAGGCAATCTGGCCAAGGAAATGATAGGCCGGACTCCTGATAGTATCATTGTTTCCAAACCACTTGTTGATGGAGCAATAGCCGACTATCGGGTTACCGAGGCGATGCTCAAATATTTTATCAAGAAAGCGGGTGGTTTTCTAAGTTTTGTTAAACCGGAAGTGCTAATTTCTGTACCGGCCGGCATAACTTCAACCGAAAAAAGGGCGGTGATAGAAGCGGCTCTTAATGCCGGCGCAAAAACTGCAACCCTCGTCAAAGAGCCGGTCCTCGCGGCTATCGGCGCAAAAATTCCCATCAATAACCCGACAGGCAACATGATATTGAACATAGGTGGCGGGACAACGGAATTGGCCGTCATATCCTTGGGCGGAATAGTAAGCTGGTCATCGGTAAGAATAGGAGGGAACAAGCTGGACCAGGCGATAGTGGAATATATAAAGAAGAACCACGGCCTCGCAATAGGAGAAAGGACGGCGGAGTTAATAAAGATAAATATCGGCAGCGCAGTTAAGCAAGTACAGGAGGATAAGATAAACATAAAAGGGAGAGACCTGACTACTGGTTATCCTAAAACAGTTGAAATAACTTCAAACGAAATAACGGAAGCATTGAGCGAACATTTAGGAGAAATAGTTCAGATAATTAAGAACGTCCTTGAGAACACGCCGCCGGAATTGTGCTCTGATATAATGGACAGGGGAATAGTCGTATCCGGCGGAGGAGCTTTGTTGAAGAACATCTCTGCGCTCATTACTCGCGTCACCGGCGTGCCGGCAAGAGTCGCCGATGATCCGTTATTCTGCGTCGCCAGAGGAACGGGGATAGTTTTATCAAACCTCGATAGTTACAAGAGGAACGTAATGGCTAAAAGGTAATGAAATTAGCACTGGTTCACGACTGGTTAAACACGCTTGGGGGCGCGGAGCGCGTCCTTATTGAACTGCATAAAATTTTCCCAGACGCGCCGATATATACTCTTTTCTATGACAAAAAATTCAAAGCCGAGCATCTTCTCAACGCCGAGATACGGCCAAGTTTTCTTCAAAAATTCCCACTAATCACTAGTCGCTATAAACTATTCGCTATTTTAATGCCAAGCGCTATTGAATCATTTGACCTGTCAGATTTTGACGTGGTTATTTCGTCATCGGCGTTTTTCTCCAAAGGCCTCATCTTAAGACCAAAAACAAGACACATCTGTTATTGCTATAGTCCCACTCGTCAACTCTGGGATTTACATTCTGGCTACAATACTACTGCGCTACTGCGCTACAAGCTAGCTCAGCATTTGCTTCGCTTGTGGGATCGTCAGGCGGCAGACAGGGTAGACGAATTCGTTGCCATTTCCGAGACAGTCCAGCAGCGGATAAAGAAATATTATGGAAAAAACTCCGTTGTTATTTATCCGCCAATTTCTAATTTCAAATTTCAAATTTCTAATAAAATTCCAAATTCCAAATTTCAAATTCCAAACAATTACTATCTAATTGTAAGTCGATTATACAAACACAAAAATATTGATATTGCCATTGAAGCATTCGCGAAACTGAATTTGCCACTCGTTATTATTGGTGACGGGCCGGAAAAGAAACGGCTACTGCGCTACTGCGCTACTGCGCTACGAGCCAAAAACATACAATTTTTAGGTTTTGTGCCGGACGAAGAACTTCCATACTACTATCAAAACTGCCGAGCTTTCATAATGCCCCAAGAAGAAGATTTTGGCTTGACACCGATAGAGGCAATGAGTTTCGGTAAACCGGTATTGGCTCTCAAAAAAGGGGGAGCTCTTGAAACTCTTCGGGAAGGTGTAACCGGTGAATTCTTTGACGACCCAATACCGGAAGCATTAGCCGACGGAGTGAGACGACTGAACGAGAATTACCGCAATTACCGCCCCGACCTGATAAAATCCCAAGCCAAACAGTTCTCCACAGATATATTCAGAAAGCAGATATTGGGATTGACCCAGTAATACAACAAGCATATAACTCCCAGCCGGCTGTTTTTAACCACATCAAGAATTATCAATAGATGGTAAAAATTTGGTTAAACTTAGAGTGGGTCGTTAGTAGGCAGATGCTTGTTGATATACTGGGTTGACAAAATAATCAATTGTGATAATATATACTACGACCACGAAAGGAGGTCCGTGACTGCCATAATCACTCGCGAGCAGGCGGTTCGTATAGTCGGCGGTGAAAAAGAATTCCAGCACCGGATGCTGGGCCATTCAGACGAGTTGGCCCGACTAAGGGGCGGAACCGTAAAACTTTTCAGCAAAGGACGGCTTGGTCCCAATCCGACATTCGAGCTAAGAAGCGCTATATATGATAGTGGCGATGATGATGTCAGAGAGATAGTCGAAGCATTGGAGCGTGGCGAATCAGGACTGCTGTGTGGTAACCGGGGGCGTTAACCCCCTTTTTTAATTGAAAAAATGATAAATTTTGATAGAATCGGTTAATGCGAATAAGTATCGTGACCCTCAACTATAACGGCTCCGAAGAGACACTAAAACTCCTCAAATCCCTCAAAGAACAATCCGACACCAACTTTGAAATTATAGTAGTAGACAACGCCTCGGAAAAGGCCGATTTTGTCAACCTCCAAGCCAGCGTAGACCAACTTATCCACAGTTTTTCATTACCGACATTCAATGTCGGTCATCCGCGGGTAAAAGTTTTGATAAATAGTGAGAATTTGGGGTTTTCGGGGGGTAATAATGTAGGCATTCGCCACGCCCTCACAAACGGGGCAAGTTGGGTCGTTTTGCTCAATAACGATACTTGGGTAGAAAAGGACTTTATAGAGCGTTTAAGAGCCGTTTTGGGGGTTAAAAACGGAGTTGTCGGGATACCTCTAATTGAAGGCGATCGAGTAGCTTATCGCGGCCAAATCCAATGGCTCAAACCAACACTTATCCACATGACCGACATTCAATGTCGGTCAGTGGATAAGTCGCAAGTTTATGCCATCGGAGGAGCAATGGCTGTTCACAAAGACGTTTTTGAGAAGATTGGCCTCTTAGATGAGAAATATTTTCTTTATTTTGAAGATGCGGACTTCTCCGTCCGAGCCGGAAAAGCGGGGTTTGATATTTCCGTCGCCGATCTGCCAACTGGCGGATTAAGCGCGCACCATCACGTCTCATCATCCGCAAAAAAACTCGGCTCACCCTTGCTGTTACGGTACCACTACCGCAATGCTTTGTATTTCAATCTAAAGAACGGCCCGTGGTATGTTAAACTGTCTGTTTGGCCGTGGAGTTTGATTATTAAAATTAAACAAATAAGCAAAATAGCAATTAAGCATAATGTTGAGCAATCGAGAGCCATTTTAGCGGGAGTAATGGATTTTTATAAAAATAAAATGGGGAAAATAAAACTATGATTAAAATTGGAATTGAGTGTGAAAATTTGGAAGACCCTAAATCACGCTGGGGGATAGGCAAAATAACTTTGAATTTGCTCCAAGAATTTGCTAAAAATCCAGAGTGGCATAAAAAATATAAATTATATTTGTATTTCAAAAGTCGTGTTCCCGACGACGATATGTTTCAATCCGCCGACTGGCGGACAAAATTCATAATTCGAATTATGGGCTTTCCTTCGTTCAATATCTTCTATCACATTCTAATGCCTCTGCGAGCTATGATGGACAGGGTGGATTGGATGTTTTTCCCGGCCTACCAATTACCGCCGTTATATTTCGGTAAGTCCGTCGTCGTGCTAACGGAAGATGCTTATTATGAATATAAATACGGCTCCTTGCCGTTTCGATATAAATTATCTTATAGAATATTTACAAACTGGGCGGCAAAGTTCGCGACGAAAATCCTGGCGATTTCCGAGACATCCAAAAAAGAAGTGGTGAGGGTATATAAAATAAGCCCCGATAAGATTTTCGTAAATTATTTGGGAATAGACTTTACAAAACCTACAACCTACAACCTACAACCTACAACCTATTCATACCTTTTGTTTGTTGGTCAAATGTTCCCGCGCCGGCATGCCAAGGAAACCATACTGGCATTCGAAAAACTCCTTCGACAAAGTTCAGGACAAGTCATCACAGAACATTCCAACATTCTTGAGAATGTTGGAATGTCAGAATTGAAGTTAATTATGGTTGGACCGGATAAATATTCTGAACCAACAATCAACCAACTTGTGGCACAGGTGAATAAGCGGCTCGGCCGAGAGGCAATAATTCATAGGGATTATGTCGAAGATGGTGAGCTTGCCGAACTATATGCTGGAGCAAAAGCGCTAATATATGTTTCCGACAGAGAGGCGTTCGGTTTGCCGCCGATGGAAGCGCTTTCATTTGGCGTTCCGCCGATTATCGCCGATAATGAATTAGGACACGAGCTTTTTGGAGCCCGTCCCGAGAAGACAGGGTCTCTTTTCGGGGATTATGCATTTTATTCAAAAAGCGGGGGAATTGATGATATTAAAGACGCAATTCAAGAAGTTTTAATTAATACCGAAAAAACAGAAAACATCAAAAACAGGGGTCCGGAATTTATTAAGAAATATAATTGGAAAAGTTTCACGGATAGGTTTTTTGAAATAATAAAAAATGATTATTAACATTGGTTCAAAAAACTTAATAAAAGTAGCGGCCGTTAAAGAAATCTTAAATGATTATCCTCACTTAAGAGGGGCCGAAATTATTGCCACAGAAGCGTCATCGGAAGTTGGTGACCAGCCCAAATCTTTAGAAGAAACAATAAAAGGGGCAATGAATCGAGCAAAAAACTCTTTTAATAATTGTAGTTTCAGTTTTGGCATTGAATCGGGTTTAATGGCTGTGCCTCATACAAAAACCGGCTACATGGATGTTTGCGTATGTGCCATATTTAATGGCAAAGAATATTATTTAGGACTTTCCTCTGCGTGGGAAGCGCCCCAAAATGTTGCTGACTATATGCTCAAAGAGGGGTTGGATATGAATGACGCCGCACATAAAGCGGGGCTAACTAAAAATCCAAAAGTAGGTTCGGCAGAAGGATTAGTGGGGATAATGACAAAAGGCCGACTAACTCGCAAAGAATATACTAAGGAAGCCATAAGAACAGCATTAATTCATATAGATAATGAATAAAAAATTACTCAACTGGTTTTTTGTTGTTGAAATTGTTCTGTTCGGTTTGATAATTACCGGCGTTTTGCCACGGGAGGTGGCGCTTTACTTGGGGGCGGCTTTAGTTATATATTTTTTGGCGGCGCCCCTCGATGACTCTCTCATTTTTTTTGTACGGTCAATCCCTATGTTTTTGGCGATGCCGTTCACGGCTAGTTTTGATAATTTTAATATATGGCGGCTTTTAGCGGTAATCATTTTTTTTAAATGGCTATTTAAAAAAAGTATTACGTATTACGTATTACGTATTACGGAATGGCTTAGAAACTTTAGTTACAAAAGGCCCTCTTATCTGCTCATTGCCTTATTACTACTGGCGATGCTGTCTATTATTCCGGCGCCGGATAAGGTTACGGCTATCAAACGGATAATTTACTTCATGAATTTCACTGTTCTGGGGATAGTAATTTACGATAAGGCAAACAACAAGGAGTTCGCAAAAAAATTAATTAAAAATTCAATTATTCCTGTCGTTATTGTCGCTACTGTCGGATACATCCAAGTTATCTCAACTTACTTCATAGATATTTACCAATTTATGAGAATTTGGGGCGAGGGGCTCCAGTGCCGCCAGTTCGGCGAGCAGTGGTGCAATATTGCCGTTCAACTCGGTAATACATGGTTCGCGTATTATGGAGAACAGCTGTCGTTGAGGGTCTTCTCACTTTTTCCTGATTCGCACTCATTCCCGCAATTCGTATTGCTCGGAATTCCAGCCATACTCGCCATTTTTTGGCGAGAAACTCTAAACTCTAAATCCGAAACTCTAAAGAAACTCAAAACCCAAAATTCAAAATTCAAAACACGAACATTCTTAATTATTACGTTAGCTCTACTATTTTTAATAATAATATTAAGCGGTACGCGGGGGATTTGGGCGGCAAGTGTCGGAGTTGTTTTATTATATTTCGGATTAATGCTTTATATGAAAAAATGGGAACTGACAAAATTATCATATGATAATTTTGTCAGTTTTAAGAAGCTGGGATGGTCTTTGGTAATATTTTTTGTGATGTTTACTGTCGCTTTTCCTATATTCTCATCTCCGCAATTTTTGGTAGGAAAAGGCGATGATTTCTTGAAAAATCGAATCAAGTCGATAATTGACTTTGGTGAGACATCCAACGCTCAACGCATAGAAATATGGAAAAAAACATTATCATCAATTAAAGAAGAACCCCTGTTGGGGGTTGGAATTGGCAACTATCCTGTTGTTCTGGGACAAGATATACGCCTCGCAAAAGCCGGCTCATCAGCGCATAACTTATACCTTCACATCGCAGCGGAAATGGGAATACTGGCGGGAATAATTTTTATATGGTTTTTGTGGCTTGTATTTAAAAGAAACTACGAGAATTTTGTGAAAGAAAACGACAAACAACTTAAAATTTATTTCGCCGCAACACTTTTATTCGTGCCGTGGGTTTTGATATATTCTCTCACCGATATAGCGATATTTGATGAGAGAGCGTTTTTATTTTTTGTGACGACTATTTCTTTGATTTTGGGCACGAAAAATCCCGATTAAAATCGGGAGTGAAATTTAGAAAGAGGGCGACCAATAAACAATGCTTCTGCGTCGAGACTCTGTTTATTGGTTCTAAATACAACTTGAAGCGCATCCACTGCCATTAAATAGTTAAGGGCTGCTCTAATCAGATCCAAATCTCCTGGTGCTATATTATAAGGCTCGCTCATAAGACAACTCACCAATTCCCGCGTAGTCATCATCTGGCTTGATAAAATAGCGTGGATAGATTTTTTTAAAGAATTAAATTTGGATAAGTTTTCTGAATCATCCGAACGAGTTAACCATCCATTTTCTAACATGTCGAACCACCTTTTCTATTTTTCAAAAGTCCTCTAAAATGTTAGTGTACTTTCGATATTATGTCAACCTCATTAGTCACAATTAACCTAGTTGTTCTCAATGGTGAAAAATATATTCGTCATTGTTTGGATGCGGTTTTGGCGCAGACATATCCGCATGAGAATATAGAAATAAATATTTTAGACAATAATTCAACGGACAATACGAAATCAATAGTAAAAGATTTCGGATTTCGGATTTCGGATTTCGGATTTACGAGATTTAATTTTGTAGAATCAAAATTAAATCTCGGTGTCTGGCCGGGACAGGAAGAATTGCTGAAACACACAAACGGCCAGTACGTAGTAGCTTTGTGCGTTGATGTATTGATGGATAAGGATTTTATTAAGAATGCGGTAGAAACAATGGAAAAAGATGAAAAAATTGGTGCGTTACAACCTAAAATTTACAAATTTGAATTATCAAACCTACAACCTACAACCTACAACCTACAACCTAAAATTATTGATACTTGCGGCTTTAAAATTTTTAAGTCACGTCGGATCGTGAACATCGGTCACGGACTCTCTTTCGCCGAAGCTTCCGCCTTCAGTAAACTTTCGGCGAACAGGTCGGAGGGCAAGGGGTTTAACTTCGATAAACAACAGGAGATTTTCGCCGTTGAGGGGGCGGTGCCAGTTTTTCGCAAAGAAGCACTTGAATCTTGTCGAGTCAGCTTACCAGCTTACCAGCTTACCAGCTTACCAGCTGAAATTGTTGACCACGACTATTTCTGGTACGGCGATGACCTGGATCTGGCTTGGCGAATGAGGTTGTTCGGATGGAAGCAGGTCTTTACGCCAAATGTCATCGCCTGGCATGACAGACAGACGACAAAATCCGTCAGAAAAGGATGGTTGGACTACATCTTAAGAGTTCCCGCGCGCAGACAAATTCCGATAAAAAAGCGCCGGCTTGACTGGCGAAATACCCGTTGGACATTGGTCAAAAATGATTATATAATAAACATACTTAAAGACCTACCTTGGATTGTCTCGCGAGAGATTGCGGTGCTTGGATACGCCGTATTGTTCGAGCCGGCAGTGCTGAAAGAAATACCAACATTTTTTAAACACCTGCCTGATATGCTTCGCAAAAGAAAAGAAATAATGAAACGGGCGGTTGTAGGTCCCAAAGAATTTAGAAAATGGATCAATTAAACTTTAATTCGGATAACTTCAAAGAGAAGGAGGGGCGAACAAGAAATCGCTTTTTTTTAATTCTGGCATTTATCGTTATCGGTTATATTGTTTTCAATACGGCGCTATTAGACAGGAAATTTGAAGTTGAAAATAAAACAGCTAAAGAGGAAAGCGAATTCGATGCGGTGTGGTTCAAGAGGTTCGCAAATTTACTGTTCTTTAACCAGAACCAGGCGGAAGAAATAGACACTGACTACATAATGCCGGATAAAGAACCGAACCGTCTTGATATTCTTATCCTTGGTATAAGAGGCGAATACGATGATAAAGACGAAGAAGCCGGAGCTTTGCTGACCGACACGATGATGGTCTTCAGTCACGACCAGCTGACCAAAAAGTCGTCCTTAGTATCTATACCACGCGATCTTTATGTAAAGATCTATGGCAAAAAGGATAAGATAAATGCGGCCTATGAATACGGCCTCTACCGAAGGGAAGGGACTGATTATGTTAAAAAATTGGTGTCCCAGATAATTGGAGTATACATAGACAATGTGATAGTTGCTGATTTTTCTTCGTTTGAAAAACTGATAGACCAGCTTGGCGGAGTAGACATCACGCTTGCCAAACCGTTCAAAGAAGAGGGTCAGTGGGGGTATGCGTTTGAACTGCCGGCCGGCGAGAACCGCCTGAACGGGCAGAACGCTTTGTATTATGTCAGGTCGAGATATTCAACCAGCGACTTTGACCGGGCTTTCAGACAGCAACAGATATTGTTCGCCATAAAAGACAAGCTGACAAAATTAAATATAATAACCGATCCCATTAAAACCCTTGCCATTCTAAACACCTTAAGCCAAAGCGTTAAAACAGATATAAATATCTTGAACGTAAAAGAGGTCTTGGATCTTAGCAAAGAAGTGGACACCTCGCCGGCCATGTTTAAAAAACAAGTCCTATCCACGGACAATTTGCTTTATCAAACCACGGGACCGAACAATGCGTATATACTCCTGCCACAAGGTGATAACTTTGGTCAGATTAAGCAGCTATTCCAGGGCATTTTAGAATAATTAAAAAATCAAAAATCAAAATGAAAAATTACAATGCAAAATTTTAAAATTTTAAACTGTCATTTTTCACTTTGATATTTACATTTTACATTTGAATTATGACTTCCATCGTAATCATCAACTACAAAAATACGCCACTATTAAGATTGTGTTTGTCGTCGCTAAAAAGAGTCCTTTCCACTAACTTTAAACACGAGATACTGGTTGTTGATATTGCTTCTACCCCCGAAACAAGAAATGTGGTCAAAGAATTCCCGGAAGTCAGAATAGCGGCATTCAAAGAAAACATCGGCTACACAAAAGGCGTAAACGAGGGCATCAAAACATCATCAGGCGACTATATTCTGATATTGAATCCGGACGTAGTACCAATAGCCAGGTCCATAGAAGAGCTAACTTCGTATCTGGCAACCAATACAAATGTGGGCCTTGCGGGACCTCGGCTTTTGAATTTTGACGGTTCGGCGCAAAGTTCCTGTTTTCGGTATTACACCCCTTTGACCATACTCTGTCGCCGCACCCCTTTGGGCCGCACGCCTTTCGGCAAGAAGGTGCTGGCGAGGTTTATGATGACCGACAAAAACCTCAAAGAATCGGCAGAAGCGGAATGGCTGATGGGTTCCGCGATTATGGTCTCCCGAAAAGCAGTAGACAATATTGGTTTGCTGGACGAAAAGTTCTTCCTGTATATGAGCGATGTTGACTGGGCAAGACGTTTTTGGGAAAATGGTTTTAAGGTCGCTTATTATCCTCACTCCGAAATGTACCATTATCATAAGAGGGAATCGAAAGGACACTTCGGACCATTTGATATCTTTATGAATAAACAGAGCAGATTACACTTGATTGACGCGGTGAGATACTTTTGGAAATACGGGATAAAATAAACTCTAAGCTCTAAACTCTAAATTCTAAACAAACTCAAAGAATAAAGTTCAAAGTTTTAAACGTTTTGAGTTTTGGGCTTTAACCTTTAAACTTGCTTAGAGTTTAGAACTTAGAGTTTAGAGTTTAGAGATAGGAAAATCATAAATTTATGAACTTCGCTTCTCGTAAAATTATAGTCGCATTGTTGGTTGCCACGCTTGGTGTTGGTTTTCTTGGCGGTGTTCTTTTTGAACGTTCTAACGAAGTTGAATCCAATCCGGTCAAGACGTTAATTAACAGAGAACTTGGCCAACCCGACTATGTTGATTTCTCTCTTTTCTGGGACACCTGGAACTCTCTGCACACTAAATATGTTGACGAAGAAAAATTAGATACCAAAAAACTTCTCTACGGCGCCATACAAGGAATGGTAAACAGTATCAACGACCCGTATACCGTGTTTTTTGAACCACCGGAAAGCAAGAAATTTCAGGAAGAAATATCCGGTTCTTTTGGCGGAGTCGGCATTGAGATAGGCAAAAGAGAGGGCGTCCTTACCATTATCGCTCCCATCAAAGACACCCCCGCTTACAAAGCCGGTCTTAAAGCGGGAGACAAGATTCTGCGAGTGGACAACGCGCCAACTGCCGACCTTTCAATTGAAGAGGTGGTAAATTTAATACGAGGCAAAAGGGGCACGCCTGTGGTTTTGACTATTTCTTCCAATGGCTCCGACACCAGGGACGTGGAAATAATAAGAGATACGATAAAAATCCCGACCATTGAGTGGACGATGCTGGAATCGAAAGGAAAGAAAGTGGCGTACCTTCAGATATTTACTTTCAACCAGAATGTTGATTCCGGGTTCCAGAAAGCGGCCCAGGAGATACTTAATTCCGGAGCGGAACGCTTGATAGTGGATCTTAGGAATAATCCCGGCGGGCTTTTGGATTCAGCTGTCAACATCGCAGGGTGGTTTTTGGATAAAGACCAGATAGTAACCGTGGAAGCGTTCAGGGATGGCTCAAGGAACGAGTTTAGAAGTAAAGGCAACGGCTCGCTCAAAGTATATCCGACCGTAATTCTAATAAACGGCGGTTCGGCATCCGCTTCGGAAATCGTAGCTGGGGCTTTACATGACAATAGGGGAGTACGGCTTGTGGGCGAAAAGACATTTGGAAAGGGTTCGGTTCAGGAACTTGAAAAATTCAAAGATGGCTCCTCGCTAAAGGTCACGGTAGCCAAGTGGCTCACGCCGAACGGAATCTCTATTTCCGATACAGGAATTGAACCCGACGTGAAGGTTGAACTCCCAAAAGAAGAAATTGAGAAAGAGGAGTTCGAATTCGAGTTGGGCACACCCGGCAAAGATCCGCAGTTGAATAAGGCGCTGGAGATTTTGACAAAATAGGGTAAAATTGTTAAATTGTCCCGATTAGCTATGCTAATCGAGGATCCTCGATTTTGTAACTCCGCCAAAGCGGAGACAAAATCGGGACTAAATTGTTACATTGCCAAATTGCTTAATTATCCCCGTAGATCGGCGTCTAGCCCTCGCCACGCCCCGTACCGTGCTTGCTCTGGTACTGGGGTAAGTCCTCGAAAATTATGAAAATAATTTTGTTAGAAAACATCAAGAACTTCGGCCGGATGGGGGATGTGAAGAATGTCTCCGACGGTTATGCCAGGAATTTTTTGTTGCCTAGGAAAATGGCGAAACTTGCCACCGATGCGGCGTTGAAAGAAGTTGGCTCGCTGAAAAAGAAACTGGAAGCGACGCAAAGAATGGAAAGAGATAGCGCTGTTAAACTAGCCGAACAATTGAAAGACGTCGTTTTGGAATTTACAAGAAAAGCGACCAAGACCGGCAAAATCTACTCGGCCATTACTAAAGAGGATATAGCCGAGACACTAAACACGAAAACCAGTTTTCGTGTTTCCCCGGACTCGGTAAATCTAGAAGGACACGAAGGTGGCCATATTAAACAGCTCGGCGAACACATCGTCAAAGTAGAACTCGTCCCCGATGTAGCCGTCGAAGTAAAAGTCAAAGTTTCTCAAGAATAGTCACTCACAACACCTATGCCTCCCCGACTAAAGTCGGGGCGTTCGACCTGTGATTTTAGATAAAACCTGCCCCGCTTTCATAAGTTTTATCGGCTTGTTCACTGATAAAATTGCGACAGGTGTTGCTCGCTCCTTGGCGTTAAGAGTGAGTCCGACTAAATGAGCTACCCGGGTGGCTCATTTAGTTAGCAACGACATTCACAACCTTGACCAATCGTTTCCGGCCGTTGAAGAGTGTCTTTTTCTTGGTGGTAAACTTAACCTTGCCGGCTACGGCGGCATATATGGTGTCATCGTGGCCGAGACGGACGCCGTCACCGGGGAGAAATTTCGTTCCTCTTTGGCGTATGATAATGTTGCCCGGTTTTGCCACCTGGCCATCGTGCAACTTAACTCCTAAATATTTCGGTTGCGAGTCCCTACCTAATTGTGTACTCCCGATAGCTTTTGTATGTGCCATTTTTAACTTGCTGGCCGCTCCCGCCTAACAAACGGCGGGTACGCTCTTAACCGACTTCTTCGTTAAATCCTCCGCTTGCTCCTCACCATACTATTAGTATGGCTCATCGCAATGCTCGGATTTGCCTCGAATTCAGTCAAGCCAGCTGCGTTCTAAATTAGTAATTTATCAAGCGCGCTGCGTTATAAATTTTGGATATCCCGCCCTAATTTTGCTTTCGCAAAAACTCTGTGCTTAAATACTCTAATATGAAGCATACCTTATCAAAATTATTAAACTTAATCAACCCCGTATATCATCTTCGGCTTGCCTCTGGCTTTTTAAGCCATTTTTTAAAAAATGGCTTGCCGAAGTTGTATTACGGGGTCAAGTCCCATCAATATCATATTTTCTTGCCATTTGCATCGGCCTTATTTCCGTTATAAGCTACAATCTCGGGCAAATTAATTCGCTCAAGAAAACGCCCATCAGCATCAAAGAATCAGAAAATCTTAAAGCCGATATCTTTGACGCCGCAAACTCTAAACCCGAAACTCTAAACTCTACAGAGATTCCCGGGCTAAAGCACCGTGAACCTTTTCCGAGCAAACAAACCCAAAACTCAAAACCTCAAATTCAAAAACTTGATACCCGCGTTGTTGTTTCTAAAAATTCCGACAAGTACCACTATACAACGTGCTCAGGGGCAAAACGTATTAAACTCGAGAATCAAATATGGTTTTCCTCGGCAGAAGAGGCAGAACGGGCAGGATATATCCTGGCCGGAAACTGTCAGGAGTGGTAGCCAAGAATCAATACGCCCCTATTTTATCCTCATAAAATACTAAAACCTCTAAAACTCCGTTTATCCTCGATTTATAACTGGTTGTTTATACTACTCTGGAAAATCAAACTAAGGAACAAACAAAAAACACAGGGGGCTTGCATAATATATCAAGTTGTGGTAACCTCTATCCCATTAATTAACCTCGTTGAAAAACTGCAGTTATTGGTTAATAGCTGTTAGGGATTCAAGAGGTATCTTGTTCTCGTGAAAAATATCACTGGATTTGGGCAGGGGGGGGGCTTAGTTAGGTCGATTTTCGGAGTTTTTATTATATCCGCTTTTGTAGTCAGCGGATTTTTTGCGCCAAGTTCTGCTTTAGCGGCGGCAACGGTTACGCCCGCAAGCGGAGGCACAAATATTTCTATTGATACAACCTCTGCCTCGGGAGGAAGCGGAATTTATAAAGCACTAAGCGGTCCCGGTATAAACGAACTTGCGGCTGAAGATATTTCTACAGGAGTACATACGATTACATTGCCTGCGGGTTGGGAGTTTAAAATCTCCACGATCAGCGTTACCACTTTTGGTAGCGATATAGTATTTGCATCTACCAGTATTATTCCAAGTGCAACATCATTTTCTTTTAATGTGACAACTCAATCAACCACGGGCGGGTTTGTGGGCTTTGGCGGTATTGAAGTCAGACCGACTGGCACTACTCCAAGCACCGGCAATATGACTTATTCCGGCGCGGGTATTCTCGGGGTTGATGGAAACACAAATTTCGGGACACTTTCCACGGTAGCTGGTACGGTTACACAACTTGCGTTTACGACACAGCCCGGAGGCGCGGTATATGGCTCACTTTTGAGTCCGCAGCCAATAGTCAAAACCCAAGACCAATTCGGTAATGAATCATCAAACGGAGCATCAGGTAAAACGGTAACGCTTACCCTAGCTCCAGGCACGGGCAATATAGTCGGTACGGCTTCGCTCGACATCAGTAGCGGGACGGCTACATTTACTGATTTGACGGTAGATGAATTTGGCACTGGCAAGCAGTTGACTGCTGCTGCAACGGGGCTCACAAGCGCTGTTAGCACCAATTTTGAAATTACACAAAAAACCCTTACCGCCACTCTCACGGCAGATAATAAGGTATATGACGGTCTTACTTCTGCCACAATCACAGGCCGTACGCTTGTTGGTCTGGAATTTGGCGATGTGGTAACCGTCACTGGTGGCACGGCGACATTTGACACTAAAGATGTCGGGACAAGTAAAGTGGTTTCGGCTACAGGGCTTGTGCTCGGTTCCGAACCAGTAGCGGTAAATTACATCTTTAATGGAGAAGCTACGGGAGCGGCTAATATCACGCCATTGGAAGTCACCATTACGCCGGATGTTGGGCAGACCAAAGTATATGGCCAAGCTGACTCAGTATTCGCTTACACTTCCAATCCGGCTTTAATCAGCCCTGATGTATTCTCCGGCGCCTTGGGTCGTGATCCGGGGGAGGATGTCAATACGTACGCATATACCCTCGGCACTCTGTCTGCGGGCGGCAACTACAATTTAGTTCCTGATCCGTTGGCAGATACTTTTGATATTACAGAAAGAACTCTCAACATCACCGCAACCGGCATAAATAAAGTTTATGACGGCAACACAACCGCGACAGTAACCCTGTCGGACGACAGAGTTCTAGGAGATAATTTAACACTTGGATACACAGCGGTCTTTACTGATAGTAAAGATGTTGGTGTAGGCAAGCCAGTTAGCGTTACCGATATTGCTATCACCGGTGGCACGGACGCGGGCAACTACATTCTCGGCAACACAACGACCGCAACGACAGCCGACATCACGCCAGCGCAACTTACAGTTTCTTTTACCACCGACGCAAATAAAACTTACAATGGCAATAACGTTGCTCAAATTACCGGTCGCTCTATTGATAGCGGTATTGTGGGGGGCGAAGATGTGGCAGTTATGGGTGGTTCTGGTTCAGCAACATTCGCCAACAAGCATGTTGGAACTGGTCTAACGGCTACTGCAACAGGGTTCACGCTTACTGGTGCTGGTTCTGGTAACTACGAAATCGGCACGATAAACACCACGACTGGTAACGTTAATCCTCGCCCAATTACGGTTACTGCTGTAACAGATACCAAGACATACGATGGCACAATAAGTTCTGATGGAACACCGATAGTTACTTCAACTTTCTCACCACCTGTTGCATTAGTTGATACCGCTAATTTCATCCAAACATTTGACACCAAACATTTCGGAACAGAAAAAGTATTGACTCCGAGTGGTTCGGTAGATGATGGCAATGGCGGGAACAACTATACGGTTACAATTGCCACGGTTTCAACTGGTGAAATTACCAAAAAATCAATCAATGTTACCGCACAGCCGGATACCAAAGTTTATGACGGGACAACTTCGTCAGATGTGGTCCCTGGAGTAGACGCGCTTGAGACGGGAGATACGATAGATACGGCGCCGACTCAATCGTATGACACCGCAGATGTTGATACTGGAAAAACCTTAACTCCGAGCGGACTAGTGATCGACGATGGAAATAGTGGTAATAACTACACTATTGTCCCCGTAATCGACACTGCCGGTGTAATTAACGCAAAAGGACTTACTGTTACCGGCGCGATTAGTGTAGCGAAAATATACAACGGTGAAGTAAATGATGCCGAAGTTGATTTCTCATTACATACACTTGACGGCGTAATTGATGGCGAAGAATTACTCGTTTCTCTCAATTCAGATGTTTCTGGCGTTATATATTCTGCGGAGTTTAACAACAA
>Ga0210057_1005325_pt1 | contig 16589 bp, 17 predicted proteins | sample CryGeyCG2114_010_2_FD_183968 | JGI IMG/M metagenome (GOLD analysis project Ga0210057, IMG submission 183968) | Groundwater microbial communities from aquifer - Crystal Geyser CG10_big_fil_rev_8/21/14_0.10 (SPAdes) (version 2) | ecosystem: Environmental > Aquatic > Deep subsurface > Groundwater ...
TTATTGATCCTGTCTGCCAATCAAGAAGTATTGAGGTTGATGACGAAGAAGATGATAAACTAGCGCCTTATTATCATGGTTAAAGGATTGATATAATTGATTCATGTCTCAGATAAAAAAAATCCTCAGAAATCTCTTTCTTCTTTTAAAAATTGCCTGGGAGGAAGACAAAATTCTTTTAAGTGGCTATTTTTTGACCTCTTTTATCTCTGTTATTCTTCTTTTCCTTGTCTATTTTTTCTACAAACTGATGATTGACCAAGTCTTTAAAGAACTGACTGTTACTCCTTCAGCGATTCTTTTTTTTGTCATTATTGGCTATCTTCTTTTCGAATATCTATCGCGTTTTGTTAATAATACGCTTAACTCTTTTTATTTTGAGTTTCTTCTCCGCTCAAAATTCCAAAATGCCCTCACCCGTAAGTTTATGGAAAAACTGGCTGACTTGGACTTTGCCAATCTGGAAGACGGCCAGACAAGAAATCTTATTGCCAAGGTGGCCGATAACTTTACCTGGCGGATTCATGACAACTTAAAAATGATTAACTATATTATTTATAGTCTTGCCGCCATTTTAATTGCTTTTGTCGTTGCCAGTCAGTTTGGCTACGGCTATTTTCTCCTTCTTTTTATCTTTGCTACTCCCCTATATTTTATCCGCGCCAAATATGGAAATATTCAGTGGACCATCTACTCTTCTCAGTCAAAAAAAGTCAACTATCTTTGGTATCTCCGTTATCTGTTTACTGAGTTTGTTACTTTATCAGAAATAAAGATCTACCAACTGAAAAATTATTTTTTAAAAAAAACTAAAAAGATCCAGGATGAGATGATTGACCAGTACAAAAAACCGATATTAAAACAAACTTTAATATCCTCACTTATCTCTCTTTTCCTGCCTTTAATTATTTTCTTTGCCTTAAAAGATTTCAGCCTTGGCATCATTAATAAAAAACACTCTCTGGGTGATTTTACTTTCTTTTTAAACACTCTTTATACCTTTATCAGCCAGATCTCCAGTCTTCTTTTAAACTTCGGTGTTCTCTATGAGAATAATCTTTATGTCAATGACTATTTCCTGCTTCAGGGTTTAAAAAATAAGGTGCAAGAAAAAAAACATCCTCTAAGATTAAAAAAAGACTTTCCTCATAAAATACAGTTCATTAACGTCAGCTTTAAATATCCTCATGCAGATAATTGGGTTTTAAAAAATATTAATCTAGCCATAGAAAAAGGTGAAGATATTGCTATTGTTGGCCATAACGGCGCCGGCAAAACCACATTAATAAAACTTCTTTTTCGGTTTTATGATCCAACTAAAGGTAAAATTTTAGTTGATAGTAAAGATCTTCGCAGTCTAGATATTAATGATTGGTATGGTCATCTAGCGGTTCTTTTTCAAGACTTTGCCAAGTACAATCTGTCATTAAAAGAAAATATCCAGTTCGGCGACATTAATAATAAAAATCTAACCAATGTTAAAAATTCTCTCGCTCAGGCGCGCGGAAGCGAACTTTTTAAAATAAAAAATGGTCTCGAACAGATCCTAGGCAACTGGTTTGAAGACGGCAAGGAAATATCAATTGGCCAGTGGCAGAAAGTGGCCATTGCCCGGGCCCTATATCGTAATGCGCCAATTTTGATTTTAGATGAACCGACTTCTAATATCGATCCTCAGGCTGAATACGAAATATTTAGTAATCTAAAAACCTTTTATAAAAATAAAAATTTAATTTTTATCTCTCATAGATTTTCAACCGTGAGAATGGCTAACCGGATCTATGTCTTAGATAAGGGAGAACTTATTGAAAAAGGCACTCATAGACAACTGCTGAAAAATAATCGCCTTTATGCTAAATTCTTTAATATTCAGAAAAAAGGCTATGAGTAATAAAATCTCAAATGTCAATGGATTCGATTTCGCTCACCATTGTCCTGAGCAACGTCGAACGGACAAATCTCAAATATCAAATCTTGTTTTAATACTTGTGTTTCTAATTTGGAAAACCTTTGATACCTGGGTTTTGTTTTTTATATTAACCTTTCCGACGTCATTCTTTTTCGGCGCGGTTTATACTGAAGGATTATTTTTTCTTTTATTTGCCTTAACTTTATATTTTCTAAAAAAAGAAAACTACTGGTTAGTCAGTCTGTTTGGTCAAGGATATTTTGTTGGTTAATCATATGAAAATAAATTTTTTTTTATTTTTTTATCTCTTTTTTATTTTTATTTTCTTCTTGATTTTTTTTATTAGATTATTTCAGTTAACTATTGTAAAAGGAAACTACTACTGGACTTTATCGGAAAACAATCGATTACGGGAAATTATTATTGAACCTGAGCGAGGAGAGATTTTTGATCGGAAAGGCTTTTCTTTAGTAAAGAATACTCCGGCTGACATTCCGCATTTAGAAAAATATCTTCAGAAAAAAAACCTTGAGATGATAAAATCACCCAGAGTTTACCAACTGCCTGAAATAATCGCTCCTTTTATCGGTTATCAACAGTTAGCTGACCAACAGGATTTAATAAATGACAACTGTCAGCATAAATTAAAACCAGGAGAAAAAGTGGGAAAAAAAGGGGTGGAAAAACTGCTTGACTGTGATCTTCGCGGGATTGAAGGAAAGATGTTGGTTGAGATAGATGCTCAAGGAAAGTTTTTGCGTCTGGTTAATCTTATCCCATCTCAACCTGGTAATAATATTAAACTCTCACTTGATTTGGAGCTACAAAAAAAAGCCTATGATCTTGTCAAAGACAAAAAAGCTGCTGTTGTTGCTCTTAAGCCAAAAACAGGGGAAATCCTCGTTCTTGTCTCGACTCCCTCTTTTAATCCCGCAGAAACAATTGCTAATTATTTTTCCGACAAAAATAAACCTCTTTTTAACCGAGCCACTGAAGGAGTTTATCCGCCAGGATCGCTTTTTAAATTAATCATTGCTACGGCCGCTCTTGAAGAAGGAGCGATTAATGAAAAAACCCAGATTGAAGATACTGGCATTCTCCATGCCGGCTCTCTCACTTTTGGTAACTGGTACTATCTTCAATACGGAAAAACCGAGGGAATGGTTGATATTGTTAAAGCAATTAGGCGCTCCAATGATATATTTTTCTATAAGGCCGGAGAAAAAACAGGTGTCAATAAAATAAAAAAATGGGCGGAGATTTTTGGCTTAGGAAAAGCCACTGGAATTGGCCTTGATGAAGAAGAAGGATTAATTCCTTCGGCTTTCTGGAAAGAAGAGACTATTAAAGACCGTTGGTATTTAGGTGATACTTATAATCTTTCCATTGGTCAGGGATATGTTGGTGTTACTCCTCTGCAGATGGCCATGGTAACCTCGGTTTTTGCCAATAACGGTTATCTTTGCCAACCAAAGCTTCTTAAAGACGAGAAGCCTAATTGCAAGAAATTACCAATCTCTCAAAAAACTCTTAACCTAGTTCGTGAAGGAATGAAGGAAGCTTGTTCGCCAGGCGGAACTGGTTGGCCACTATTTGAATTTAAAATTAAAAATGAAAAAGGAAAAATTGAACAAATCCAAACCGCTTGTAAAACCGGAACAGCAGAAACACCAGATAAGACTGGCCAACCTCATGCGTGGATTACTGTCTTTGCCCCTTATGAAAATCCCGAGATTGTCTTAACTATTCTTATTGAAGAAGGCGGCCAAGGAAGTGATGTCGCCGGACCAATTGCTAAAGAGTTGTTAAAAACGTATTTCGAGCGAAGCCAGTAAAATGTCTAAATAAATAAATAAAGAAATAAACAAATGAATAGTTAAATGATAAATAAATTTAATTATTTAATTATTTTTTTTATTAAATCATTTATTTTCTTATTTGATTATTTGTTTATTTAAACATTAATCGTTAGAATTTCTCAAACACAATATTTTCTTGGGGAATATTTTTGGAGATTAAAAAGTTTTTTAAAGAGTCGACGATTTCTCTTCTTCCGCACAAATAGAATTCAAAATTGCTCCATTGTTTCATTGCTTCATTGTTAAATTGTTTGTTAAAAACAACGTCAATATGACCAAGCTCAAAATATTTCCTGTCTGGCTCCGGAATCATGTCAAGATTTTGTTCGCGTGAAAGGCAAATTTTGAGATTAAATTGCTTGTCCTCCGTAGCTTTAGTGAAGGAGGATTTTAGTTCGTCAAAAAGATAAACATCTTTATAATTTTTTAATCCCCAAAATAATTGAAAATTGAAAATTGAAAATTGAAAATTCGATTTTATCATTGATAAAATCGGTGCAATCCCCGTCCCTGTTACTAAAAATATCTTTTCTTTATTGTTTTTTCTTAATTGAAACTGTCCAGCCGGGCCTTGAAAAACAGCCTGATCGTTTTCTTTTAGATTGACAAGATAGTTACTAGCTAAACCTTGGGGAACAATCTCAATAATCAGCTGAAAACTGTCTCTAATAGTATTCGATGAAGCAATTGAATAGGCCCGAGAAACTAACTCTTTGTTTTTCGGCACCTTCATAATTAAATATTGGCCGGGAATGAAGTTGAGTCCAGGAGGATCTATTAATTTGAAGGTAAAGAGATAGACGTCACTGGTTAATTGTTTTTTGTTGACAAGAATAGTCTTATAAGTGTTTAACATAGTCTATAAAGTCGTAAAGTCCTTAAAGTCATAAAGGTTTTTCTTTATAGACTTTATAAACTTTATGGACTTTATGAACTCTCTATAGCCTTGCTCTCTGATTAATCTCCGCCTCCACCAGTTCTCTCGGCCGGCCGAATTTTAATCGGGAAAGCTGAATAATTGCTTGAGAAATCTTATCATTAGCGCCTGTCTTAAACTTTTTCATATCCTTGGTAAGATCAATAGAAAATGGAGGAACCGGCTCATTGTCAACAATCGTCTTCATGTAGGCATGAAACCGTTCAATATTAATCAAGTCTGACTCGCCAAAAACCGGCTGATATTCTCTTTGTAAATAAGAAGCATCGGTCACACCAACCCGAAAAGAGACCAAACTACCAACATTGCCAAAAACCGCATTTTTTACCTCTTCTTCCATCTGGCCGATAAACTGGTTGGCCACCGTCAGATTAAGATGATACTTTCTTGCCTCGCTTAAAATCGTGGCAAAATCCGGTGTGGCAAAGTTTTGAAACTCATCAACATAGAGAAAAAAATCGCGGCGCTTTTCTTCGGGAATCTCCTGACGGCTCATCGCCGCCACTAGTATTTTTGGGATTAACACTAAACCTAAAAATGACGAGTTTTCTTCACCTAATTTTCCCTTGGATAGATTAATCAGTAAAATTTTTCCTTCGTCCATACAGACACGAAAATCAAAGGCGCTCTTTGATTGACCAATGATATTTCTCATGGTTTTATTAGTGACAAAACGGCCGAATTTGGAAACAATATAGTCCAAGACCTCTGATTTGTGAAAGTCTGAAGTTTGGGCAATTTGGTCAGTCCAGTAACGCCTGACAATCGGATCCTGGACTTTAGGCAATAGTTCTTGAACATATTTTGGATCGGTCAAAACCCGAACTACCTCAACAAAAGTACTGCCCGGTTCACTCATCACCGTCAACATGGCATTACGAACTGCGTGTTCAAACCGCGGACCGATAATCCCGGTTCTCTGCGGATCGTAAAGCTTGTACATCAAATTAATAATTGACGTGGTTAAAAAATGTTTTTGATCCTCTGTTTTTGCCTCAAGAAGATTTAATCCCATCGGCCGTTCAGTATCAGATGGATCAAAATAAATCACGTCCTCGGCTCGTTGAGGAGGAATATGTTTGACAATTTCATCAATTAAATCACCATGAGGATCAACCACACAGACGCCATAACCAGCTTTAATATCTTGAATCGCCATATCTTCAAGAAGGACTGACTTACCTGTGCCGGTTTTACCAATAATATAGATGTGGCGGCGGCGGTCTTCAAAACCAACATAGACCGGTCGTTTTACTCCCCGATAATAACCCTGGCCAATAAATGTTCCTTCTTGACTGGGAACTTCAGCTGGAACCGGAGCGGTTTTTGCCTTTAACCACTGAATGTGAGGCGTTTCCACAGTCTTATTGGGAAAGTGAAAGATAGTCGCCAGCTCATCAGAAGATAAAATAGAAATTGATTTAAAAAAAGGCAGATCAAGAACGGGAAAAAACTTATAAATAAAGTTAATCATGAAGCCTCCTTTAAAAAGATTCTTGACTGTCTTCAGGATATTAAGATCAGAGGTAAGTTGGGCAAATGAAGTTTTTATGTTTTTTAGATGGGTCTCTGCCATTTCTTTATTAGATGAAGAAACAACAAAACGGATAGTGGTTTCAAAACCAGGACGGGAACATTTATCATCAATTCGTTCTAATAGCTTTGGATCGGTTTTAAAGGTAGCTTTTTCCGGATTAGCTTCGTTTTTTTTTGTTGAAGAGACATAAGACTTACCAGATTTTTTCCAACTGTCACTGGCTGGTCTGATTAAAATCTGAATCATCGCTCCTTCGTTATCACCCATTTTAGACAAGGCAGAAGTAATCGCCGATAAAGGATCGGTAGAAAGATCGCGGTAAATCTTTAGAGGAAGATAAACAGTTTCTTTAATAGCTAGGGCACCAAAAGCCACCTTTCCTTCTTCATTAAAAATATTTGGTTCGTCAACCTTTTTAATATCGGCATTAGGATAATAGCCATAGATTGTCTTTTCCACCAGATCAATAATTTTTGCCGGCGCCGAGACATAAAATCTAATTTCCGCCTTCTTAGCCATAATTTCAAAGGCCAAAACATCGTCTAAATCAAAAACGGAAAAAAAACCGGATTTTTTTAAAGAAGAAAAGGAAGCAAACATCTGTTCAGCCGCATCGATTTTTATCTCATTGTCTTTTTGCAGTTTAACCTCTAAAGTCAGCATTTCTAAGGAGATCTCTTCTCTTTTTTTCAAACGGAAATAGATGATGATTAAGTAGATTAATCCAAAGGTTAATCCCGCAGCTAAAAGAGCTGCTAGGACTGCTAAACTAACGGTAATAATTCTATCGATAACGCTTTGAAAATAAATTTGATCCATAAAAAAAGTATATAATAAATCTATGAAGAAAAAACACGAGAAAAAAGTCAATCCTTCGACTTCGCTCAGGATGACCCTGAGTGGAATCGAACGGGTCAAAATTATAATTTTTTTTACTTTTTCCTTTTTAATTTTTAATTTATTCTATAGTCAATCAGTTTCGCCATTATACTCTCAGTTTGTCAATGAAAATAAAAAAGCAGTAGTTGAGTATTTAAAGAAAATAAAAAACCTGCCGAGTTTTAATACTCAATTAGTTATTTTCGAAAATATCTATGATAATCAACTTAAGCAAGATGTTTTCCAGGAAGAAAACGGTCGAAATCTTCAGATAAAAAAACTTGAACAAGTTTTACAAATAAATCCTAAAGCACGCGATGTTTTATATGGTCTTTACCAACTTTATTTAGAAAAAGGAGATAAAATAACAGCAGGGAAATATTTGAAGCAGGCAAAAGAGGTAGACCCTGATGTAAAATAGTAATTAGAAAATGGTTGCTGGAAAATAGTTACTGGTTATGGAAATTAGAGAATAGAAAAAACCAAATTTCTACTTTCCATTTTCTATAACTAGTAACTAATCACTAGCAACTAATTTCTAATTTCTATGTTAAAACAAGCCCATCTCTACATCAAGGGTGACGTCATCGGGGTTGGCTTCCGCGCTTGGACGAAAATCCAGGCAAAGATCATCGGAGTTAGCGGCTGGGTGAGAAATAATTTTCAAAAACCAGAGGTTTTTGGTGTTAATGGCGGAGTTGAAACACTTATCCAAGGCGATGAAGAAAAAGTCAACCAGATAATGGAAATTTTAAAACGAGGCTCACCTGTCTCCCGGGTGGAAGAAGTTGAAATTATCTGGCAGGAACCAAAGCAGATGTTTGATGAGTTTGAAATAAGAAAATAAGTCTTCTGTTTTTAGGGTATCTATCGTTATTTTTTTATTACTCCACCAATCTAAATTTATACTTTTGTAGGTTATAAGCGACTGACAAAATCAGAACTATATTCTATATTTATAAACATGAAGGATAAAATAGCTGTTATAAGATCTTTAAGTGGTTTAGCAATTAATCTTTCAGCAGGTTGGTTTGGAGTAGCTGTTATTACTCCTAATTTCTCAAGAATTATTGGCACAAAAGAGTTATTTTTATTGCTGTTTGATATAATATTTGGTATATTATTTTTGTGGTTTAGTTATAAATTAGAAAAAATGCTTTTATGAAAAACTTTGATCTCTGGAATATTACCGCTAATGTTCAAATTGCCACAGCCCTTGTTTTAATAACGATTTTCTTAGCAATTATGGTTTTCCGAAAATCTACAAAATAATTCGATAAACTTTTTCATTTGTAAATTGAAAAAAAATTTGCTAACATATTTGCTTATCTTATGAAAAATCAGGTTTTATCAATTATTGTTCTTATTGCCCCGTTTAGGCGGACGTCATGTAATAATTGATAAAGGCCAATTAAAACAAAACCCGCCGAAAGGCGGGATTTTTAGTATGAAACAAAAAAATAATTTTATTCTTGTCATTGTTACCCTGCTTTAGGCGGGAGGATAATTTATTGTTTTTATTAAACAATTTTCCCCGCCACAAGGCGGGGTTTTTAGTTAAGGAGGTGATTTTTATGGAAACTATATGTAGACGAGAACAAAACGACCAACTTCCTTCTATGGTTGCTGTTTTAGCTCAAGCATTATCCGCCTTAAATAATCCTGAATCAAAAAAAGGTAAAAAATGGCCATTAAAAGGAGCTCATTGTAATATCAACACTCCTGGAATAGGATATGAAGTTGATGCTAATTTAGTAAGAACTACAGCTTTAGGAGTTTAAAAAAATTAATGAGAATATCTAATGTGGCAGAGTGGAAATAAACAGCTGCTCTGCCACAACACTATTTATTACGATACTTTATCTCTCTGTAGTTTGTATTTTCCTTCTTAAATGATTTTCTTCTCCTTCATACTAAAAAATTCTTTTTCTGTGACAATCACATGATCGATAATTTCTATGCCTAAAATTTCTCCCACCTGAATTAATCTTTTTGTCACTTCTATGTCTTCTTCTGAAGGACTTGGGTCGCCCGACGGATGATTATGAGAAATAATTATTTGGGCCGCCAGATGAGAAACAGCCGGCTCAAATACTTCGCGCGGATGAATGAGACTGCTGTTTAATGAGCCAATAGAAATTATTTCTTTTCTAATTACCTGATTTCTCACGTCAAGATAAAAAATTACCAGATATTCCTTTTTATTACCTCTTATTTCCTTCATTTCTCGCCAGATATCTTCTGGTTTCATAATTAAGGTTGATTTTTTTTCTTTTAAAAATCTTTTTCCCAGCTCAAAACAACTAATTAACTGGCAGGCCTTAACCAAACCTATTCCCGCTTGTTTTTTTAAAGTCAAAACATCAGTTGTCAATAACTCTTCCTTATTGATTTTTCTTAAGACTTCTTTGGCTAGTTCTAAAACATTTTTTCCCTTTCTTCCTGACCCCAAAATAATCGCTAAAAGTTCATGATTAGAAAGTTTATTCGGACCATATTTTATTAACTTCTCCCGCGGACGATCTTGTTTCGGTAAATCATGCAAGATTGGCATAAATAAGTCCATAAAGTCGTAAAGTCATAAAGTCTATAAAGAAAAATACCTACCTACCAGCAAACAGGCTTTATGAACTTTACAAACTTTATAAACTTTATAGACTCTTTTGTCAACGGACTATAGTCTACAAAAGAGCAGGTTTAGGGCTTTTATAGGTGTTTTCCAGTATAATCAGTTTTATTATGAAAAAAGCCCATCGTATTATTCTTATTGACGTTGTTGATCCACACCTGCACAAAGAAGATGCCATAAAAAACCTTGAGGAGCTGAAATTATTGGTGGAGACCTATAAAGGCATTGACGTCATCGATATTATCCAGCACCGGACTCATCCCGACAAAGCCACGTTTATTGGATCGGGAAAAGCGCTGGAACTGACGGATATCGTAGCCGACAAAAAGATTAATATTGTCGTTGTCAACGCCATAGTCAACCCGAGCGTACTTTTTAACCTGACCCAGATCCTTTGGACCAAAAACCCTGATATCCAGGTCTGGGACAGAGTCGATCTAATATTGAATATCTTTGATCTGCACGCCCATACGACCGAGGCAAAACTGCAGATTGAAATCGCCCAGATGCAGCATATGGGCCCGAGAATGTACGGGCTCGGCGTGACTTATTTTTCCCGCCAGGCTGGCGGAATCGGCACCAAAGGCATAGGTGAAACCAATATTGAACTGATGAAACGCCACTGGCGCGATCAGATCAGAAAAAAAAGGGAAGAATTAGAAAAAATTTCCCGCCAGCATCTGATCCAGCTTGAGCGGAGAAAAAACAACAATCTGACGTCAATTTCGATCGTCGGCTATACCAATGCGGGGAAGACATCGCTTTTTAACCTTTTGACAAAAAAAAAGAAGATCGTTGAGAACGCCCTGTTTGTCACTTTAGACAGCGTCTCCGGAAGACTCTACCTGCCGACGATAAAAAAAGAAACCATCGTCTCCGATACGATTGGCTTTATCAGGGATCTCCCGTCTTCGCTTATAAATTCCTTCAAGTCGACACTGATGGAATCCATCCATGCCGATATCCTCCTTCATGTCATCGACATCAGCGATCCCAAGATGAATGAGAAAATCGAAATCGTCGAAAAAATCCTTTACGAAATCCGGGTTCAGAGCAAAAGAATCATCTATGTTTTTAATAAAATAGATGCTTATGAGGGTGACGGCAAGAAGATATTAAAGGAGATAAATAATAAATACTCTTATTTCTCGCCGCAATTCATATCGGCAACAACAAATTACGGAATCAAAAAACTAATAAACGAAATCGAAAAAGACCTGAAAAATGTCGTCGGGACGAAGTGGTGGACCGGAGGGGATTTGAACCCCTAATCTCTTCCATGCCATGGAAGCGCGATGGCCATTACGCTACCGGCCCAAGATTTAATATTTTATAATAATGTTTATGTTATTTAAAGACCGAACTGATGCTGGGAAAAAATTGGCCAATCTTCTTAAAAAGAAATTGAGAAAGGTTGACTATGTTATTTCCCTTCTTCGCGGCGGAGTGATTGTTGGCCAGGAAATTGATAGAAAATTTAAAGCTTCTCATTTTTTTCTTCCCGTTGCCAAAATCTCCCATCCTTTTAATCCTGAACTAGCCGTTGGGGCTTTGTGTTTTTCTAAAATATATTTAGAAAATCAAAACATCTCAGAGATTAACTTTCAAATTAAACTGGCCAAAGAGAAATTTGCTTCTTACTTAAAAAGGTTTTCTCTAAAAAAAACGCTTTATAAAAAATTGATGAACAAAGTCGTGGTATTGGTTGACGACGGCATTGCCACTGGTTCAACTGTTAAAGCGGCCGCTCTTTTTTTAAAGTCGCAAAAACCAAAAAAACTGATTTTGGCTTCTCCAGTCGCGCCAACTGATTTTCATCCAGATCTATTTGATCAAACAGTTATCTTCCACCGCGACCCATTTTTATCCGCTATTTCTCAGTATTATGAAAGTTTTCCTCAGGTTGACGACGATAAGATTTTGAGATTGCTTCGTCCCCCGTCAAAGGTGGGGTCCTCGCAATGACATGGCGTAAGGAAAAAGCGAAGATATTAAATTTTTTGCGCTTCTGGGGTAGGGGCCCCAATTGCGTTAAAAAATTTCGGTATCGAGCTTTTACATAATAAGTTATACTAAAATTATGGACCAACATTCTATTCCCAGACAGATCACTACCTTTGAATTTAAACTCATCGGTTTTTTGACTGTCAAGCAGTTTATCTATCTTTTGATCTTTATTGTTTCAGGAATAATCGTCTACTATATTTTTCCTATTCCCTATTTAAATATTTTAGCCGGACTGATGGTTGGTTTAATCGGAGTTGCTCTAGCTTTTGTTCCTGTTAACGACCGGCCGCTTGAGGTCTGGATAAGAAATCTTTTTAAAAGATTAATCTCACCCACTCAATATTTTTATAAAAAAAATAATAAACCACTTTACTTCCTCCAGGATATGACTTTCTCCTCTAATCCTAGCCAAATTACTACTCATCTTGATTCGCAAAAAAAACTTTCCAATTATTTATCAACCAAAAATTCTCAATCAACCAATAATAAAAAACAGAATATTAACAATCTTATCCAAGACACCTTTGCGATTTTTGTCGGCAAAAAGCCAAAACAGAACCAACCAGTTGCCAATTTCCAACAACCAGTTTCTAACTTTTCCTATGGTCCTAAACATCCATTTTTAACCGGCTCGGTCAAGAATAAAAAAAACACACCGCTCACTGATATTCTTATCTATATAAAACAAGAAGAAAATTCCCCTCCTTTAAGAATTTTAAAGACCAACTCTCATGGAATCTTTGCCACCTTTAATCCCCTGACTCTTGGCGACTATCTATTTCAGATTAAAGACCCAAGCAACCATTACTTTTTTGATACAATGAAAATTAAGATAGAAGAAAATAACAATCAACCAATTGAAATAATATCTAAGGAATTAATATGAGTAATAAAAAACCAACATCACCAGTTAAGGCCTCTACTCAATCCTTTATTGAAATAGAAGAGATTAAGGATGATGTGATTTTAATGAAAGATTTTTCTGCCGCGACTGTCGTGGAAATCTCCGCCGTCAACTTTTGGCTTTTATCTCAAGAAGAGCAAGGCTCGATCATCTATTCTTATGCCGGTCTTTTGAATTCGCTGTCTTTCCCGATACAGATTCTTATTATCTCTAAACGAATGGATATCTCTTCCTATCTTGACTACTTGGAAAATAGAATCAGTAAACAAATGAACGAGCTTTTAAAAAACCGTCTCGCTAGTTATCGAGAGTTTATTAAGGCGATTGTAAAGATAAACACGGTTTTGGAAAAAAGATTCTTTTTTGTTGTCCCTTTTTCGCCTTTAGAACTGGGAATTTCCGGAGCTAATACTTCATCGTTAAACAAAGAGTATGTGTTAAGTCGTGCTAAAACCTCTCTCTATCCAAAACGAGACAATTTAATTAGGCTTTTAGCTAAGATCGGTCTTAGAGGAACGGTTTTACAACAACAACAGCTAACTGAGCTTTATTTTAATCTTTACAACCCATCGGCTACCGGACGCAGACTTGCACCGGTGGAAAGTTATACCGATGTTATCTCAACCACCACTTAATATGGTTAATAAAATTGGTGATACGCTAGCTAAAGGGTCGGTATCAATTAAAGACCTGATTGCTCCTTCATATATCGAGGTTGACTTTAATCATCTAAAAATTGATGAAAAGTATTACCGTACTCTTTATGTGGTTGGTTATCCTCGCTATGTCTCAGCCAACTGGCTTTATTCTTTAGTTACCTTTGACCATCCTTTATATATTTCTATGTATATCTACCCGACCGAAAGCAAAAATGTTCTTGACGACCTAAAAAGAAAGATTGCCGAAATGGAGGCAACGATTGAGGGAGATATAAAAGCCGGTAAAGTAGTTGATCCAACCGTTCAGGTTGCTTTAGACGACGCTCTGGCTTTACAAGCGGAACTGGCTAAAGGAGCGGAAAGATTTTTTCAGTTTGGTCTTTATGTCACCATTCCCGCTGACAATCTTGAAGAGCTAAATCAAATTACTAAAGAGGTTGACTCGGTCTTATCGTCGCTTCTTATTATTGCCCGCCAGGCAACTTTAGAAATGGAGGAAGGTTTCAAATCAACTCTGCCGATTTTTTACGATAGGCTTTCGGTTTGGCGCAATATGGATACCACCTCGCTGGCAACTACTTTTCCTTTTGCCACTGCTTCATTGACTAAAAACGAAGGTATTTTATATGGTATTAACGAACATGATGGCTCATTGATTATCTTTGATCGGTTTACTCTGGAAAATGCTAATTCGGTGATCTTGGGTAAGTCTGGTGGTGGAAAAAGCTTTTTAGTCAAGCTTGAGGCCTTAAGACTTTTAATGATGGGAGTTGATGTGATTATTGTTGATCCGGAAAACGAGTATGAAAAACTGACTAAATTAATGGGCGGCGAGTTTGTTATTTTTTCCTCGTCTTCTTCTTATAAAATTAATCCTTTTGACCTGACAACGGCTGGAGCGGGACCAGACGAGCTTTCCAATAAAATTCTTGACCTTCACTCTTTAATGAAGGTTATTATGGGTGAACTGACTCCCTCACAAGACGCTCTTTTAGACAAAGCTTTAGTCTTAACCTATAAAGAAAAAGGAATCACTAATGATCTGGAAACCTTTAAAAACGAACCTCCGCTTTTAGAAGATTTATACAAAGTTTTTATTGGTATGGAAACAGCTGAAACTAAAGAGCTGGCTGATCGTCTGGAAAAGTTTGTCCAAGGCTCGGCCAGCGGCATCTTTAATCAAAAATCCAACTTTGATATTAAAAATCCTTTTACTGTTTTTGGTGTTCGCGACCTTGAGGAGAATTTGCGACCGGTGGCCATGTATATTGTCTTAGACTATATCTGGAACCGGGTGAGAATCGATAAAAGAAAAAGGGTTCTGGTAGTTGATGAGGCTTGGTATCTGATAAAACAAAAAGACTCCGGCGCCTATTTACATTCTTTCGCTAAAAGGGCGAGAAAGTATCAACTTGGTTTAACAACAATTACTCAAGACGTGGAGGACTTTTTGGCTACTGATGAAGGAAAAGCCATTATTACCAACTCATCTCTCCAGATTATTCTCAAACAGTCAACCGCTGCCATTGAGAAAATTTCCGAGACTTTTTTCCTCACTGGCGGTGAAAAACACTTTCTTTTATCGGCTGATATTGGCGAAGGACTCTTTTTTGCCGGTCATTCCCACGTCGGCTTCAAAGTCATTGCGTCAGAGGAGGAAAAAGGGTTGATTGAATAGTTCATAAAGTCATAAAGTCGTAAAGTTTATAAAGTAAAATACTTTATGAACTTTAAAAACTTTATAAACTTTTAGACTAGATAAACAGAGTTTATCGGTACATCACTGGTTTTTCTTTTTGAGGAAGAAATTCGTTAATTTTAGATTAAATATGCTTCCTCTTCAGAAATTAAATAAAACTTTTTTTTAAGTTCTAAGGATAGTTCTTGGTATTTATTTAAATCCGTTTTTGTGCCTGATTTTATTTCAAAAGCCATATCTTTAGATACAAAATCCAATTCTTTGTCTCCAATTCTGTAGTATTCTATTTTCCCGTATTTTTCCAAAATTCTCATAAAAACATAGTTTTCGAAATATTTACCAAAAACCCTTGTATCGTTTAAGTAAGAGATATCAAATCCGTTAAGATGAAGTGATAAATTTAAGTTGAGTCCATAAATTTTTTTAGAACCAGATAATTTTCTCCTCATACTTTTAAAGCCTGCGTTATAACAAATACTAAACAGGCCAATTTCTTCAAGAATTTTTACATATTCGGCTATTTCTCGTCTGTCTGTCTCTAAGGTTCTTGCTAAATTATTTGTACTAAATTCTTGCGCTAAATCAAAAGATAATGTTTTAACGACGCTCAAAAACAATTGTCTATTAATTTTTGCAGAAAAATAAGGAATGTCAAAATTTATTATCTGATCACTTAAATCCATAATATATTTTTTAGGATTTAATTCTTTATTGGTTACTATTTCCGGATATTGACCTAAGGCTAAATATTTTTTAAACTCTGTTTTGTAAATAGCCAAGTTCGAAACAAATTTTGCTCGATTGTACGACGGCTCTTCAATATTTTTGAACCTCAAATATTCATGAAAATTTAATGCTCCAAGGTTACATTTTATAATTCTCCCCGCCAAGCTTTCTTTTGATTTTTGTCGGTAAAATAAAGAGGTTGAACCACTAACAACAAATTTGACATCATCTAAAATGTCATAGAAAGATTTGATTTGATCTTGCCAATAATCAACATATTGAATTTCGTCAAGAAAAATATATTTTTTTCCAATGCCGGCATATTTTTTTAAAAACAAATCTAAAATCGCAGATATAACATTATTCTCATTCAAACTTCCTGAAAATTGAAAATAGCAGATATTTTTTGGGGGAATACGCTTGTTTTCTACAAGCCAACGCATTGACTGTTTTGTAAGAAATGTTTTTCCAGTTCTTCTTGGCCCGCATAGTGTCAAAATAAGTTTTTTCTTGTTTAATTCTTGACAAAAACTGACAAAAAAATCGCGTTCAAAACCAACTTCAACTATTTTTTTAGAAATCCATTGTGGATTTTGTTGAACCAATAACTCTTCAAGGTTGTACAGATTCATAACAACTTTATATTAATAGTTGTACGTCTATTTGTCAAGCCGAATAATCATCCTAATATTTTGTCCCCACTCCCACGTCGGCTTCAAAGTCATTGCGCCAGAGGAGGAAAAGGGATTGATTGAGTAAAAAATAGTTAATAAGCAGATCAAATTTTTTGAAATAAATAATCTTCTGCGGCACTCAATATTAAAGAAAGCATATTTTCTTGATA
>Ga0210057_1005326_pt1 | contig 16588 bp, 17 predicted proteins | sample CryGeyCG2114_010_2_FD_183968 | JGI IMG/M metagenome (GOLD analysis project Ga0210057, IMG submission 183968) | Groundwater microbial communities from aquifer - Crystal Geyser CG10_big_fil_rev_8/21/14_0.10 (SPAdes) (version 2) | ecosystem: Environmental > Aquatic > Deep subsurface > Groundwater ...
AGTAATATACTTTTACATTGCTGATGCCAATTCTCTTAAGAAGTTCTTTATCTTTTTCAGCTTCACTTTTTCTTCCGTAAACAATTCGGCAATCGCTTCTTAAATTTTTATCAATCGAACCATCTCCGTCGAAACGTCCGGCCAGATATGCACGGATAATTTTAATATCTTTTAAATTATCCAATCTATTCTTAGCGGAAATAAATTCTCTTAATAAGGGCCTGCTATTTACGAATAAATGATTTCGATTAAACTTTATTCTGTTTCCTAGAAAAAATTTCTTCAAAAACTTTCTAAATTTCTCAACCAGATCGGGATCTGTATTGCTTAATCCAATTGAACTTGACCACCAATAGCTATCAGCACACCAAAGGCCGAGAATATAAGCATCTTCCTCGCCTGAAAAGAAATTACAAAAATTAGTACTCGTACTTCCCACGGTATTACCCATTCTTTTATTTTATCATAAAAGAATTAGGGCTTCACCGTTATGAGCTGGTTTTTCAATCTGTCTTACAACAGAAAGGGTCGTATGCTTTTAAATAAAGCACCAACCATGCAGCACCTGTCCCAGTGTCCTTGTGGGTAGGTCCGCCTTTCAGCGAACTTTCACTGGAATTTCAAGCCCTGGTAAGGTTCCTCGTTTGTCGTCGAATTAAGCCACATGGTCCACCGCTTGTGTGAGTCCCCGTCTATTCCTTTGAGTTTTAGCCTTGCGGCCGTACTTCCCAGGCGGGACACTTAACGCGTTTGCTTCGCCACCCAAAGGGTCGACACTTCAGATGACCAGTGTCCATTGTTTAGGGCGTGGACTACAAGGGTATCTAATCCTTTTTGCTCCCCACGCTCTCGTCCTTCAGCGTCAGGGCCGTCCCAGCTGAATGCCTTCGCTTTTGGTGTTCCGGTCGATATCAACGGATTTCACCCCTACACCGACCGTTCCATCAGCCCATAACGCCCTCTACCCCGCCCATCTCTTTCGGAGTTTCAAGGTTAAGCCCTGAAAATTTAACGAAAGATGCGGCGGGGCGCCTACGGACCCTTTACGCCCAATAAATCCGGATAACGCTTGGGGGCTCTGTATTACCGCTGCTGCTGGCACAGAGTTAGCACCCCCTTATTCCTAGGGTACTGTCACCGAAGTTCATCCCCCAGAAAAGCCGTTTACAATCCGAAGACCTTCTTCCGGCACGCGGCGTCGCTGGATCAGGGTTTCCCCCATTGTCCAATATTCTCGACTGCTGCCTCCCGTAGGAGTATAGCCCGTGTCTCAGTGCTATTGTTGGGGAACAAGCTCTCACTTCCCCTACCCGTCATCGCCTTGGTGGGCCATTACCCCACCAACTAGCTGATAGGCCGCAGACCCATCCTCGAGCAGTTCTTGCGAACCTTTAATCGCCTAATCGGCGATACCATTGGGTATTAGCTCATCTTTCGATGAGTTATTCCCATCTCGGGGGTTGGTTATCTACGTGTTACTAACCCGTTCGCGACTACCTGCCTAAATTTTCTTGCGAAAATTTTGGCGGGCCGTTCCACTTGCATGCCTTATCCACGTCGCCAGCGTTCATCCTGGACCAGGATCAAATCCTCAAGAAAAAAATAGTCGGGACAACTATAAGAAACCAATTATTAAATTTTCAAAGGTCTTTGCAATCAAGAATTTGACAAAAAATCAGGAAGAGCTCTGATTTTTCAACCGTCTCTTGCCGAACGCAAGTGTAAATTGATCGCCTCTTCTACACTGTTATATTAATCCTCGCCGGGATTTCTGTCAAGGGTTTATGGCTAATCCCCCATTATTTGGATTTGGATCGTTCTCTTTCTCGACCGGTCCAATTCCACCATAAAAATCGCCTGCCACTGACCCAATTGCAACTTGCCATCAATTAAATTTAAAGTAAGATTACTTGGCAAATAGATGGCTTTGCAATGAGCATGACCGTTGGCGCACTCGTCGTTACACATATTAACGGTTCTAATTTCAAAATTATCGTGATTATACGTTACGCTTTTAGGAGCGGTGTCCCGCAAATTTTTTTTAATATCTTCCAGCAGTAAGGGTTCGTTTTCATTGAGCAGCAAAGCACAAGTCGTGTGGAAGGTCTGAAGATTCACTAGACCGTTTTTGATTGGACCCCTCTCGATAAAATCTTTGACTTCCTTGGTTATATCGATAAAATCCAACTCCCCTTTCGTTTGATACTCGAGTATTTTGTTTGTAGTTTTCATTATGTTTAATAATTATATTTTTCTTTCGACTAAATAATTAATGAATTCTTTTAATTGATTTTTAGCCGGAGAATCCGTTAGGAATCCATCAATCTTATTCCAAGAATCTTTTATTAATTTTTGAGCTTTCTTCCTGGCGTAATCAACGGATCCGTATTTATTAATTATCCCAAGGGCTTCGTTTCTCATTTTCTGATTTTTGGTATGTGCATTAAGAATTTTTATTAATCTTTCTCTGTCACTTTTTTTTGCCTTCCGCAAGGTATGAATAATAATCAAACTTCTTTTCCCCTCGGTAATATCTTTCCCCAATCCTCCTTTTTTCTTCGCGAATTCCTCGCCGGTTAAGTCCAGAATATCATCCTGAATCTGAAAAGCGATTCCGATCGCTTCGGCCATTCGCCCTATTTCCTCGGCTAATTTATCTTTGCCACCGGACAGCAAGACGGCTAATTTGGCAGTCATTCTGGGAAGGCAGCCGGTTTTGAAAACGCACATTTGAAGGTATTGCGCCTCACTGATTTTCTCGGTTTTTCCTTTGTGCCAATAAATATCCATTGCCTGACCAAGATGCAAATTAATCATTTCCTGAAAGTAAACCTCGTAAACCCTGATCAAGACCTTATCCTTAAACTTGTCCTTATTTTTTACTAAAGCTAATAAAGGCAAAAAATAAATAAAATTCCCAGCGTTAATGGCAATATCGATTCCAAAAATCTTATGCAGACAAGGTTTGCCCCGCCTCATTAAACTATCATCCTCTATATCGTCCACAATGAGAGTTCCATTATGAACAAGCTCCGGGATAATAAAAAAATCTTTAACCTTTTCCACATTCCCGCCGACAGCTTTAGTAATTAATAGAAACAATAGTGGCCGCCACCTTTTTCCTCCCCGGCTCAAGAAATCCCAAACCGGCTTCGTTAAAGCCTCTTCGGCCGCCTCCACGTGAAAAGAGTAATCCGGTTTTCCGAAAACGAATTCCAACCATTTTTCGGTTGCCTTTCTTGGAAAATATTTTTTAATTATTTTTTCAATTTCCATGCTCAAAGAAAATTAACTTCTTTTCGCGCCTCAGCTAAGGCCTCGGCTTTAAAAGACGTTTAAAACGACCAGGAAGCTAAAAAGAAAAATGCTGTAAAAATCCAGTGCTCTATACGACTTGTAATCTTCCTTCGTTTTCGATTTTTGGAGAAACTGAAAAAAGAAAAGGAAAATTAAAATCGAAACAAAAAACAAAAAGAGGTGCTTGGGAAAATCCAATAAGAAAACAGGGAAAATAGTTAAAGGAAAAAGCAAGGCAAGCAATTGCAACAACCTTTCGGAAAAATTTTTGCCAAAAACGCAAACAAAGGTTTTTAAGTCAGCTTCCTTGTCGGAATCAAAATCCTCAAGATGGTTTCTTAATTCCAGGGTCAAAGAAAGATAAAAAATAGAAAGAGAAAGAAAATAATGGAATAGGTTCCATTCCGATTTGAAAACTAATAATGGCAGAGCGAACCAAAAAACGCCAGCAAAAAACCCATGAGAAATCAGATCTAAGACCGGCCTTCCTTTAAACCTCAAAGGAGGAGCAGAATAAAAAAAACTGACAGTTAAGCCTGCCAAGCAAAATAGGAAAACTTTCCAGCCGAAAATAAGCGAGAGAGTTAATCCAAGAAACCCCGGCAAAATCGAGAGAATGAAAGTATTTTTAAATTTTATCTCCTTTTCCGCCAGAGGATTGATTTTATCATTTCTGTTCTTGTCTTCCTTAGTGTCAAAACAATTATTCACGGCAAAACCAAAAGCTAAAAACGAAATAATTAAAACAAAAAAGATAAAGATATCCATCAATGGAAAAAGAAATCCCTTCGCAACCAAAAATCCTAAAAAAGCCATTAGAAAATAGGCTCTCCATTCCGTTATCCGGAAAATTTTAAGATAAGATTTTAAATTTTTCCCCATAGTCAAAGAGATAAATTTCTTTTCCACCTTCGTTTTTACTTCGTAAAAACTCGGTTTTTAAAAACTTTTTTAAGGGCGATTTTAAACCAAGGAGTGAAATTCGAGGGGTTTTGACTGATTTCTTTTTTGAGATCTTCCATTTCTATCCAGCGCCAGTCAGCTACCTCCTTGGGACAAGGCTTTATTTGACCGTCGTATTCGCCGGCCAAAATAGTGAGAACTTCGTTTTCCGAACCTACTTTCTCGAAAACGGCACGATATTGAAATTTGCCGACAATTTTTAAGGGGCAGAAGAATCCCATCTCTTCTCGCAACCTTCTCTTCCCAGCCGTTCCAAAATCCTCATTTTTCCGGGGATGACCGCAACAAGTATTCGACCAGTAAAACGGCCACAAGAGCTTTAATTTGCTTCTTCTTTGAATTAACAGCTGATTTTTCTTATTGAAAATATAAATCGAGAATGCTCGATGCAAAGCCCCTTTGCCCAAATGGCATTTTAGTTTATCCTCAAAGCCGATCACCCTATCTTTCTTATCAACCAAGACTAATTTTTCTGTTTTGTTATTCAATTTAAGATTTTATCCAATCTAAATATTCTTTATTGCCCTTTCCAATGAGAATCTCCAAAATGCAGGGCACAGAATAACTATGCAGTTCCTTAACCGCCTTTTCAATTTTCTTAAAATTTTTCCTTAAAGTTTTTACAATCAAAACTGCTTCCTTGTCTTTTTTTATTTTCCCTTTCCACCAATAAACCCCGTTAGAAATTCTACCCAATTTTACTAAACGCTTGTCTTTAGTTTTCTGAACATCTTTACCAGAATTTCTAACGGGGTAAATTGACTCAATTGGAAAAATATTGTAACAACCAGCCAATCTTTTTTTGACTAAAACTAAACTAATCTTTTTCGCCTCTTTTTTGTCTTTGCAAGTAATGTAGACAAAATCATAATAAGCCAGCGGTCGGACTCGAACCGACCACAATTTTATCATTTAGGAAGGGACTATTCTTATATTCCCAATTTTTTATAAGATGTGAATATCTCTTTTCTAATTTTAAATAATCTTTCTTTAAAAGTAAAATTAAATTTATGTTTGGATAAAGTTTCCTAAATTTTCTATCCCTTATTTTAGAATATTTCCACAGAAAATTTTTAACTTCAATATAAATATTATGTTCTGGTAAATAAAAATCTGGAGTATAATTTTGTAAGCCTAAATCAAATATTTTTGGTTGATATACCCACTTAATGCCCAGATAATTGAACAAACGAGCGATATTCGCTTCCCAACGACTATAAAAATAAATTGTATTATTAATATCTTTTCGAATACCAGCTTTCCCACGAGCAGCCTTCGGCGACGTCAAATGTCCCCCTATAACATCCATCGCACATTGATTACTGCAAAACTTCCTTTTCATCCAGCGCTCTATCAAAAATACTTTCTTACATTCAGGACTTGCGCAAATAACTTTAACTCTCGGCACTTTTATAACTCCCTTAAATGGACTTCTTTTCCCTTTTAGCGATTTTGCTACCTTTAGTCTAGTTTCTTGAGATGGAGGTTTTCTGTTTTTATTATTAACGCGAGCCGCGCAACTCTGGCTGCAATAAATTTTTGGATTACTCGGAATAACTTCGAAAGTTCGGCCGCATCCTCTTCTATCACATATTCGTTTTTCTCTTTTGAAACGAAAATCAAAAATACCCCTCTTCCAATTTTCTTTTGTTATTGCACTTTGTTTTTCTTTATATTCCTTAGTGTTATAAAAAGAATCAGCCATTAATTTATTATACCAATAAAAAGAGCTGAAAGCACGACTTGAACCTACTATCTCAAATAGCCTCCTGTCAGAATTGAACTGACGTCTGCGGTTTACAAAACCGCTGCTTTACCACTAAGCTAAGGAGGCAAATTATATAGATTTCATTTTGCTCGCAAAACCGCTACGTCGGCAGGCTATTTTTCCTTTTTATTTTTCTTCAGTTCTTTCCAATAATTATCTTCGATTTCAATTTTCTTTTTCTGAGATCTTTCTCTTAATTTTTTTAACCAGTCAGCCATTTTATTTTCTATTTTTAAGCTTAAAATTCTGATTTTTGAAAGAATTTTTTGAAGAAAGGTTTCAAAAAAATCTAACTTGAAATATTTTGAATTTTTAATTTTTTCTTTTATTTCTTTAAATTTTGCATTTGAACCAAATTTACCTGATGTCTTTGGCAATTCAGCCAAAACTGGAATTTTCCGAAAGACCAAAATTATCATTCCCAAAAAACTAAAGATCAAAATTATTTGTGATATTTGTTCAAAGTTCATATCTCACAAATCTCTTTAATATAATATTCTCTCCTAATTTTGTAATATATTCATCGATTAAATCTCGAATCTTCCTTGTTTCATCTTTAATCCAAGACTGTTCAAAAATTGGAGTATCAGTTGACCCAATTGCTGCGATTTGTAAACATAACTCATGGGCTAATTTTTGGAAATCTGAAGAACGAGCAACGAAATCTGATTCACAATGAAGCTCAACCATTGCCCCAATTTTCTTTCCCGGATGAATATAACTTTCAATTATTCCCTCTTTCACCTCTCTTTCTTTTTTCTTTTCAGTAAAACCTCTCCCCCATTTTTTCAAAACTTCTTTCGCTTTCTCTAAATTACCTTTAGTTTCTTCTAAAGCTTTTTTACATTCCATAATTGAAACACCTGTTTCTTTTCTAAGTTGTTTAATTTGATTGGTTGTTATCATGTTGCTCTTTTTGACGGTCGCTGAGGCTCCACCTCATCTCCCACCTCACCCTGCTTCGCAGGGCTCGGTTTTTGACTTAGTATTACTTCTTTTACCTTTTCCAAAATATATTTTATTGACGAAATAGCATCATCATTTGCCGGAATTGGATAATCAACTAAAGTTGGGTCACAATTTGTATCAGAAATCCCAATAATTTTTACCCCCTTTCTCTTCGCCTCTTTTACCGCCAAGCTATCTTTTTTCATATCTAAAACAAAAAGGATATCTGGCAATCTTTCTAAATTTTTTATCCCCCAAAATTTTATTTCTAAATCTTTTAATTCCTGATCAATTTTAGCCCTTTCTTTTTTTGTATATTTTTCCAATCCTCCTTCAGCTTTTTTCTTCTCTAATTCATTAAAATATTCTATTCTTTTTTTAATCGTCTCGAAATTCGTAAAAGTCCCCCCAAGCCATCTTTCAATAACATAAGGCAAGCCGCATTCCTTAGCTACATCTTTTACTGACTCTTTATGTTGAATTTTCGTCCCCACTAAAAGTAAAATTTTATTTTCTGCAATTAATTCTTGAATAAATTTCAAAGCCTCCTCAAATCTTTCCTTTGTCTTTTCTAAATCAATAATATGAACAGTATTTCTTATCCCAGAAATATAGGGCATCATTTGGGGATGAACCCTCGAAGTCCGATGACCAAAATGCAAACCGGCCCGAGCCATTTCCTCGGTATTTAGCCCAAAATCAACTTCTTTTACTTCTTTTTTCTCTTTCTCCATAAAAATCAATTATTAATAATAGCATATTAAAAATACAAATCAAGGACTTGCCCCGTAGGAGAATTTCGAATGGAAAATTTCGAAGCCCGGAACCGAGCTTTAATTTGATTCTGGACAGCCCGAACAGAACTTCGTTCTTGTTCGGAGAAATTTCCAAGTTGCCCTTCGGGTATTTCGAAATTCCTCTACAGGGCTTGATTTCTTGATAAAGAATTGCTAAAATAAAAGTAAAAGAAGCTAAAGCTTCTTTTACCTGAACGTTAGTGAGGGCGAGAAAAGAAGTTTACTTCTTTGAACCCACCTTCGTTTAGCGAGCTTTCGTATGGCGAAAGCGAAGATGGAGAAGAGGCTTGCCTCTTCGACTTAATAAATAAAAACTCGGTAGGCGATGAAGCTAAAGCTTCAGCTGCCCGAATGCTAATGAGGGCGAGAGAAGAAGATTGCTTCTTCGAACCCAGCTTCGATTTTAATAAATTAAAATCTTGCTTTATGAAAGCAAATATTCACCCAAAATATTATCCCCATGCTCAGGTAAAATGCGCCTGTGGAAATACTTTTACCGTTGGTTCAACTAAAGAGTTCATTGAAGTTGAAATTTGCTCAAAATGTCATCCATTTTATACTGGAAAAGAAAAAATTCTTGATAATGTGGGAAGGGTTGAGAAATTTAGGAAGAGATTGGCAAAAAAGGAAGAGCTTAGGAAAATTAAAAAGGGGAAAGGGAAAGGTTAAAACGACAACTAAAAATTTAAAAGTTTTTAGTTTTACATTGTTGTTTTTCATTTGCCGAAGCTTTAGCTGAGGCGAGAGAAGAGAATTTTATTCTCTTTGAACTTAGTTTTTACTTTTTAATTTTAGCTTGACCATTATAACAACCAATGGATATGGCAACTATCGAGGAGATTAAAAAAGAGTATGAAAATCTATTAACCCAACTCAGCGATCCTGAGTTGATTTCAAACTGGGAAAAAGTCGATGAGCCTTGCTCGTCGAGCCGAAGGCGAGACGGAAGAAGAAACTTGTTTCTGCGACCATCTCCACGCTTCGCTAACGCTCGCGTATTTGAAGAACTGATGAAAAGGAAAGGTTTCCTGGAAAAAATTATTGAAAAAGAGGAAGAATTAAAAGAAATAAAAAATAAAATTGAGGAAAATAATGCAATAATTTCAGCGAAAGAAGATCCGGAATTGATCACTCTTGCCGAGGCAGAAATATTTCAGCTTTCAGAAAAAGAAAAAATTTTAGAAAAAGATTTAGAGAGTTTAATGAAAATCGAGGGCAAAGGGAAAGAAAAAATGGGCAATCCCCATTCTGTGATTATTGAAATTAGAGCGGGAGCTGGCGGAGAAGAAGCAGCTTTATTTGTCGCTGATTTGTTTAAAATGTATTCTAAATACGGGCAATCTCAAGGTTGGAAACAAAAAGTTTTGGATTCTAATCAAACTGAACTTGGAGGTTTCAAGGAAATTATTTTTGAGATGTCAAATAGCGATGTTTTTTTTAAAATGAAATATGAGGGGGGGGTTCATCGGGTTCAGAGAATTCCCGAAACCGAAAAAGGAGGAAAAATTCACACCTCTACAGCCTCAGTAGCTGTTTTGCCAAAACCAAAAAAAACCGATATTAAAATAAGCCCTGCTGACTTGAAAATTGATTTTTATGGTGCTTCGGGCCCGGGGGGCCAAAATGTTCAAAAAAGACATACCGCAGTTAGAATCACCCATTTACCAACCGGAATCGTCGTTACTTCTCAAACAGAAAGGAATCAATTGCAAAATAAAGAGAATGCAATGAGCATTCTAGAAGCCAGACTTTTAGAAAAGAAAGATAAAGAAGATTCAGAAAAATTTGGACAAAAAAGACGTTCTCAAATAGGACAAGCAAAAAGAGCAGAAAAAATCAGAACTTATAATTTTCCTCAAGGCAGGGCGACTGACCATCGGATTAAAAAAAGTTGGCACAATTTAGAAGAAATTATGGCGGGAAAATTAAAGCCAATAATAGAAGCTTTGAGTAAATATTCTAACGTTTAAAAGCTAAACTTTCAAGTTGTTTAATATCTTCAGTATAACGGCTGGCTATTCGCATAACTGAATCTCCATAAAATCCATATTTTTTATTAGTGGTACCAGAAAAATAAATCATTGCTGCCCGCCATTCACCATCATAAGTTTGATTTGCTGCTCCATAATCTGCTAAATATAAACCAGCGGCTAAAAAAGAATCTCTAACATTCCAAGGATCGGCTGGTTTCCCGGTGACGGCCTTTACTCCATCTCGATATCTTACCCAGGTAGAAGGAATAAATTGAGCCGGCCCCATTGCTCCTCCATACCCATAACTCATCGGACAAGAAACTTTTGTCTGATAAGGATCGCGACCTAATTCTTGACAGATTGTCAAAAAATGAGGAACATCGCGCGTCGGATGCATAATCCGACGTCTTTTATTTTCATTAGGGTCTTGCGGTAAATAACATTGTCCAACGTTTTTACCAATATTTGATTCTTGAGTTAAAACAGCAAGTAAAAAAGCCGGTCTCACCCCAGTAATACTTTCTACATATTTTGCAATTTCATATGCCTCACCAAAAGTTGGGGCTTTAGCTACTCCAATTAATTCAAAAATCCGAGCTCGGATTTCTTTTGCTCTCTTTTGAGCTTCTTTAAGGTATTTTTGATATAAAGACTCTTTTCCTTTAGTTGTTTCTAAAAGCCCTTCCTGATCTTCTTTTGTTTCTTGGCTTTCTTTCTTTTGAAGAGTCCGTAAAATCACTAATTTTTCCATTCCATCTTTTTCAGTATCCAGAGATTCTTTTTGACCTTCTAAATTAGCTTTTAAATTTTTAATTTCTTGCAAAATCTGTTGATTTTTAGTATTTAAAGATTCAAGAGCTACTAAATTATCGAAAAAATCGGAAAGCTCATTTTCTGCCAGAAATATCTCAATATAACTTTTTTGATCCTCTTTATAAATTGTTCTTAAAATATCAGTTATTTGTTTTTTATAATCTTCGATTCTCAAGGAAGTATTTTCAATCGATGCCTCAGTATCTTTAATTTGTAAACCAAGGTCTTTAATCATTAAGTTTGATTGTCGAATCTCCAAATCTAATTTCTTAATCTTATTTTTTAAAATCGAAATTTGACGAGCAAGGCTTTCTTTTTCCTGCTGAGTTGTAGTAATATTTTTTTCATATTGGGCAATTTTTTCTTCCAATTCTTTTAGCTCATTTTCTAAAATCTGCTTTTCTTCCTGAGAAGTTAATTGAGCAAAAACAAAAACATTCGGTAAAATAAATATTGAAATCAGAGTTAGTAACAAGATTAATTTTAAAACCCAGGGACTCATATCTTAAAATTTTTAATTGGTCATTTCTCTTCTGCTTCTTCTTTCTTCTCCTCCACTCTCTCTACCTCTTCAACTTTTTCTTCTATTGGTTTTTCTAATTCTTCCTCAATCTTCTCTGGAGGTGAAATGGAAGCTATAATATCTTGAGGGTTTTTTAAAATTTTTACTCCATTAGGAACTTCCAAATCTTTAACTAAAACATTATCCTCAAAAGTATTAAGTTTTTCTATGCTTACTTTAATTTCTTTCGGTAAATTCTGCGGCTTAGCTTTTATTTTTAACTCCGAAATATTTTTAACTAAAGTTCCTCCTAACTCTTTTACTGCTTTTGACTCGCCTTCAAAAATTATTGGAGCTACAACCTCGACCTCTTCTTCAAGTTTTGGTTGATAAAAATCAACATGGATTAGTTTTTCAGTTAATGGATTTTTTTCAATTGCATGAATTAAGACTAAAAATTTTTCGCCTTTGGAAACCTCCAAGGAAATCAGAGAGCTTTCTCCAGTTTCCTTATAAATTTTCTCAAATTCTTTTAAATCAATTTCTAAGGGCAAGGGTTTTATTTTTGGTCCATATAAAACAGCAGGTAAAACACCTTTCTTACGGAGAGTTTTTACTTTTTTACCTAATTCTTTTCTAATTTTGGCAGAAATAGAAAGCATAAAAATAAATATTGAAAATTGAAGGGCGAAGAGATAAATCTCTTCTTCCCCTTCGCTTGCCTGATGGCAAACTCAGTAATTGGAGTCGAAGAAGATTCCTTCTTCTCCACTTTCGCTTTCGCTGTGCGAAAGCTCGGTAATTGAAGATTATTTTGTGACGTGGATACACTGCACGGGACAACTATCAACTGCTTCCTGATTACATTCAACCTTTTTAATGTCTAATTCCTCATTTCCTGTTTTGGGATTAATTTGTGAATTCAAAAGCTTAGCTTTACCGTCCTCAGCTATTTTCCAATATTTTTGGCATAACATTGTGCAAGTACCACAACCAATACATTTTTCTCTTTCATAAATAATTTTCATACCCTACGAATTAAAAATCAATATGAATAGTCAATGAAGCTATCGCTTCATCTCCACCCTTCGCTCGGCTTTGCCTCGCTCGGGTATACGAATCTTCGCAAAATCCGGAAAAATTCGTTATTCGCTAATTATTTTTTTCTAATAACAAACTTTTTTTCCAACTCCTTTAACGTTTCCATCACCCCGGTATATTCCAACTCTGACATCGGCAGCATCGCTTGTCCAAAAAATCCCTGTCTTCTTATTTCTTCTGCTTTTTGACTTACTTTCTGCCTAACATAATCCCAGTATGGCTGGTCAAAACAATCAGCTGGCTCAGTTAATTTACCATTTTTTACCGAAAATGCCAAACAGCTGACTATTGGTGGTCCGTCAAAGAAAGAAATGGAAGAGTTTTTCTTTACGGGCATTAAGGGACCGGTATGGCTTCCTCGCATAAAACCCGAGACATAATGACCTATATTATAAGGAGATAAAATTTCTCCAGTAGCCGGGAAATTCATCTGGGTTCTGGCTAACATTACTGGATCATCTTTTCCAACATATTTTCCGGCAATATTATGTAATCTAGTGGTCGAGGCTGCTACTGTTTGTTCTCCAGTTGCTCTTGACCAAATTGATTCAACAACAAACCTTCCGGTATCTCTTAATAAAGCGGCAATATCATAACTTTCTTCCGGAGTAACCAATTCAATAATTCTGTCAGCTTTTGTATAATTAACATCCATAATGACAAATTTAAATCCTTTTTTGACTGTCGGAGCCAAAATCAATCCAGCACAATGCATTGGATCAGTAAAGGCTAAATAAAGTGGGAGATTAAATGCTCCGGGTTCAGTTTTATCAGCCGCAAACATTAAAAATGGTTCGGCTGGTCGCTCTTCAATTTCCATTTCTGCTACCTGGGGTCCCATTCCTTTAACATTTCCAGAAAAAGCTTCCACTAATAAATCTTGACCTGCGCCATATAATCCTTGGGCTTTAGCTATTTTTGTCCCAGCTAAAAAAGCATCCCAGCAGAGTTTATGAATTTTTGGATTTAAGACTCCTTTTTTGTGGGTAGTCAAAATGGCAATATCGTCTCCCGTGTGGCCAACATAAGAATCAATAATTAATCCTTTACCTTTATTTTTAATATAATTTTCAACCGATTGGAGAAGTTTTTGGCTAGGCTTAATATGTCCTCCAATACTCCCGATGTCCGCTTTAATGATTGATAAAGTAATTTTTGCCATAGTTTTGTAAACCGCTGAATTAACGCTGAACTATACGCCGAATTTACGCTGATATCGACGTTTAAATCAGCGACTTATCAGCGATTTTTTTAATTGTTTTTCTTTTTTAGCCACAGTTAATGTGGTTTTAATTACTGTATCTGGATTTAGAGATATTGACCCAATTCCCTGTTCTATTAAAAATTCAGTAAAATCTGAGAAGGTTGAAGGTGCATCACCGCAAATTCCTAAAGGTTTTTTCTTTTTCTTACAAATAGAAATTACTCTTTTTACCATTTCTTTTACTGCTTCATTTCTTTCGTCTCCTACTTTAGCAACTAAAGCCGAATCTCTATCTAATCCTAAAATTAATTGAGTTAAGTCGTTGGAGCCAATACTCATCTCGTCGAAAGTTTCTAAAAATTTATCAGCCAAAATAACATTGGAAGGAATTTCACACATCATATAGACTTTTAAACCATCCTTTCCTCGTTCAAGTCCGTGTTCTTTCATTAATTTTAGCACTTTTTCTCCCTCCTCTATTGTTCGGCAAAAAGGAACTTCGGGAATTATATTTTTTAAACCAAATTTTTCTCTAACTCTTTTTATTGCCTGGCATTCTAAAACAAAGGCAGGTTTAAACTTTGGATCATAATATCTCGCTGCTCCTCGCCAACCTAGCATGGGATTGGCTTCCTCTGGTTCAAAAAGATTACCCCCAAGAAGTTGGGCATATTCATTCGATTTAAAATCAGAAAATCTAACAATTACTGGTTTGGGGTAAAAAGCGGCAGCGATTTTTCCTATCCCCTGAGATAGTTTATCAATAAAGTATTCTTTTTTATCTTTATAGCCAATAGTAATCTCATCAATCTTTTTTCTTAATCCCTTACTAAGCTTACTATAATTTATTAAAGCTAAAGGATGAATCTGAATTTGAGAGGCAATAATAAATTCTTCCCTGGCTAAACCAACTCCAGAATTTGGTAAAAATGAATTTGAAAACGCAGCATCGGGATGGCTAGTATTTATCATCATCTTTGTCTTTGTTTTAGGAATTTGTTTTAAATTATATTTTTTAATTTCAAATTTTAATTGTCCTTCAAAAATTCTCCCTTTTCGTCCGCCGGAGCAATCAATAGTAATACTTTGACCAGTTTTTAAAATTTGCATAGCTTGCTTTGCTCCAACTACACACGGTATCCCCAGCTCGCGAGAAACGATTGCTGCATGACATACTCTCGAGCCCTCCTCAGTAACGATTCCTTTAGCAACTTTCATAATACTTGTCCAGTCGGGGTCTGTCATTCTAGTAACTAAAATTTCTCCCGGCTTAAATTCTTTTATCTTTGAAACATCAGGAATAATTTTGACTTTTCCGGAAGTGATTTTTGAACCAATCGCCTCCCCTTCCAACAATAATTTCCCTTTTTGTTTTAAAATATACTGAGTATAACTTGTAATCTCTTTAGGCGCATGGACAGTTTCTGGCCGAGATTGAACTATAAATAACTGTCCAGTTTTGCCATCTTTTGCCCATTCAATATCCTGAGGGATACCATAATGTTCTTCGATTAAACAAGCCCATTTAGCTAACTTTAAAATTTCTTCATCAGTCAAAGTAAATCTTTTTTGATCTCCCTGGGGAACTGGGATTTCTTTAGTGGCTCTGTCCCCTATTCCATAAATAAGTTTTCGCCTCTTTGTGCCCAAAACTCTGGAAATTATTGGCTCAAATCCTTGTTTTAAGGTTGGTTTGAAAGCCAAAAACTCGTCTGGAATAACTTTTCCTTTAACGACCATTTCTCCTAAACCCCAAGCACCATTGGTTAAAACAATATCTTTAAAACCAGTTTCAGTGTCTAAAGTGAACATCACCCCAGCAGAAGCTAAATCACTTCTAATCATTTTTTGAACACCGACTGAAAGAGCGATTTTAAAATGATCGAATCCTTTTTCCTCCCGATAAGAAATTGCCCTGTCTAAAAATAAAGAAGCGATACATTTTTTCACCGCTTCTAATAATTCTTTTTCTCCCCTGATATTCAAATATGTTTCGTGCTGTCCGGCAAAAGAGGCGGAAGGTAAATCTTCAGCCGTAGCTGAGCTTCTAACAGCAACGTCTAAGTTTTTCTGGTTGTATTTTCTACTTAAATTTCTATAAGATTTTATGATTTCTTCCTTTAAATCCTCTGGAAATTCTGAATTCAAAATCAATTTTCTTGCCGCTTTTCCCGTTTCTTGCAAACTTCTTATACTTTTTATATTTAATTTCTTAAAGATTTCTTTTAATTTTGGCAATAAATCGTTTTTCTTTAAAAAATACCAATAAGCATAGGAGGTGGTAGCGAAACCATCGGGAATATTAATTCCTTTCTTAGTTAATTGGGAAATCATCTCTCCCAACGAAGCATTTTTCCCGCCAACCAAAAGCACATCCCTTGCCGAAATTTCCTTAAACCAGAGAATGTATTTTTTGCTCTTGACAGCCATTTTTGATTTGCTATAATTATAATTGAGATAACACTCTGGAGTACCTTCGGGTAGCTCCAGATTTTTTATTGAGAAATTTCATTTTTAAGCTTTCTCAAATCAATAAACTTTGCTTTCTCTAAAAGTTCTTTAGCCACTCTTCCTCTAGTTGAAATCACTAATACTCTTTTCCCTTTTGATTTTAGTTTATCTAAAACTATGGCAAAATCACTATCTCCGGAAAATAAAATTGCTGTATTAAATTTATCTACTAATTCAGTCATCTCTAAAGCCATTTCGATATCCAAACTACTTTTCCATTTTATATTACCATCTTTTGTTTTAATTTTCTTTACCGACTTTGTTCTGGGAATATAACCAACTATATCAAGCATATCCAAAAATTTCTTTTGTTTTGTATTATCTTCATCTACCCCGCTATAAGCAAAACATTTTACATTTTCTCCACACTCTCTTTTTAAATACTTCATTAATTTCTCATAAGAAATTTTCCATCCCAAAGTTCTTTGAGCATAAAATGTATTTTCAACATCTACAAAAACATAAACCGGTAATTTAATAAGTTTAGAAATCATTTTTATTTCACGAGAAACGGTCTCGTGATTTTTTATTTAATTACCTCTCTTATTTTCTCCACGCTTTCAGGATTAGCCAAAGTTGATAAATCGCCCAATTCTTCTCCTGTAAATAATCTTTTTAAAATTCTTCTCATAATTTTCCCACTTCTTGTTTTTGGTAAATCTTCAACTAAATAAACTTCTTTTGGAAGAGCAATTGGGCCAATTTCTTTTT
>Ga0210057_1005327_pt1 | contig 16587 bp, 11 predicted proteins | sample CryGeyCG2114_010_2_FD_183968 | JGI IMG/M metagenome (GOLD analysis project Ga0210057, IMG submission 183968) | Groundwater microbial communities from aquifer - Crystal Geyser CG10_big_fil_rev_8/21/14_0.10 (SPAdes) (version 2) | ecosystem: Environmental > Aquatic > Deep subsurface > Groundwater ...
AGCTGAAATTTGAATTTGCCAGAGTTTCCGAAATTCTCTTTTTTTAGTTTTTCTGTCTCGATAGGCATATTCCCAAGCGTGATAAAGGGCATCTTTTGCCGCCCGATACTTTGCCTTTCTTCCCCAGCGAAAACCCTTAGCATATTTTAACAAATGCTCTCTTCTTTTTTGAGAAAATTTCCCACCTTTAACCCGTACCATAAATTACTTAAGTAGTTTTTTGAGTTTTTTGGTTTCGGCCTTTGAAACCTTAATCCATTTTCGACTTCTCCTAATTTTTTTCCCTGATTTTTTTGCCCGATAATGGTCAAGACCGGTCGGTCTTCTTAAAACCTTACCCGTCTTTGTAATTTTAAAACGTTTTAGAATTGATTTACGCGTCGTCATGCTTTTGAAACAATCATTGTAAAACCTCTTGATTCCTTTTTTAATTCTCTCTCAACTTTTATTGGTATGCGTTTTTCTAAAATTTCCAGAAACTGGTTAATTTTTCCCTTGGCAAAATCCTGGAGTCCTCTCTCTCTTCCTCTTAACGGAAGTTCTACTCTAACTCTATTTCCCTTTTTCAAAAATTTTTCTGCTAAATTTACTCTAGTTTCTAAATCATGAAGAGAGATATTGAATCCCAATCTTATTCCCTTAAGCTCACCAGTCATTTTTATTTTAGCCACTTTCTCTTTTTTGTGAAGGGAATAGAGAAATTTTCCATAATCCATTATCTTACAAACCGGGGGTTCTACTTTTTCAGTAACCTGAATTAAATCTAAATTGCGCTCCCGAGCTGTCTGGAGCGCTTCTCCTAAATCCATAATTCCCAACTGCTTTCCAGTTTCATCAATGACTCTAACTTTGGGAGCCCTTATTTGATTGTTGACTAATGGTCTTTTAAGCAAAATTTAGTGGAACGTACGAAATTATGAAGTAATTTCTACGTTCCTACAACGTGAAAATCTTTGATTTTGTACGTTGTGGAGATGGTGGGTTTTGCTCCCACGTCTGAAAGTCTTTTTAAACTAACTCTACAGGCATATTCTGTTTTAATTTTGGAATACTAGACCAAACAGACAAAATCTAGTACCACTTATTTGTCTCTTTTTTTTCGAAAAGTTCGCGAGACAAAAGAACTATCTATCTCGATGTTATGACACCCTTCTTTACCTATCGAGAATCAGCAAAGAGGATGCTGCTTTTAGGTTTAGCTTACGCATAAACCAAAGCAGGTTTTTGAAATAAGTTAGCACTTATTCTTTGCTAGAAGTTTAATGAGTTTCTAGCACACTCATCCCGCATAGTTTAGAAAGATCTTCCATCAATTCTATTGTATACATCCCCGAAATTATCCCCTTATTTTTAATTCTCGTTTTATCTCTTTTTCTGCCTCTCGCTTTTTAATTAGCTCTCTTTTATCAAATTTTTTCTTTCCCTTGACTACTCCGAACTCCAGTTTGAGCTTCCCCTTTTTAGTATATACCTTCAAAGGCACCAAAGTCAAGCCCTTTTGCTTAGCTTTGCCAATCAAATATTTAATTTCCGACTTTTTCAAAAGAAGTTTCCGCGAGCGCTCCGGGTTGTAATCCAGAGGCGCATTTTTTGGCTGATAAGGAGAAATTTTCGTCCCAATCCAAAATGCCTCGGGGTACCCACTTTCAGTGGGTCGCTTTAAAACAACATAACTCCCAGCTAAATTCACTCCCCTCATTTTTATCGATTTTACCTCCTGGCCAATCAAAGAAATCCCCGCCTCAAATTTTTCCAGGATTTTGTAATTAAAATACGCCTTTTTATTCTCGGCAAGAATCCTCATTCTTTCATTTTACCAAAAATTGAGATAAACTAAACCCAGTAGAGAAATTTCGACAAGATTTCCTAAATGGAAATTTAAATTTGCGAAGCAAGTCGAAATTCTTCTACTGGGTAGTCGAAGAGGATAAATCCTCTTCTCCACCCTTCGCTAATGCTCGGGTAAATAATGATAAGAGAAGAAATTGTTAAATTAATTGAAAAATCAATCAAAGAACTTCAAAAAGAGGGAGTTTTCCCAAAATTTGATATCTCGGAAATTCAAGTTGAACATCCGGAAGAAAAACCTCACGGCGATTACGCAACGAATATAGCGATGGTTATTGGTAAGATATTAAAGCAAAACCCTATAGAAATTGCAGAAAAACTAAAATACAAAATACAAGATACAAAATACAAAATACTAGATGTAGTTGAAGTGGCGAAGCCGGGATTTATTAATTTTTTTATTTCGAAAGAATACTTACAAAAGCAGGTTGAAGAAATTTTAAAGAAAAAAGAGAAATTCGGAGAATTAAAAATTGGTGAAAATAAAAAAACTCAAGTGGAATTTATTTCGGCAAATCCTACAGGACCCCTTCATATTGGAAATGGCCGGGGAGCATTTTTTGGAGATACTTTGGCTAATATTTTAAAACGGGCAGGATATAAGGTGACAAGAGAATATTATGTTAACGATGCCCGAGTTAACACACAAATAAAAATCTTAGGTCAAACTGCTTTAGGAAAAGGGACAACATATCTAACGAAGAATTTAGAATTTGGAATTAAGAATTTAGAATCGAAATTAAAAAATATTAAAGATGAAGGTGAGGCAGGACATCTATTAGCTCAAGAAGTTCAAAGGGATAACAAAGATTTCATTGAGGAAAAAATAAAAATTAAATTCGACAATTGGGTTTCAGAGGAGGATTTTTACAAAAAAAATAAAATTGATAAAATCTTCAAGTGGCTGGAAAAAAAGAATTTAGTTTACGAGAAAGACAAAGCCTGGTGGATAAAAACTTCGAAATTTGGCGATGAAAAAGATTGGGTTGTAATTCGAGAAACTGGCGGACCAACTTATTTACTCTCAGATATTACCTATCATAAAGATAAATTTGAGAGGGGTTTCTCAAAAATAGTTAATATCTGGGGAGCAGACCATCAAGGCCATGTTTCAAAAATAAAAGCGGTTGCCAAAATATTAGGATATAAAGGAGACTTGGATATTTTAATTTCTCAAATTGTCAGATTAAAAGGCGGGTTGAAACTTTCAAAGAGAAAAGGAGAAATTATTACTCTCGAAAGTTTAATAGATGAAGTGGGTTTGGATGTTGCTAGATTTTTATATTTGACAAAATCTTTAAATACTCAGATGGAATTTGATTTAGAGCTGGCAAAAGAACAAGGTGAGAAGAACCCAGTTTTTTATATCCAGTACGCTCATGCAAGAATTTGTAGCATCTTAAGAAAATGCAAAATGCAAAATGCAAAATGCAAAATTACAACTCAAAATTTAACATTATTAAATCATCCGAGCGAGTTAGAGCTTGTTAAACAGCTAATTAGATTTCCAGAAATTATTGAAGATACCAGCCAAGATTATCAAGTTCAAAGAATTCCCCAATATGCTCTAGACTTGGCCACTGTTTTCCATCAATTTTACAGAGATTGTAAAGTTCTTACAGAGGACGGGCCTCTGAGAGAAGCTCGTTTATCCCTGATTTTAGCTACAAAAACAATATTAAAAAATACTTTAGATTTAATGGGAATTTCTGCCCCAGAAAGAATGTAATATGAATTTAAATTTTCCGAAAATTGAAGAAAAAATATTAAAATTCTGGAAGGAAAATAGGACTTTTGAAAAAAGTATTTCTCGGCGCAAAAAAGCTGGAAATTTTGTATTTTATGAAGGACCACCTACATTAAATGGGGAGCCACATATGGGACATTCTGAAGCAATTGTTTTCAAAGACATGGTTTGCCGTTACAAAACAATGCGAGGATTTAGGGTTTTGAGAAAAGCAGGTTGGGATACCCATGGTTTGCCAGTAGAATTAGAAATCGAAAAAAAATTAGGATTAAAGAGTAAAAAGGATATTGAGAAATACGGAATAGCTAAATTTAATAAAAAATGTAAAGAATCAGTCTGGGCATATCAAAAAGATTGGAAGAAATTAACTGAAAGAATTGGATTTTGGTTAGATCTGGAAAATCCTTATATCACTTATACTTCTGATTACATTGAAACAGTTTGGTGGATTATAAAACAAATTTATCAAAAAGGACTTTTATATCAAGATTACAAAGTGGTTCCTTATTGTTGTCGCTGCGGGACCTCACTCTCAAGCCATGAAGTTGCTTTAGGATATAAGAGAATAAAAGAACCAGCAATATACATAAAATTTCCGATTTCCAATTCCCAATTTCCAAAAGCGAATTTATTAGTTTGGACTACTACTCCTTGGACATTGCCTGGAAATGTTGCTGTGGCAGTAAACCCAAAATTTATTTATGTAATGGTAAAGGTTAGCGACGAATATTTGATTTTAGCCAAAGAGAGAATTTCTGCCTGTGGAATAAAAGGTAAAATCCTTCAAGAATTTAAAGGTAAAGAATTATTAGAACTAAAATACGAACCATTATTTACTACACGACCTGGCCGCGTAGAGAAAAAATCTTATTTTGTTATATCTGGGGACTTCGTTTCTTTAGAGGAAGGGACGGGTTTGGTTCATATTGCTCCTGCTTTTGGTGAAGTAGATATGGAAGCTGTGAAGGAGCAAATTCCAAATTCCAAATTCCAAATTCCAAAACCAGTTGATGAACGAGGGAAAATGATAACTCCAGGTTATAAATGGGATAAAATGTTTGTGAAAGAGGCTGACCCTTTAATTATTGAAGATTTAAGAAAAAGAGATCTTTTATTTAAAGAAGAAAAATATGAACACGATTATCCTTTCTGTTGGCGATGCGATTCTCCTTTGCTTTATTATGCAAAACAAAGTTGGTTTATCAATATGCAGAAAGTGAAAAAAGATTTAATTAAAAATAATCAAAAAATAAATTGGATTCCCAGCCACCTAAAACAGGGTAGATTTGGAGAATGGTTAAGAGAAATTAAAGATTGGGCATTTTCTCGAGAAAGATATTGGGGGACACCAATACCGGTTTGGAAATGTAAATCGTGTAAAAATTTAGAAGTAATCGGTAGCAAAAAAGATTTAATTAATCAGAAATTTACTACTAATAAATATTTCATTTTGCGTCACGGAGAGACTATCTATCAAGTTGAAAAGAGGGAATTAACCTATCCCTGGCCAGAAAAGAAACCTATTTTATTAACTGAAAAAGGGCAAGCTAAAATAAAAAAAATAGCAAAAAAATTAAGAAAGGAAAAAATCGATTTGATTTTTTCTTCTGATATGCCTCGGACTGGTCAGACCGCTGAAATTGTAGCTAAAGAGTTAGGAATTAAAATAATTTTTGATGAAAGATTAAGGGACGTAAATTTAGGAGTTTATCATGGAAGGACCAAGAAAGAATTTTTTCGAGATTTTCCTAAAAATCTGGGAAGATTTAATCGAAAACCTCCTCAAGGAGAGAGCTGGTCAGATTGCAAAAAAAGAATGATAGAATGTTTAAATGAAATTGATAAAAAATATAATCATAAAAACATTTTAATTATTAGCCATGGTGATCCTTTGTGGCTTTTAGAAGGAATAATGGAAGGATTAGATGAGAGAAGACTTTTAGAGAGAAAAATTAAAGGAAAATATATAAAAGTAGGCGAGCTCAGAAAAATCGATTTTAAAAGGATTCCTTTAAATCAAAATGGAGAATTAGATTTTCATCGACCCTATATTGATGAAGTGAAATTTTATTGTCCAAAATGCCAAAATTTAATGGAAAGAGTTCCGGAGGTTCTCGATTGTTGGTTTGATTCGGGTTCAATGCCCTTTGCTCAATATCATTATCCATTTGAGAACCCCGAAGGAAAGCCTGCGGCTTCCTACGGGGCAAGTAAAAAATTAAAACCGCCAGAATTATTCCCTGCTGATTACATTAGCGAAGCGGTAGATCAGACTCGAGGTTGGTTTTACACTTTGTTAGCCATTTCAACTCTTTTGGGTTTTGGAACTCCTTATAAAAATGTTATTTCTTTAGGTCATGTTTTAGATAAAAAGGGAGAAAAAATGTCAAAATCAAAAGGAAATGTAGTTGACCCCTGGAAGGTGGTTGAAAAGTACGGAGCGGATGCCACTCGCTGGTATTTCTTTACTGTTAACCAACCAGGAGATGTCAAACTTTTTTCTGAGAAAGAAGTTGAGGAATGTTTAAAAAGATTTATTCTTACTCTTTGGAATTCTTATCAATTTCTTGAGACTTACGGGCAACATTTTTCACCATCTGGCAAATTATTAACCAAAAAGGGGTATATTTTAGATAGATGGATTATTTCCAAATTAAATCAATTAATCCTAAAAATTACTGAAAATTTAGATAAATACGATGTTACTGGGGCAGCAAGGGCTATTGAAAATTTTGTCATTGATGACCTTTCTCAGTGGTATATTAGAAGGTCAAGAAAAAGATTTCATCAACCTGAGTTAAAAAAAGATTTTAAAGAAGCTTTTCAAACTCTAAATTTCACTCTTTTTACTCTAAGTAAATTAACCGCTCCTTTTATTCCTTTCCTTAGCGAAGAAATCTATCACCGATGTTTAACACCAGGTGTTAAACACTTTAGGGTTTCGGTCCATTTGGAAGATTGGCCTAAATTTGATAAAAAATTAATTGATGAAAAATTAAATAAGAAAATGGAAAGAATTAGAGAAGTTGTTTCTTTAGCTTTAGCAGAAAGGGCAAAAGCTGGAATTAAAGTTAGACAACCCCTTGGTGAATTACAGATTACTAATTACGAATTAAAAAGAGAAAAAGAATTATTGGAGCTAATCAAAGATGAGGTTAATATAAAAGAAATTAGTTTTGGAAAAACCTTGAAATTAGATACTAAAATTACTCCGGGGCTGAAAGAAGAAGGAATGATTAGGGAAGTGATTCGTCAGATTCAGGAAATGAGAAAAAGAGCTAAACTAAAACCGAAAGATAAAATTTTAGTTCAATATTTTGGCGAGCCAAAATTAAATGAGATTTTAGAAAAGAATAAAAAAATTATTCTAAAAGAAACTAAAGCTAAAGATTTTCTTTTGAAAGAAAAAACGGAAGAAATTTTTATTTTTGAAAAAGAGACAAAGGTCGACCAAGAAAAATTATATTTAGCGATTAAGAAAATAAAGTAAAAGATGCCTTACCTTGAGAAAAAACAAGTAGCCCCTCAGAGCAGATTCCAAAAACCTTTAAAACCTGTAGCTGTTCCAAAAACGGTGGATAAAGGAGCCTTTGTTAAAAAGGGCTGGCTCAGTAGACTAGAAGCTGTCCAATGGATGATGAAACAACCCGATCTTTATAAGATTTACCCTAAAAAGCCGGGCGAATCGAATTGGCAAAGAGCCAGAAGGGCGGTAGAAGATATATTTCCGACAAAACCAGTCGGTGCCTATGTTGAAAAAACGGGGAAATTTGAACTGCAAAGGCGAAGAAGAGAATTAGATAGAGAACAAAGAATCTCGGCCCCCGCGAAGAAAAAATTTACAACTAAACGTCTTGGTCTTTTTGATAAATTCACAGGAAAATAGAAATTAATGTTCGTTCATTATCGAACCACAGGTTTAATTTTTAAAAAAGATGACCGAGGTGAAACCGACCAGCTCTTTACAATCTATACAAAAGATTTCGGTAAATTAGAGATTTTAGGAAAGGCAGTAAGAAAAATCTCCTCAAAGTTGAGGTCGGGAGCGGAGCTCTTTTATTTATCAGAAATTGAATTTATTCAGGGGAAAGCCCATAAAACTTTAACCGATGCTATTTTAATCAAGAAATTCAGCAATTTGAGAAAAGATTTAAAAACGCTATCTGTTGCCTATAAAATTTCTGGAATCTTAGATAATTTAATAAAGGGCCAGGAACCCGACGAAAAAATCTGGCAACTGATACTGGAAGTTTTCAAAAAATTGGACACCTTACACCTTACACCTTTTACCTTATACCTCATCTATTATTATTTTCTTTGGAACCTCTTTTCTATTTTAGGTTATCAGCCAGAACTCTATAATTGTGCTTTGTGCCAAAAGAGACTCAGACCTGAAAAACTCTATTTTAGCCAGGGAGAGGGAGGAGTAATTTGTCAAAATTGTTTCAAGGGTGCTAAACAAGCGAGCGAGATTGAGCCAGAAATAATAAAAATACTGAGGCTTATTTTAAAGAGGAATTGGCAAATTTTGTCGAAATTAAAAATTGAGCTAAAATATATGAAACCGTTAGAGTTAATTTCAGGAAATTATCTTTCTTCCATAAAAGAAAAGTATTCGTAAATTCGTTTATTCGTAATCGATTCGTTATTCATCGAGATAAATTGAAAATTTATCGAGATGTGAGATGAAAATTTTGATTTTCATCGAACGTTGATTTATGAAAAAGAAATTCATCATCTTCTTAATTCTTTTAGCTGCTCTGGTGGGTGCAGTAGGTTTCTATCAGTGGCAGAGAAATCTTTATTCAAAGGAAGTTTTAAAATTGGAGATTTTAGGTCCGGCCGAGGTCAATTTCGCTCAGGAAGTGGAATACATTGTTAAATATAAAAATAATGGGAATTTTCGTTTGGAGAATCCGGAACTTATTTTTGAACCGCCGGAAACTTCTATCCGGGATGAAAAAATTTTGGGCAGGCAGGTTTATGGAAAAGACCAATTAGGAGAAGCGATTTATCCTGGCGAAGAAAAAACTTTCCCTTTTAAAATGAAAATATTAGGTAAGGAGGGTGAGACAAAAATCGTCAAGGCTTCTTTAACCTATCAGCCAAAAAATCTAAAAGCAAAATATGAGTCATCAACCACTTTTACCACCACTATTAAATCCGTTCCTCTTACCTTTGAACTTGATTTACCCACCAAAATTGAGTCAGGAAAGGATTTTAGATTGATGATAAATTATTTCTCAAACGTAGATTATCTCCTCACTGATTTAAGGGTCCAGGCGGATTATCCTTCCGGCTTTGAATTTGTTGAGTCTTCGCCAAAGTCTATTGAAAAAAACGAATGGGAAATTCCGGTTTTGAACAAGTCTCAGGGAGGAAGGATTGAGGTTTCGGGTCGTCTTTCGGGAGAAGTTGGCGAGGCGAGAGTTTTTCGGGCCAAACTGGGGATTTGGAAAGAGGGAGAATTTATTTTATTGAAAGAGGCAGAGAAAGGAGTAGAAATTATAAAACCCTCAATTTACCTGCGTCAGGAAATTAATGGAAATCCAAAATACGTTGCTCTGCCTGGCGACTGGCTCCATTATGAAATTTATTTTAAAAACATTGGAGACGATGACTTAAATGATTTATTTATGGTCTGCAAACTTACAGGTGAGGCATTTGATTTCCAGACGATAAAATCGGATTTGGGGCAATCTGAGCCCGGGGATAATTCAGTTATTTTTGACTGGCGCAAAGTGTCCAAACTCCAATATTTAGCTCCGACCGAAGAAGGAAAAGCGGATTTCTGGATAAAGTTAAAAGATGATTTGGGGAACGTGAAAAATCCAGTTTTAAGCAACAATGTTTTTATTTCCCAAGTCGAGGAAGAATTTGTGACTAAAATTAGTTCAAAAATAGAAATAGTCCAAAAAGGATATTTCCAGGACGAAGTTTTTGGTAACCAAGGTCCTATTCCGCCCAAAGGCGGCGAAAAAACTACTTATACTATAATCTGGCTGGTTAAAAATTATTATTCTGACATTAAAGATGCAAAGGTAAAAGCAACTCTACCTCCCCAAGTGATTTTAACTGGAAAAATTTTTCCTGAGGAAGAGTTAGCAAAATTCACCTTTGATTCTCAGTCAAGAGAAATTGTTTGGTCGGTGGGAGATTTAGAAAGAGGCAAGGGTGTTTTGACTCCTGGTCCTAATATTTCTTTTCAGGTTGAGTTCACGCCCGATGAAACACAAAGAGGTAAAACTCCAGAAATTATTGGTCAGGCTAAAATTACTGGAGAAGATAGTTGGACAGAGCAGGCCATACAATCTACTGCCCAGGCTCTAAATACCACTTTACCCGACGACCCAACTATAACTGAGGAAATGGGAATTGTTCAGTGATAATGTTTATAGTAAAAAAATAATGGAAAGGAGGGTTATAAAAAAGAAAACTTCATATATTTCTCTTAAAAAAGCAAGGGAGATTTTAGGCTGTTCAAAGGGTTATTTGACTTATCTTTGCCGAAAAAAGAAATTGAAGGCAAGAAAAATTGGAGCAGAGTGGTTGACCACTCAAAAATGGATTAGAGAATTTGCCAGAGGACGGGCCTCTGACAGATTTAAGAATTTTAGAAAAAAAGACCTTACATCTAAGACCTTACATCTAAAACCTTCGAAGGAAAGGGGCTTGATTTTGCCTTTGTATTTTGGCTGGGCGCTTCAAATCAAGGTTAGCTTAATTAAATATCATTCGTATATTCGTAAATTATTCGGACTTCGTAGTATTTGGCAAGAGGCAATTACTTTAATTTTGATTTTGGCTTTGGTTGGCTCCGGCTTTTTGTTTTTCCAAAACGTAAAAAATATTTTGGCCGCGACTTTTTACTGGGCTCAGCTAAGCTGGTCGGGCGGAGCAGATACAGTAAATTTTCCAGTTCATCCCACAAACCAAGAGGGCTGGACAAAGTTTTACTCAAAGGATGCTGGAATTACCGCTGGCACCGAACTCACCTTAACGACCACAACCTCGGGCTCGGTCGCCCAAACCTCAGACGCCGATTTTAATGCCGGAACAAAAGATAATGTTTATGTTAGTGGGGGCAATGTTTATCTTCAAAAACCTTTAGGAAAAACTTGTTCTGCGGATATTGAGTGTGTCTCTGGCTATTGCGTTGATGGTGTTTGCTGCGATACTGCTTGCACTGGACTCTGCCAGGCTTGTAGTGTTGCCAAAAAACACCAAGGTGTTGATGGGACGTGTGGCTTTGTAGCAAATGGTTATGAAAGCGACAATGAGTGCTCGCAGAGTAGCTGCAGCGTAAGCGTAGTTGTCAATTCGGCTAGCGTGGAAACGTGCAACACGGTATGCGCTGGTTATACAAAGCTTGCCGGAAATTGCGACGGTGCGGGCAATTGCAGCACCGTGGCCGCATGCGGTTGTACATCTGTAGGCACCGACGCAAACGGCACCAACCAGCTAAGATGGGACATCTCAGGAGGGGACTACACCCACTGCCATACTGATGCCGCCGACTGCAGCAGCAGTATGGTGAATCTCAGCTATTTCCAGTCATGCTCGGGGTACAAGACCGAGTGGACAAATTGTCTGTGCTGGTAACGAAGAGGGGACTGTACCTAGGGAAAATAGGGACGTTTCTGAATTTTCTAAAACAATGAGAATGAATAATAAAAAAATAAATTACCTCTTTCTGATTTTAGCTTTAGCTATTTTTGGTTTTCTGTTTTCAGCTGGCCAAACTTATGCTTATAGCGGTACTTTCACTTCTTCAGCCATTGATACCGGCCAGAATTCGGATTTCACGACCTTGAATTTTACTATAACAAAGCCAACTAATACCAATCTTCTGTTTTTGTTAAGGTCAGCTACGACTCAAGCTGGTCTCTCTTCAGCCAGTTGGTATGGCCCAAGCGGCGGGCCTTTCACCGATTGCAGCACACCTTCAAATTGCTACGGTACTTCTGGCACAGCCATCAATTCCATTCACGACGGCCATCGCTGGATTCAATACAAGGCATATTTTTCCGCAACCAACTCAAATGTCCCATATTTATCAGATATTACAATTAACTATAATTACTATGCTGTTGGAACTTACAGCCTTATCTCTTCGCCTTACAACACCACTGACGCTGCCAATATTTTGAGCCAGATAAGATGGACAGAGAATTTGCCAACCGGCACTGAAATCAAGTTCCAATTAAGAACCGGACCAGACTTAACAACCCTTTTATCTAATCCCTGGTGTGGGCCTGATGATGGAGCTCCTGGCTGCACCACCACTACCTATTTCACTGACCCAACAGGCGGAGAAACAGTTGATGCTGATTTTAAAGATGGTTTAAACGACCAGTGGATTCAATATAAAGCCTTTTTACAAATCGTGACGACTAGCCATCAAACTCCCACCTTATCTGATGTTACTCTCCAATATGTGGTTAATGCCCCACCAGAATTTGATGCCACTTATGGTAATAATGGAGTGACAGCTTCTCAAGTAGCTGCCGGCCAAACTGACGAAGTAAAAGTAGAAATTAAGTACAAAATTAAAGATACCGACACTATTTCAGGAACCAATTCCCCAAACTATGTCACGGTTACTTTTAAATACTCTTTAGACGGAGGCAGCACCTGGAGCGGCACCATAGATTCCAGCTATATCACTTATGGAGATGCCCCTTCAGGTGGAGAAGTCACTAACTCTTACGGAAACAGCCACATGGAAAACAAGGTCTTAGAAGGCAGTTATCTTGTCTACACTGCCTTTTGGGATGCCAAATCCCAATTAGGAGCTAATACCTATCTGACTAACGCCAAAATGAGAGTAACCATTAACGATAACGAAGCTGCCAACAATACCGCCACTGTTGATTCAGCCATCCTTATCTTAGACACCAAAAATCCCTTAATTTCCTTTTACGTTGACGCTAAGAACTCGGTTCCTCCCACTTCACCAGCCACCCTTTATGTCTCAGCTTCCGATGACTCTTCTTTTGAGATGATGCTTTCTAATAACTCTAATTTTACTGCCGATGGTTTAAACCTGGATTCCGGAACCTGGATTTCCTATGCCGCCACTAAATCCTGGCTTTTGAATACTGAACAAACCACTGTTTATTTAAAAATTAGAGATGCGGTGGCTAACCAGACCACTACCAGTCAGATTCCTCCCAGAAAACCTTCCAGCCTCTTCTTCAGAGATGTTTCAAGTCCGGCAGATAACAACTATCGAATATTTATTGCCTGGGGAACAATTCCCGAACCAAACCCCGGCTTCAAAGATTACAAACTCTGGTATACTACCGAGTCGGCTGACGGAGTCTATTATTTAGCTGAAACCATCGTTTCCAGAACCACCAACTATTTCATTGCCGGAGCTCCAGCCAATTCTCTTCCTTTGAACAACGAATTGGATCCCAATTCCACTTACTGGTTCAAGCTTTATTCTGAAGACAGTAACGACAATATTTCCCAGTGATCAAGCGTTGTCCCTCCTGAGGGAGATGTCCCGGATGGCGCCGGCGGTTCAGATATTCTGCCTCCAGCTATTTCCGATGTTAATACCTCCCAAGTAAATACCACTTTTGCGGTCATTACCTGAACCACTGATGAATTATCTGACTCTACTGTTGGTTACTCAACTGGCCAATCCTATTCAATTGAAACCGGCGTTTCCAGCTATGTTTTAAACCATTCTGTTGTCTTAACTGATTTAAGTCCAGCCACTACCTATAACTACCGGGTTAAATCTACTGATGCTTCCACTAATGCCTCGGAATGGGCAACTGGATACTCTTTTACTACCAATCCTGGCCCTGTCATTTCTGGTACCACTACCTCCACTGTCACCAACACCACTGCCACCATCACCTGAATAACTGACATTGCTTCCTCTTCATCTGTTACCTATTCAACTAATGCTGACCTTTCCAGCTCTTCCACTACTGCTACGGCTGACTTAGTAACCAGCCACTCAGTGACCCTAACCAACTTAACCCAAGGAACTAAATATTACTTCTATGTTGAATCTACTGAAAGCGGTAATACAGCTACTGATAACAATGCTGGCAATTACTATACTTTCAAAACTACTCAAGACACCACCCCTCCAACTATTACCTTCACCAGAGCCACTGATGTCAGAAATCTGACCTCAGCTTCAGTTGATATTGTTTTTATCACTAATGAATATGCGATAGGTAAGGTAAATTATGGAACAACTGACAGTTATGGTTCTTCAGAAACCGAATCTAATTACAATCTAAATCATTTAATCACCTTATCTGGTTTAACTCCTGGTCAGAACTATCATTTCCAGATTCAAGCCACTGACCAGAACTCAAACACTGCTTCTACTGCTGACTATACTTTCACCACCTTGCAGCCAACAGACACCACTCCGCCAACTATTTCTAATCTTTCCTGTCCGGTTACTACTGTTACTTCTTCCACTGCCGCTATTTCCTGGACGACAAATGAATTAGCCAACTCTTTAGTTGATTATGGTTCAACCACTGGTTATGGATTCACTCAAGGCAATTCAGCTGACAGCGACACCAGTCATTCAGTAACCTTAGTAGGCCTTTCGCCCAGTACCAGTTATTATTTCCAGGCAAAATCCCAGGATGCAGCAGGTAATATGGCTTCTTCACCTTGTGCTACTGCTTTTACTACTTCTCAAGCTCCAGAGCCGCCGCCTGAAGGAGATACCACACCCCCGACTATTATCTTTGATTCTCAAACCGGAATTACCAATATTACTTCTTCTTCGGCTAAAATTTCCTGGACCACTGATGAAACTTCTGATTCCACTATTGGTTATTCAACTTCTCAGGGCGTCTTTACTTTTGAACAAGGCTCAGCCAGTTTAGTCACTTCCCATTCGGTTACCCTGACTAACCTTTCCCAAAATTCTACTTATTATTTTAGAATTAAATCAGCTGACCAATACGGTAATCTGGCCATAGATGATAACGCAGGAAATGGCTATACCTTTACTACTTCTTCAGGGGCAGATACCGTACCGCCAATTATTTCCCAGGTTTCTTCTAGTATTTCTATTACCCAAGCTACCATTACCTGGACCACCGATGAAAATGCCAGTTCTTTGGTTGATTATGGTATTACTACTTTTTATGGTTCTACCAGCGGTAACGCCTCAGAAAGAGTCACTTCTCACACGGTTACTCTAAGCGGTTTAACCGGCCAGACCAAATATTATTATCGGGTGAGGTCGAACGATGCCAATTCTAACTAGGCAATAGACGATAATAATGGTGCAGGCTACACTTTCACCACTATCTCTGACACTACTGCTCCTACAATTTCAAATGTTACTACTGCCGTGATTAGAGATGTTTCAGCCGTCATCACCTGGCAGACAAATGAATTGGCCACTTCCCAGGTAGCTTACGGAACTGCAATTTCTTATGGCAGCCAGACAACTGAAGACACCACTTTAACCATCCAACATTCAGTAACAATAACTGGCTTGACCAAAGAAACAGCCTACTATTACAAAGTCATTTCTAAAGATTTAGCTGGAAACTCAGCTGAAAAGGCAGGAGAAAATCCCTTTACCACAACCAAAACCCCGGGTGAAGTGGTAATTACTGGTGGTGGGGGAGGAATATCCATTGATGCTTATCCACCACTGTTGACCAAGGTTGAGGTTTTAAATCTTACTCAATCTTCAGCTACCATTAGCTGGGAGATAAGTGAAGGAAGTTCCTCTCTGGTAACCTATGGACAGACTTCAGAATATGGTTTCTTAGCCGGTAACCACCAAGAAAGAGTCAAATCTCATAAGGTGATTTTGACAAATTTAAATCCCGGGACAATCTATCATTTCCAAGCCATTTCCTATGATTCAGCTGGTAATCGGGGGCAATCAGATGATTTAACTCTGACTACCTTAGGGGTAGCTGAAGTTCCTCCGTTAGTTGAAGAAGCGGCTCCTTTAAGGGAAGAAATATCCCAGTTGTTTGACAAATTTTCCTCTGCTAGTATTGGCGAGGTCTTTAATGAAATAGCAGAAAGAATGGTCTCTGCCCCATCTATTGCTGGAGAATATCCTCAGATTGAAGTCAGCCAGACGACTGCTAAAATTACCTGGTTAACTGACAAGAAAGCTAATTCTCTGGTGGCCTATACTACTGAAGATAAATATGATCCAACTAAAGATGAACCATATAGTATAATTTCTGGTTATCCAGACGAAATGGTTACCCTCCATCAGGTTGAAATCAATGGTCTTGAGCCAGCTACCATATATTATTACCAGGTCAGGTCAAAACCCTTAGTCGGACCCATTGCCAAAAGTGAGAACAAAACCTTCGAAACTTTAAGCCTGAAATTAGAAATCTCCGATATTACTTTACAAATAATAACTGAAAGCGAAGTTGCTATTTCTTGGAAAACAAACTTACCATCAACCACAAAGATTGAGTATACTAATTTAAGGACCGGAGAAAAGAAAGAATTGGAAGATATTTCCTATCTCAGAGAGCACGTCATTTCCTTGAAAGGACTGGAATCAAACACCGATTATTCCTTCTTCATTAAAGCCAGAGATGAAATGGGAAGTGAAGCCATTTCTCCAACCCTTACTTTCTCCACTGGCAAAGATATCGTTCCTCCGGAGATTTCCCAGGTCAGAACTTCAGTTGCCATTTCTCCCCGAGGAGACACTGTCCAGACAATCATTATCTGGCTGACCAACGAATTCTCGAGCTCAAGGGTTTACTATCTTGAAGGAGTAACCTGGAGAGAAGAATTGGTAAAATCTACTCCCTTAGATAAAACCCTGGTTCAAAAACATACGGTAGTCATCCCCGTCCTTAAACCGGGCCAGGTCTATGGGTTTAGAGCGGAATCAATAGATCCTTCAGAAAATGTCGCCATTTCAAAAGATTATACCATGCTCACTCCTCAGCAAAGGAGAACAATCGTTCAGATTATGATTTCCCAATTTGGACAAATCTTCGGCT
>Ga0210057_1005329_pt1 | contig 16585 bp, 19 predicted proteins | sample CryGeyCG2114_010_2_FD_183968 | JGI IMG/M metagenome (GOLD analysis project Ga0210057, IMG submission 183968) | Groundwater microbial communities from aquifer - Crystal Geyser CG10_big_fil_rev_8/21/14_0.10 (SPAdes) (version 2) | ecosystem: Environmental > Aquatic > Deep subsurface > Groundwater ...
AAACGAAGTCCGACGCCCTTCGAGAAGGGAAACAGTTTGTCGAACTTGACGTAGGCGTCGCCGGTGATGTGCACCGCCGCCTTTACGTCCGCCGCATACATCGCCTTAAGCACGCTTTTCACGTAAATGCGCGTCGGCTTGAGGCATTCTTCCGCAACCGTTTCCCCCTTCAGCGCCGCGGGCTTGTCGTGCGCATTCAAGCGCCCGCCCCACTGCGCGAAAAGCGCCTTTCGCACGAGCGAGAAACCGTTGCTGTGCAAGCCGGAGGAACGCAAGCCGATCACGACGTCCCCTGCCTTCAGACCCGTTCCTGCAACCACGTCCTTCTTTTTCACGAAGCCCACGCACGAGCAATTGACGTTGTAGGGATTTGCGCCGACGCCGCCGACCATTTCGCCCAAATCAGCTGTTTCCCCGCCGACGACCGAACAACCGGATTGCCGTGCGCCCTCCGCGACGGAGCGAAGAAGCGCCTTAAGCAGGTTTTCTTCCGTTTTTCTGATGTCTATGACGTCTACCAGGGATGCGGGCTGCGCGCCGCTTCTGATCGTGTCGTTCGCAACCATCGCTACGGCGTCGACACCTATGCCGTCGTGCTTGCCGGCGAGCTGCGCAACAAGGCATTTCGTGCCAACCCCGTCGGTGCAGAACGAGTAATAGGATTTGGAATCAAGCGGGATAAGCGTGTTGAACGGCGTTTTGAGTCCCGTGCTTCCGAATACGCTCACGCCCCGCTTGGCGCGCTCCCTCGCGTTCCTGTCAACCCCAGAATCAGCGTAACGCATCTTGCATCCCCCACCAATCAACTAACTGAAGGAACGCATTTAAGGTTTTGCTAGTGTTTTCGCGGCGCGTTCGCTGCCCAGCACGTCCTTTATTCCCCCATACGACCAGTCGCCGCCGACGCCCAACTTCCTCAGCAACCTCGCATAATTGCCCGCGATTTTTTTGTCTATGCCTTCGAAGATGCTGTTGCCCTTCGCGTCTATTGCCACCAGAAGCGGGCCGAACCCTTCCGAGCGCAGGAGCCACGGCGATTCCGCCATGCCGAGTTCGCTCCAATAGCGCCGCGCAACCGAGAACTGCGAACCGTAAAGCGCGCCGCATCCTCCGCACGCCAGAAGGTAGACGGCGCGGTGCCTGCGCAGCGCGCCGACGGCGCTCTTCGGCAGCTCGCCCTTTCCTATGAATATCCTCGTGCCGCGCGACGCCATCATCGCGATTCCACGCGCGAAGCGGGCGCTCGTGGTTGGCCCTGCGGCAATGACGCGCCTGTTTTTCACGATCGGGCCGCAATGGTAGACGGCGACTGGCGTTTTGAACGGCGTTTTTCCCTTCGCCTTCACGTAGGCGCGGTCGCGCATCGTGAGGAAGTCGCCGGCCAGGAAAACGAAATCACCGGCGCGAAGTTTTGGAATAATGGGGAAGGGCTTTCCCGCAACTGCGGGAAGTAATGCCGGCTTCGCTGTTTTTGGCTTTTTGCCGTCAAACGCCGCCTGAAGCTCCCCCGTCTTCGACGGATGCGTTATGCAGCGCACTTTTTTGCCCGTTACTTCCGCTATGCACAAACGCAATGCCCAGCACAGCGTCTTCACGCACACGTTCTGGTGCGGCCCGCCTGTCCAACGAAGTGCGACGTCGAGCGCCGTCTTTCCGCAACCCAAACCCATGACGCCGACGCCCAGCGCGTTGACGTCGCGCAGAAGTTTCTTCTCGAACGCCGGCTCCTGCGTTTTGCCTGTGAATTTGTCGATGAAGGCGCGCTCCGCGTTCGCGCAGGCGATTGCGCTTGTTGCGCCTGTGCCAACTGCAACCCAGTACGGAGGGCAGCCCTTTCCGCCAGCAGCCCGCACCGCATCCAAGGCAATCCGTTCGATGCATTTTTCCGCGTCGCCCTCGTCGTAACTCCCAATCGCGTAAGCGCTCTGGTCCTCCGCGCCGCCGCCGATTTGCAGCACGGACACGCGCCAGCCCGAACCGAGAGACTCGTCAACGGCAATCCTGACGTCGGGCATGCCGAAGCCGACGTTGCCTTCGGCGAATTTTTTGGAGAAGGGATTGGGAATGCGGGGGCGAAGAGGAAGTGATGAGGAAAGCGAACGAAGCGCGGAGCGCAGCTCTGCGGAAACCCGCGCCACATCAATCCCGCATTTCGGTCCGATGTCCAGGAAAATGACGTGATAGCCCGTGTCCTGGCACAGGGGGAGCGCTGCCCTTGCCGCCGAGCAGTTCGCCGCGATGCTTTTCGCGAACCTCCCGCCCGAAGCGCGCACCTTTTTCTCCGCCTTTTCCGGCAGGCTGGTTGCCGCCGTAGCAAGCACGCCTTCGAATAGATTGCGCATGCGAAAAGGAGGGCGTCGGGATTAAAATCCCTTCGCGGCATAATATATCCCCATGGCACGCCACTACGCCAGGCGGAACGGGTTGATTCTCGCCGCGGCGATAATGCTGCTCACGTTCGCCAGCGGAGCGTTCGTCGGCTACCTCGTCTTCGGCGCGCCCTCGCCTACGGGCATGGCAATTGCGCCGACGCTCCAGCCTCTAGCCGAGGACACGATACTCACGTCGTCGGCGCGCGTACTCGCGGTGCGCGGGGACACGATGAAGGGAGTCGTCAGCCACGTATTCGCCGAGATACGCCCCGGCAGGGGGCGCGTGCTCATAAACACCAATCCGTTCGTCGAGCCGGACACGCAGCAGTCCGCGGAAACCGCGGTGAACGTCGCGCAGAACCGCACGGGAACCGCGCTCGGCGACCGGGACGTCATAATCACGTTCGGCAACGAGAGCAACCTCGTCGGCGGGCCCAGCGCAGGCGGGGCGATGACCGCCGTGCTGATGTCCGCGCTGACCGGCATGCCCGTGAACAGCAGCGTCGCGATAACGGGCACCATAGAGGCGGACGGAAGCATCGGTTTCGTGGGCGGCGTGTTCGAGAAGGCGGAAGCCGCCGCCGATGACGGCGTGAAAATCTTCCTGGTGCCGAAGGGCGAGGAAATCCTCACCTATTACGAGCAGCACGTCGAGGAGCGGGAGATTGCGCCGGGATTCTACATCCAGCAGGTTTACTACGTTCCCAAGCAGATTGACTTGGACAATTACACGAACACGAACTGGGGCATGCGCGTCAGGGGCGTCAGAACGATAGAGGAAGCCGCCGCTGCGATGTTGGCTTAGGCTGGCGCGCCGCGCATAAATATCTTCATCAGAAGCTACTCCGTTCGTCACAGTCTTTTTAGGGACTCAGTCTGGGACAGTTTCATCACTACAGGTAGTTTGGAAGCCCGCGGTTTAAAGCGTTGCGTTAGCAGAGGAGTATGATGAGCACGAAAAGCAGGAGGAGCCAGTTCGTGTCCGCCACGTGCCCCTTGTCGTTGAGCCAGTAGGCTATTGCGATGGCGAACAGGAGGAACGGGAGCGAGCCGGAGTCCATTACCAATACTGCGGGGAAAAATTTAAAACGCTTTCAGAAGACTTTTTCCTCGCCCTGCGGCGTGCGCAAGGCGACGTTCTGCACGTGCTTTCTCGCTGCCTGCGCGAGCGGAAGCGACTTGTTCCTGTCCGCGCCTGCGACGAGGAAGCGGTCGCAGTAGGGCGCCACGTATTTCGCAACGCTTTCGGCTGTTTCGGCGTCGTCGTTCTTCCCCTCGACGACGGTGAAGCGGAACTCCTTGAACACGTGGCTGCCGAGCTTCTCGAGAAACGCGAGCGAGCGCAGGACGTTGCTGAGAAGGAGTTCGGGGCTGCCCCCGAAACCGGTCATCTCCGCGTACGGTTCCTGCTCGAGCCGCGTCTTGATGTCCAGCGAAACGTAGGAAAGGAACGGCAGCAAATCGGCGAGCGCCTCGGGATAGTAGCCGCACGTGTCTATTTTGATGGAAAGACGCTGCTGCTTTGCCAGAAGCATGCACAGCTCGTGGAGCGCGTTGCCCTGCATCAGCGGCTCGCCTCCTGCGAAAACAACCGCCTCAGGTTTAGTCTCGGCGAAATGCCTCGCGAAGAAGGGCGTGGGCTCCTCCCCGCAGGAAGCGGTTTCAAGGAGTTCGGGGCGGCTGCAAAAACCGCACTTAAGCGGACATCCGCACAGAAAAAGCACAGCGGAACGCTTCCGCGGATAAGCCGACGGGTCTTCGTCTACGAGGCTCGCGAAGCGCAGGTTCATCCCGCAGCAATTAGCGGAGCCGCCTTAAAGCATTTTCCGTTTAAGGACAAGGAGCGCCACTGCCCCGCCGGCAAGCGCGGTTGCCAACTGCGTCATTCCCATCGCCGTCAGGAACATTGCCGGAAGCGCGCCTGTTGCCACCAAAGCGTATGCCGCGGCAAAAAGAACAATTGCCTTCGCGCACGCAGAAGCGATGACCGAGGAAACGCGATTGACTCCCAGCGACGCCATCCTCCTTATTCCGAAAACCAGCGCGGCATTCCCTATCCAGATAACCGGCATCATCACCGCGAGAAAAGGCGTGAACGGCCCGAACAGCAAGCCGCGCGAAACCGCCGCGATGGAGGGCAGGAAGATGAGGGGGAGGACGCGGTTGCCCCGCACGTCGAACGCGCCGATTACCAGCATGGCGTTCACTATTGTGCCGACAAGGAGCTGGGGGCCTTCCAGAAGGAAGGGAACGAGGAAGGCGGCGGCGGAGTAAACGAGCAGCCGGACGTTTTCGTCGGAGTTCCAGAAAGCGGGTTTGAAAGCGTAGTCCATTATTTTCCCCTCACAGCGTCTTCATCATCTCGGCATAGCCGCGCTGCCCGCGGTGCAGCAGGCGGCGCGCACGCGCGCTGCCCGGCTTCCCGAACATCGAGGCGTAAACCTTCTTTATGGCGGGATTGTCGTGCGCGCTCCTCAGGGGAAGCCGCCTGTCGCGCTCGTGGAGCGCCGCCGCGCGCATGAGCACGGCATCCTCGCCCGTGTCGGGCTGCCCCGGTCCGCCGACGCAGCCGCCTATGCAGCCGAGCACCTCGACGAAATCAAGCGAGCGCATGCCGTTGCGCCTTTCCTCGAGCACGCGCTTGCACAGCACCGAGGCGTTCGGATAGCCCTGCACTATCGCGAGATGCACGTCGCGCTCGCCCATCACGATGGAATACTCCTTGATCTGCCCGAGCGCGGGGCGCATGTTGGATTCGAAACGCGGGAGCGCGCCCCCCGTCGTGGCATGGTAAGCGGTGCGCATAATCGCCTCCGCGATTCCTCCGGTTGCCCCGAAAAGCGCGCCGGCGCCGCCAGTAACGCCGAGCGGGTTGTCGAACTCCTCGTCGGAAAGCCTGCGCAAATCAATACCCCTTGCCTTGAGCAGCTGCGCGAGCTCGTGCGTCGTAATAACCAAGTCAACGTCCTGCGGCGCGCCTGCGATGGCATGCTCGCGCTCCTTCGCCTCGAGCTTCTTCGCGAAGCAGGGCATTACGGAGACGACGACGACGTCCTTTGCGGGCTTGCGGATTTTCTTCGCGAAATACGTTTTCGCGAGCGAGGCGAGAATCTGCTGCGGCGCCTTGCACTCCGAAAGATTGTTTTCAAGCGAGGGGAACTGCTTCAGACAGAAGCGCGTCCAGCCGGGGCAGCACGACGTAAAGAGCGGGAGCCGCTCCTGCTTTTCAAGCCTCTCGAGAAGCTCCTGCGCCTCCTCGAGCACGGTAACCTCCGCTCCGAAGTCGGTGTCAAAGACGTATTTGAAACCGAGCATGCGCAGGCTGGCGACGACGCGCCCCGTCACGTCCGCGCCCGGCTTCAGGCCGAATTCCTCGCCGAGCGATACGCGCACCGAAGGCGCGGTTTGCACTACCGCGATTTCCTTCGATGAGAGCAGGCGCTCGAGTTCCTCCATCGCATCACGCAAGCAGCTCGTTCGCGCGCCCCATCATCAGGAACACGACGAAGTACGACGCGAATGCGTGGTACGACGTCCAGCCGTTCGCGTAGTGCAGGTTGCCCGCTCCGATGAGCATCGCCTCTATGAACGTGCCCGCCGCAGCTATGACGAGGCTCGACGCTATTGCGAGGTGCCACTCGAACTTGCGCGGGAACAACAGCGCGTACGCCGAACCCGCGGCCAGCGCGATGATGAACACCTCTATGGGCACCGCGAGCAGCGGGAACGCGCTTCCGGTCGAATACCAGTAGCCCTGCATCGCACCAACGTTCTCGAACGCGAAATCAAAAAGAGCGAGGAAGAGCGCCATCTTCAGCATTTCCGAACAGTGCTTCTTCTTGATTAAGAACGGGAGTATTCCCATGATGCCGATTGACAGCAGCATCAGGTAAACCCACAGGCTCATGCCTACCAGTTGCATTCACTCACCTTTTCCTTGTGTGTTCCTTCTTCGGTTTCCGCGCGACGAACCATATAACCGCAAGAAGCGCAATCACGAGCACGCCGCCGAGCATCAGCGTGTCCGTTGAAATCGGCTGCGCCGGCATCGGGGTTGCCGCCGGCTGCGACGCGGACATGGGATACTCCGTCGGCTGCGACGTCGGCGCCGCCGTAGGCGCGGAATACGTCGGCGCGGCGGTTGCAGTCGGCACGTACGTCGCGGACGCGATGGACGTGCATGCGCCGTTCGAGCACTCCTTGCCCAGTTCGCACGCCACCTTGAACGCGAAGCACTCGCTCGGCGCGCCGTTCGCGCAGTAGTACTTCAACACAACTGGCTTGCCGTTCAAATCAGTCGAGCAGGAATCGCATTTCGTGCCCCATTGGTCGGTGCAGCATCCCGCGACCAAGCCCGCCTGGTCGCCCGTGCTCTCGCACCACGCCGAAACGGAGAATGCAAACGCCGCCAGCATTACGAAAGCCGCGAACCTTCCCATGAACCCCCACCTCAAAGCTTCTTCTGCAAGAATTTCTTCCGCTTCGCCCCGTCCTGCGACAGGAATCCCGCCATGTTGCGGTAGTATCCCATCGCGGCGGACTTGCGCCGCCCGTCGTGGTGCATGTTGCGCTTTATGAAGACGTAGGCGAGCGGAAGCAGGAGCACGAGCGCGACGAGCGCCGCGGTTTGCAAATCAAAGGGAACGATGAGCTTCCAGCGCGTCTGGGGCTGCTCCTGCGCCGCAACCGGCGCCGCGGCTGACGCTGACGGCGAGGGCGACGCCGCGATTGAAGGCGTTGGCGAAGCCTCCGGAATGGGCGACGCCTTGGGCGACGGCGACGGAACCGGCGTAGGCGACGGCACCGTTGTCGGCGACGGGCTGGGCGAGGGCGAAGGCGACGGGCTCAGCTCCTGGACGAAGAGCAGGCACGCTTTCGTCAGCATGTCGCCGAAGAACTCGACGTCCGTCTGGTTCGCCTGCTCAATCTTGTACTGGACGCCGAACGACGTGTAGTTGTCGGAAGCGCAGTAGAACGCCGCCTCGTACGGCCCCTTCTGCGACGACGGGTTCCAGACCCCGCGCATCCGCATCCACACCTCGATGCCGTTGATTTTCTTGCTCACCGAATAGGTACCGATGCCCTGCCTTGGCGCGAGCACGTGGAAGACGTACTGAAAATCCGCATGGGTGGCATCGTACTGGTACGAGTACGCGTTGTAGAATGCGGACGTGAACGCTACGGGCTCGCCGAAATGCTGCGTCAGCGCATCCTGCGTCCCGTTCACGAGCATAATCTGCTGCTCGTTCTCCGTAAGCGCGGAAACGCAGCCCGCTACGAATATCAGCAACAGCAGACGCCTCAAGATACCCACCGCAGGCATTAATGCAAAGCGCTTTTTAAACCGAATCGTTTTAATAACAGGCGCGGAACTATTCACGTGATTCGCGCGGCTCTCTTCGACTTGGACAACACGCTCATCGACTTCATGGCGATGAAGCGCGCCTGCGTTGACGCGGCGATAAACGGCATGCGTTCCGCGGGCTTGCGCACTCCCCGCGAGAAAGCCGTGCGCAGGCTTTTCGCGCTCTACTACCGCCACGGCTTGGAGGACCAGCGCATATTCCAGAAATTCCTCAAGCAGGAAACGGGGCGCGTCGACTACGCGATTCTTGCGAAGGGCGTCATCGCCTACAAGAAGGTGAAGGAGGGTTTCCTGTATCCGTACCCGAACGTCGCCGACACGCTCGCGACGCTGCGCGCCCGCGGGTACAAGCTCGGCATCGTCACCGACGCGCCGCGGATGCAGGCGTGGATGCGGCTCGCGGCGATGAACCTCGAACGGGCGTTCGATTTCGTCGTCACATTCGAGGACACGCGCAAGCGCAAGCCTAGCGCGCTTCCGTTCGCGGCTGCGCTGAAAAAACTCAGGGGCGTCGCGCCTTCCGAGATTCTTTTCGTCGGCGACTCGCTTGAGCGCGACGTGAAAGGCGCGTCGCGGGCGGGCATGCGCACGGCGCTCGCGAAATACGGCGAGGTGCGCCTGCAAAAAGGGCCGAAGCCCGACTACGTGCTGAAGGACGTAAGCGACCTCAAGAAGATTCTACACTAAAAGCGCTAGCCGCCCTTCGCGAACATCATTATGCCGCTGCTTATGAACTCTATCGCGAGGGCGACGAGCAGCAGCCCCATGATTTTAGAGAAAATCTCGATGACGTTTTCTCCAACCTTCCGCTGGACGCGGTGAGCGTTGCGGATGAGCAGCCAGCTCAGCGAAAGCGAGATGAGCGACGCGAGTATCGCAATCGGAAGCCCGTACTGCTGCTTCAGGAAAACCACTGTTACGAGAACTCCGGGGCCCGTGAGCATTGGCGTCGCGATGATGATTGCAACAGCGGTGCCTGTTGGTTTTTTCTCCTCCTTCGAAAGCGAGAAACCCAGGACAATCTGCAAGCCGAGGAGCGCGAGCACGATGCCGCCGCCGATTTTGAAGGAGGCGAGCGAGATGCCGAGCATCGAGAGCACGCTCATGCCGAAGAACATGAACGGAACCATGAGCAGCGCCGCCACGACGGCGGCTTCGTTCGCGGATTTCACGCGCTGCTCGTCCTTGAAGCCCTTGGTCAGCGCGAGGAACGGCCCGATGCTGGAGAACGGGTCCATTACCACGAAGAGCATGATGAATGCGGGAATCAGCTGCTCGAACATTTATTAGAAAAGCCTCACTTCGAAGCCCGAACACGGGACAGTGATTCTCCAATTGAGCAGAACCTGCGGGTGGAGCTCTCCCACCACGCCAATCATCTCCCCGTCGAGCATGACGCGCGCCTGCCTTCCCTTGAGGAATTGGGGCGCCGCTCCCTCTTCGAAAGAAGGCGCTTTCCCGAAAAGGGAGACGCACGCCTTGCGCAGCACCGATGAGGACTCGCTGAGCGACGCCTCGGCATGCGCGCTCATGCCGCAGAGGTGCGTGTGCTCCGCCGACTTCGTGTCCTTCGACGAATCCTTCTCAATAACCTCGCCTGCCTCGAACACGCGCTGCGGGTACGGCGAGTGCGTGTTCTCGGAAAGAACCTCGAGAAGCGAGGGCATCAGCGTCGAGCGGAGCGCGGAGTATTCCTTGCTGACGGGGTTCTTTATGCGAACCAGGTTTTTTTCCGCAAGCGACTTGAACGCCTTCTCCTCGTTCGAGAGGACGTAAGTCATCAGCTCGGCGTAACCCGCGCCGACGAGCAAGTCGCGCGCCCTCTCTTCGAACAGCGTTTTCTTGCTGAGCGAGCCGAGCGTGAACACCGAAGGCTTCTTCGGGACAAGCGAGTTGTAGCCGCAGCCCAGCGCCACCTCCTCCACCAAATCAACCTCGTGAAGGAAGTCGGCGCGGTAGCGGGGAATGGAACACCTTAGAATGCCCTTCTTCGCCTCCGTGGCGGTTATACGCTGCCTTGCGAGGTAGCGCGCCATCTCCGAAGCGGTGAAGGAGGTGCCGAGCGTCTTGTTCGTTCCTTCGACGGAAAGAAGCATCGTCTCAGGCGCGGTTTCAGGCGTCTCTTTGCCCGCCACGAGCATGCTCTCGATTCTCGCCCCATCGTCCTGGAAATTCTGGCAAAGGATGTTGAGCGCCGCGTTGCACGCCTCGTAATCCGTGCCCGTAACGTCGAGGAACAAATCCGCCGTCTTTTCCGTGACGGTTGTGCGCGCCGCGTTTATGATGGGCGGGAACGACACCACGCCGTGCGCGTCGAAAATGATGGGGCACGCCTTCTTGCCTCCCAAAGCAAACGCGTACTCCTTTCCCTTGTCGTGCTGCCCTAAAATCTGGACGGGGGTTGCTTCGCGAGTCCAGCCAAGCGGAATGAACTTCACCGCATCGGGAGCAACCGCGCGGTATTCCAGGGGCGGCTTTATCCTTGCCGCATCGTGGATGCCGATGGCGACTTTCTTGCGCCTGCGTCCGTGCGTCAGCGTCAGCTTCTCCTGCACCTGCATGATTTCCGCGACGTCGTTCGCGGATAACTTCAGTCCGCGCGCGAACGCGCAGCAGATGAACGGGCGAACCGCCTTGACGGAGGCGTCCACCTTCATCGCCGCCTTGCCCTTCTCCACCGTCAGAAGAGGCAGCCCCGTCTCCTTTTCCAACAGCCCCTTGAGCGAGCGCAGGATTCCTTCGCGGCAGAGCAAATCAGGACGGTCGGGCGTAACCTCGAGCGTCATTTCATCGCCATTGCCCGCCTCGACTGTTGCCTTCACGTCCGGCAGCTTCCCGAGCAGCTGCGATTCCGTTATGCCCCCTGCTCGACGCTCGCCGCGGCGAGCGTCATTCAACCGCTCCAAAAGCCATGACTTTGAGACGGAAACGGAAACCATGCGTTTAAATATCCAGATTCTGAATATAACCCTTGCGTGAGGAATGTGAAAGGCGGTTTACTTCATTGACGAACGCAGTCGTATAACCAGCCTCCGCTATGAAAATTCCGAGTTCTGTGGCGCAGATCGTCTAGCCTGGTCTAGGATTCGAGCCTGTGGCACGGATATGCGAGCCTTCAGGGCGAGCAACCCCGTGCAGAAAGCTTGCGACGCGAGTTCAAATCTCGCTCTGCGCCCTCTGAACCTTTGGGGGATAAGATGGACTTGACGCCCGTTCGCGGTTGCAGGGACTTCCTGCCCGAGAAAAAGATAGCGCGCGACGCGATTACGGAGAAGCTGCGGCGCGTTTTCGGGGCGTACGGGTTCAACCCGCTGGAAACGCCCGCGCTTGAGAACTACGAACTGCTCTCCTCGAAGTATGCGGGAGGCGGGGAAATCCTGAAGGAAACCTACAAGCTCACGGACCAGGGAAAGCGCGAACTGGGGCTGCGCTACGACTTGACGGTTCCGCTGTGCCGCGTGGTTGCGTCGAACCCGCGCATGACGCTTCCGTTCAAGCGCTACCAGATTGCTAGCGTGTGGCGCGACGGGCCCATCAAGGCGGGAAGATACCGCGAGTTCGTGCAGTGCGACGTGGACACCGTCGGCGCAAAGGGCATGATTGCGGATGCCGAGTTGATAGCGCTCACGCAGGACGCTTTTGACGCGCTCGGCATGAAGGCGTTCGTGAGGATAAACAACAGGAAGTTGCTGGACGCGCTTCTCGGCAGGGCGGGCATTCCTTCCGCAAAGCAGCCGGACGCCATACTCTCGCTGGACAAACTCGCGAAAATAGGCGAGGCCGGCGTGCGTTCCGAGCTTTTCGAGCGCGGCGTCGAGGCGAAGAGCGCCGAGGAAATCCTCGCCACGTTCGGCTCTTTCGCGAAAAAGGGCAACGACGAAATCATCGACAGACTTGCGGCGATTGTCGGAACGGAGGACGCGGGTTTGAAGGAGCTGCGCGAGGTTTTGCAGTACTGCGCCGCGTTCGGGACGCGGGAGGATTTCGTGCGGGTTGACCCGTCGCTGGCGCGCGGGCTTTCCTACTACACGGGAACCGTTTTCGAGGCGTTCCTTCTTGACGGAAGCAACACATCGAGCATCGCCGCGGGCGGAAGGTACGACAAGCTCGTCGGCGCCTTTGCCGGAAAGGGCGAGGACATGCCAGCGGTCGGAATTTCGTTCGGCTTGGACGTTATAGGGGAGGCGCTGTCGGGGAAGGATGGGGCGGAAAGGAAAACAGTTGTGCGCGCGTTCGTGATTCCCATCAAGAAGGGCGCAGCTGCGGCGAAGGCTGCCCAGGAACTGCGGCGCTTGGGCGTTCCCACCGCGATAGATTTGAACGACCGCGGGGTTTCCCGCTGCCTCGAGTATGCGGCGAAGGAAGGCATACCCTACGCGGTTCTCGTGGGAGAGGCGGAACTCAAGCAGAAATGCGTGAAGCTGCGCGACATGGCTTCTGGAAAGGAGGAACTCCTGTCCGTTGCCGAGGCTGCCGGCCGCATCAAAAGCACTTTTTGCTCACGCTGATGCGCTCGCAAAACCTGCACTAAAAGCGATTAAGGCAACCTTTAAAACGAACGCCCGCTGATAAATAAGAGGTGGAACTTATGGCAGAGGACGCTACGCCGCGAGAGGCATACATCCGCGGAAGGCTGGAAGGCTTGAACGAACTCATCGGCATCCTGAAGGACGCGGTGAACACGGACAAGCCGATTGAGCCGAATACCATCGTAAAAACAATAGTGCTCCACATATCCGGCGAGATGGACGAAATCGTCTCCCAGATGAAGGACGAGCACGGCGAGTCGCACCCCGTCCTGAAGAAGGCGAAGGAGGAGAGCGAACGCATGGAGAAAGAGGCGAACGAGATAAAGCCGGAGCAGGAAGCCGCGGACGTCGCGCCGATGGTGAAGAAGAACGTGGAGAGCGCCGACGACTTGATGAAGAGCCTGATGGCGATGCGCGAGGAAGAACCGAAATGACGCTTGTTCCCGGAGACGCAATCTGCGGCATAGAGGAGTTCGCTCCTGCCGAGGGCACCTATGAGGAGGGCGACTCGGTCTATGCGAGCATCGTCGGCGAGAAGAGCGAGAATTCGCAGAAGCGCGTCGTCGGCGTGAACGGGCACGGCGTTCGCGGACTCGCGAGGGGCGACATCGTCTACGGAAAGGTGATGGACGTCTACGACGCGGTTGCGCTCATCCAGTTCGAAGCGGCGAACCCGCACCTCGGCGCGCATTCAACCTACAGCTACCTGCGCATATCGGAAGTAAGGCGCGGCTACGCCGAGACGTTCCGCGAATACATCCGCATCGGAGACATGGTGAAGGCGCGCATAAAGGAGGTTTCGCCGCTCGGCATCCACATCACGATTGCGGACCGCGAGCTGGGCGTCATAAAGCCGAACTGCACCCGCTGCGGGGGCTGGATGGACATAAGGGGAGACGCCTGCGTCTGCCCGAGTTGCGGAAACCGCGAAAGGCGGAAAACAGCCGAGAAGTAGTCAATCTTCCTTCTTGTTTCTGCGCTTCATCTGGTTGGTTATCTCGCCCGCGAGCATGTTGCGCTCGTCCTTCATCCCGTTGAGCATCTTCGCTCCGTTTGGCATCTTCACGTTCGCAATCGCATCCTTGTTGTCGTCGAACTTCTCCGAGAAGTTTTCCGGATGCTGCATTACCAATTCCTTTGCAACGGACCGAGTGTGCTTTCCCTTCATTCTTCCCAAATCGATTCACCTTCTCGCAAACCACATTGATGCATTCCGAAGAATGCATCGTTCAACGCAAATAGCCCCGGGCAGATTCGAACTGCCGTATAAGGCTCTCTCCTGCACGCGCTCCCCTGCGGAGGCGCGCAACCAAAGGCCTTCGTCCTTGACCGCTAGACGACGGGGCTTTGTTCGAATGCTCAGAACCCCGCGGGCTAAAAATGGTACTGAGAAAGGTATTCCGTTGGCAGTATTAATAATGCTTGTCTTGAGGCGCGCGGAAAGGATTTTAAATCAGGAAACGCTTTTGGAAGGAGGTGGTGGGCGCATGTGGAAGGGACGCGACATTATAACGATGCGGGAGTTCTCGCGCGGGGACATGGAGGAGGTGCTCGCGCTTTCCGAGAAGATGGAGAAGGTTTCGCGGGGGAAGGGGCAACTGCCGCTCCTGAAGGGAAAGGTGCTCGCAACTCTTTTCTTCGAACCCTCCACGCGCACCATGTTTTCTTTCCAAACAGCCATGCTGCGGCTAGGCGGAACAATAATCGGCACGGCTGAACCGAAAAGCACGAGCGCCGCGAAGGGCGAGACGCTCTGGGACTCGATAAAGCTCGTGCACGAGTGCTCCGACGCAATCGTGATGCGCCACCCGAACGAGGGCTCGGCGCGCCGCGGCGCGGAATCGAGCGACGTTCCGTTCATCAACGCGGGCGACGGCAGCAACCAGCACCCGACGCAGGCGCTGCTCGACTTGTACACCATCAAGCAGCAGAAGAAGAAAATCGACGGGTTGAACGTGCTCCTGCTCGGCGACCTGAAATACGGCCGCACGGTGCATTCGCTCGCCTACGCGCTGTCGCAGTTCGAGGACGTCACCATAACGCTGCACTCGCCGGCGCAGCTTCGCTTCCCGGCGTGGATGTACGCGGAACTCAAGGAATCCGTGAAGATACGGGAGATTCCGTCGCTCGATTTGAGCCAGGCGGACGTAGTGTACGCGACGCGCATCCAGAAAGAGCGCTTCGCGGATCCTACCGAGTATGCGCAGAGCGCCTACATACTCGACGCCGAAAAGGTGGCGGCGATGAAGGAGGACGCGATAATCATGCACCCGCTTCCGCGCGTTGATGAGATTGCGACGGAAGTGGACGGGGACAAGAGGGCGAAGTACTTCAGGCAGGAGGCGAACGGCATCGCCGTGAGAATGGCGCTGCTCTCGCTTGTCATGACGGGGAGATGATGACAATGGCTACCGAGAAAAAGGAGAAGGAAGGCGAGATGCGCGTCAAGAAAATCGAGAACGGGGCGGTCATAGACCACGTCAACGCTGGAAAGGCGCCGGCTGTGCTCAAGCTGCTCGGAATCGACTCCACGTTCCCGGGAACCGTAAGCATCCTAATGAACATCCCGAGCGCGAAATTCGGCTTGAAGGACATCATCAAAATCGAGGGCAAGGTGATGGCGGGGAACGAGATAAACAGGATAGCGCTCGTGTCGCCGCACGCAACCGTCAACATCGTCAAGGATTACAGCGTCGTGAAGAAGCACGCGGTGAAACTTCCGGAAAAGCTGGAGGGCGTCATCGCGTGCCCGAACGCAATCTGCATCTCCAACCGCGAGGGCGTTCCGCGGCTGCGCGTCGAGCAGCAGTCGCCGCTGAAGGTGAGATGCGAGTACTGCGAACGCGTCTTCACGGAAGAGCAGCTCGCCTGAAATGGATTTCACGCAACGCGTTTTCGCCGCCTGCAGGAAATCCCCCGGGGGCGCGTTTCCACTTATTCCGCCATCGCGAAGGCTATAGGAAAGCCGAAGGCGGCGCGCGCAGTCGGCAACGCCCTGAATCGCAACCATTCCTCCCGCGTTCCGTGCCACCGCGTCGTCCGTTCCGACGGAAGGGCGGGCGGTTTTGCCCGCGGCACGAGGGAGAAGATTCGGATGCTGAGAAGGGAGGGTGTGCGCGTAGTAAATGGAAAAGTCGATGCGCAGCCTTTTCTTTTCTAGTGCAGGTCTGCCCTTTTTCTTTTAGTGCAGGTTTTCTTTTTCGGGAAAAAGAAAAAGTGCAGGGGAAGAGATTTGAACTCTTGAACCCCTAAGGGAGCGGGCCCTAAACCCGCCGCTTTTTCCAGGCTCAGCCACCCCTGCGCAAGATAAATTTGCCCGCCTTCATTTATAAGTCGCTAGTCCGACTACGCGCAATCCCTTCGCGTTCAGGTTGCAAAGAAGCATCGGCGCGGCTTTCAAAAGCGCAATCGGCTTTTCGGCGGACATTTTTACGGTTCCGCTCGCGCCGGGCGCTATTTCCCCCTCGAACTTCACGGGCTCGAACTGGGTTCCCGCACCCAGATGATAAGTGCCCGAAACAAGTGGCGCGCGGAGGAAAGGAACTGCCGTCACTTCGCACGCGAAATCCTTCGCCGCCATTCCATCGTTCCCCAGCAGCGTGCCCCGGTCTATCTCCCCCGCCTTCGCGTTCTTCACGCACAAGCCGACGCGGTCGCCCGCTTCCGCGTTCTTCGAATCCACGTCGTTCCGCTGGATGCTCTTGATTTCTATCTCGCGCTCAAGCGGGTGCGCCGTCATCCGGTCGTGGACGGAAATGGCGCCGGTTTTTACGACGCCCAACACCACCGTACCCACGCCCTTCACTTCAAAGCAGTGATCAACCAGGATTTGCGGGGCGCCCGCCGTGCGCTCCACTTCCAGCGACAGCAGGTAATTCTTGGCGTCATGCACTTCCGAAAAAACCTTGCTGTCCTTGAGCGAGGTTTTTGAAATGAAGAGCGTCAAGTCCATCTGCGTGACGAAAACAGCCGGCATCTTCAGGGCGTCGAGGGCGACTATTATTTCTCCCAATGCCGGCGACGGGACATCCGCGAGCACCATCGCCACGTCGGAGAGCGCGAGGGTTTGCGACAGCACGGCGAGCTTGTCAGGGTACGCGACGGGATCGATTGCGGTGACGATTTTGCCCTGGAAAACAGTGTGGTAGAAACCGATGTCGTCCACGTTCGCCTTCTTGCCGATGCTCTGCGCGGCCTCGGCGCGCTTCGCCGCATCGGCGCCGAGAACCGCGATGTTAAGGGCGGGCATGGGCAATATTCGGAGCGCAAGGCTTATATATCTCAGGTTATATGAACATAACATAAGGTTGTATAAACCT
>Ga0210057_1005330_pt1 | contig 16584 bp, 20 predicted proteins | sample CryGeyCG2114_010_2_FD_183968 | JGI IMG/M metagenome (GOLD analysis project Ga0210057, IMG submission 183968) | Groundwater microbial communities from aquifer - Crystal Geyser CG10_big_fil_rev_8/21/14_0.10 (SPAdes) (version 2) | ecosystem: Environmental > Aquatic > Deep subsurface > Groundwater ...
TGTAATTTTTTGGACCTACATGTTCAAACATCCCTAAAGAAATGATTCTGTCAAATTTTTCCTTATAATCTATATCTCTGTAATCTTGAAGTATTATATCAATGTCCAAATCCTTACACAAATCTTTTGCTAATTCTGCCTGCTCTTTTGAAATTGTTAGTCCTACTCCCTTAATTTTGTATTTTTCAGCAGCATATTTAAGAAAACTTCCCCAACCACATCCAATGTCTAGGACCCTCATCCCTGGTTTTAATCCTATTTTTTTGCACACTAATTCCAGTTTATCCTCTTGAGCTTTGTCCAAATTTTTTGTTCCATGTTTCCAATATGCACAGGTATAAACCATTCTCTTTCCAAGCATATACTTATACAAGGCATTACCTATATCATAATGCTTTTCTCCGACTTCAAATGCTTTAGATTTCTTCTGAAGATTAATCAGCTTTGATTTTAAAGAAAGAAAAATTAAGTTTTTCTTCCATTTCACTTTCTCCTTGAGATTTGATTTCAAAATCTTATAAAATAGTTCATCAAGATTTTTGCATTCCCACCATCCTTCCATATAACTTTCACCCAGAGAAAGGGAACCTCCAGAAAAAACTTTAGAGTAAAAATTTTCATTGATTATTTTAATATCCCACCTCCTGTTTCCATTTATTTTTATGTCTGCTAAACTAAGAATTTCCTGAGCCTTTTTCTTAAGTCCTGAATTTCTCATATTTTTTATCCTTGATGAATCTTTAAATAAATTCCTCTTACAACCTTAGAAATTATTATTTTCTGCCTTCAGTAACTCTTCCTTGCTTTTTCCGAGAAGTCCATTGTAACCCCCGAGTTTTCCGTCGCTTCTTATAACCTTGTAGCATGGAACACTTTTATCCTTGTTTGAAGAAAGTATTTTTCCTATTGCACGAGGATGAGAATTAAATTTCTCAGCCAGAGATTTGTAAGTTGTTGTTTTTCCTTTTGGAAGTCTCTTCAAATAAGAATCAACTTTACCTTTAAGTTCGGACATTTAAAATAAAATAAAAAATAATTTAAAAATTATCTCCTTTTTTTCTTGGAGTAGTTTCTCATGAGTTTTCCAACACCAATCACTAATACACCTATTGCCAAAGCCCATAGGAAATACATGTTTGTTATGCTATAAACTCCTGCAGCTGCGAGAGCCAATAAAACTCCGAGAGCAGTTACCACCCATGCTGTTAGTTTTGCCATATTCCACCTCCTTTATTATACAAATAGTTTTCTTATTTAAATAGGTTTTGTCATATCTTCAAAACTTCTTCCTTCCCTGTTTTCATATCTTTTACCTTAAAATTTTTGCTCTTTACTTCTTTTTCCCCTATGAAGATAACTTTTCCTATGTTGTAGGAATTTGCATACTCCAGTGCCTTGCTTGGTTTGCCATAAAACAAGGAAACATTTTTTCCTTTTTTTCTTAGTTTTTGAGCAAGTGTGATTGCATCTTTGTCTTTGTCAAGGGAAATAACAAGAAATTTTTCTAATTCTATTTTGAATTTGCCCGATAGCAACATTATTGGCTCGAATCCAAATGATATACCTGTACTTTGAATATCGTTAACCAAATAACTTCCTCCTCCGCAAACAGCCACATTAATTTTTTTGCTCCAAACTTCAAAGACCGAACCATTGTAATACGAAAGTCCCCTTACCAAAAAGGGTCTAAATACAATTTTAACACCAAAAAATTTACAATATTTTTTTAGCTCTCTGATTTCAGAATAGGAAGAATACTTTTCAAAAAAACTTTCTTTTTGCTTTAGAATTTCTAGAATTTTCTCTGCTCCAAGCTTTTTAAGATTTGATTTTATCTCTTTCTCGCTTAATTTATCCATTTTATCAATTTCTCTCAGAATCTGCTCTCTACTTTTTTCTAGTTTCAAATCATCAAGAATTTCATTTAACAATTTTCGGTTATTTATGTAAATTGTGACACCAATATTGAGTTTTTTGAAAATATCATCAAATGTAGCAAGACATTCAGCCTCATCTTTTATTGTTGAACCAATTATATCTATATCACACTGAGTAAATTGTCTTGTCCTTCCTTCTCTAATAGATTCATCTCTAAATAATTCCCCTATCTGATATCTTTTGTAAGGAAGTTTCTTGTTTTGCATCAGCCTCTCCAATTGAAAGGTAAATTCATATCTCAATGCAAGATTTCTTTTTCCTCTATCTTTCAAAGTGAAAATTTCACGTACAGCATCATCATTTTCCTGATTTTTGTCTCCGCGAACAAATTCTTCATACTCAACTATGGGCGTTTCCGCAGGTTCAAAGCCGTAAGATTCAAAAGTCTCCAATATGATTCTTCTTATTTCCCTGCGCTTGAGGGCTTCCTCGCCAGTGAAATCATTGAATCCTTTTACTTTGTTTGAGTTCATTTTCCAAAACTACTTTTTACTTTCCACTTCCATTTTAGGTATATTAGGGAAATCATCCCCATTATTAAGATTACACTTAAAATCTCAATAATTTTTTTTAATTCTAATTTTAAGAAAAACCCCATTAATAAAACTACAAAAGCTATCCATATGCCCCACAAAATTAAAGCGAATACCCCCAAATCTTTTTCTCTTTCCTTATTTTTTGTCATCTCACCCTCCTTTTGATTCTCACATCAAGGGCGGAAGGGGAGAATCGAACTCCCGTTTCACGGACCACAACCGTACGTTCTAGCCACTGAACTACAACCGCCATACTTAGTTTAATTAAAAATGGTATAAAAATATTCTTGTTAGAACAAAAAAAGTTTGCAGAGTTATAACTAGTAAAATCTTCAATGATGCCGATAATTTCTAGTTTTAATTGTCATATTATCTTGTAAGAAAAATCATTTTTAAACTTAACTCAATTCTTGCTATAAGTTGTTTTGCTCGAACACAATTGCTCTTTTCCTGAGCTATCATTAAAGTACACAACCAAATCAACAGTATCCACATTTGATATTCCTGTTTCCACGGAAGAAATTGTCTTTTTCTCAAGGACAGCAATGTTTCCAGGAACATCTTTTACAAAATTGCTTGCTGATGAGGAATTTGTGAATATGAGTTTTATTCCTGCTATATCCATTCCACCAGTATTTCTTTCAACAACAACGTTGCACACGTCATTATTTGTTCCAGAACATATTAATCCTGTGGGATTTACTTCAATTTCCAGGCATTTTGTCCCAACACCTATGCTTTCTGTGTTTCCACCAATAATACCTTTAATCAAAAACCATACAACTCCAATTGCACCAAGAACTATGACAATCATTATCAGCGAAACAAGTATGTCTGAAATCCCTTTTTTGTTTTCCCTAACACCTCTGATATTCATATCTCAAAAAGGTATTTCTTGTTTAAAAATATTCTTATTTATCTGTTGATTTTTTTAAGGTTAATAGTTAAGAGGATAGTAAATTATTAAGAATTATTTGTTAAAACTGTCTAATAATGTGAAAAATTCTTTTTTATCCATTACTCTGTCTGCTTCCGACAATCCTTTTTGTTCCGCGAATCTGAAAAAAGCTTCTGGTCTGTAACCTTGTTTTTTTAATGAACTTATCGTGGGAATTTTTGGATCATTCCATCCTGAATATTCTCCGGATAAAATCCCTTGTTTTATCTTTGTTTTTGATAATTCAAAATCTCTAAATTTATATCTTCCAATAAATGCTATCCAAGGGTATTTTTTTCCAAGAACCTTGTAAATCATCTTTTGCCTTTCTGCATTATCTTTATGGTCTTTCCCTCGAATGATATGTGTCATTTTCATGTCAATATCGTCTGCAGTTACAGAGAGATTCATCAATGGCCAAACACGATATTTGTTTTTTTGTAGGGGATGTTCTGTCTCATTGATTCTTGCCAGAGGGAAATCTCTCATTGCAGGATTTGGATTTTTCATCCCAAAAAATTCATCAGGAGTTTTGAATCTTAAAACAGCCTCCCCCTGGGCATAACCATTTTTGCTCAACATTTTTTTCCACCTTGATTCATTTTCCTTAACAGTTAATTTTCTGCAAGGACATTCTTTTTTTTGTTTTGAAAATTCCCTGAACTCATCGCCGGAACAAGTGCAGACATAAGCATTGTTTTTCCTGATTAATTTTTTTGCATAATCATAATATATTTTCATCCGTTCTGATTGCATAACTATCTCTGCATTTCCCTCAAAGAGCCATTTAAAATCTTTTTCGATTAATTTGTATGCTGGCCTATATATGTTCTCAGGATTTGTATCTTCAATTCTTACATAAAACTTCCCTCCATATCTTTTAACATAAAGATAATTCATAACAGCAATTATCGCATTTCCAACATGCATTGGGCCCGAAGGAGCAGGGGATATTCTCATGATTACTTTTCCTTTCTTTGCGTTCGGAAGTTCAGGCAAACCTTCTCTTTCATGCCTTTCACTGATAATTGACTTTAATTCTTCAAATTCCTGCGATTGTTCCTCTAAACTTAACTTATTGACCGAACTTACAATATCATTTATCTCTCTAATGTATTTTTTAACATCCTGCTTTTTCAACCCTTCATGAAAAAGGGAAGAAATAACGGCACCTTGCTGTGCTTTCCCTTCATGGCTTAGGGCATTTTTCAGAGCATATGCATGTGCGAGTTTTGAAAGATTTTTCATATCTCTGAAAAGAAAAAAGTATTAATAAATCATTCTCCTTCAGGATTCACGCGAAGTTTTTTCTCAAGAAGCTCTACTCTTTGCTGAAGATGGTAAACCTGTGTTGAAAGATTGTCGAGCTTTTCACTCATGTCAATAATTCTCTTAGCAACTTTTTGCTTTTTTTCTTCGGAAGTTGGAGAATAGTTTTCCTTGCTTTCTTCCACATTTTCTTCTTTAATGTCTTGATTAACATCTTCATTTCTGTTTTCCTTGTTATCTTTCATGAAATCAAAAAAACCCATAGTACAAAGAAAAATTTCATGTTTTTAAGAATTTCTGGCATTTACTGATATATTAATATTATTGAAAAGTAACCAAGGCAAGATTTTTTAAAGATTTTTTGTCTTGTTTTGTGATGGCTTCAGTTCAGCAAATTATAGGCAAGATAAACCCTCTTCTTTATGCAGACAATGGAAAGGAACTTCTGAAAAAATACAAGACAATTGACAGGATTCCTGCGAATGAGGTAAAGCCAAAACTTCTCTCAGAACATTCCCTAGTGTATGATTCTTCAAGCGAAACTCTTGAACCTGTTTATTTTTGGATTCTTGACATCATGAACAAAAGAGGATTGCAGATGGAAAAACTTGTTGACAACTTCTCTTCAACTCCAGGGAGTGGGTATTTTGCCGAGCTTGGACAAAGAGCTACAATAATGCAGCAAAATGCATCAAAAATTATGGGTGACATAAACACAGTTTTGAGAAGTGTATTGAGCATTGTTTATGACCTTAAGGAATTCAAAACCAGATTAAGTTATTATGACAATATAAAATCAAAAGATGAACATAAAAGAGAAGGCGCGAGACAAATTTTAAAACAAATTTGGCTGGACAAGGTGGATATTGCAAAAGGAAATTCAAGCATTGCAGTTATGGCAAGGCAAATAGGTTTCCAGACACTTTTTGACGCTTTTTTCATCGTCAAGGATGAAAAGGATGCAGATAAATTAGACCTTAACGACACTGTCAAGAGAGCAATAAAATCAAGAATTCAAGAATTTAATATATGGGCTCGCGAGTCTGAAAAAGAGCTGAGAAAAAGATATGAGCTTGAAAGAACTTATCTTAAAAGTCAGGTAAATTCCCTTAAGCTTTATGCTAGATGGGCAAAACCATATCTTCGCGCAGCGCACCAACTTGAAATGTCATCTGATGATAGGGAGCCTGATTTAGTAAAAACATTCAATACAATCCTTCTGGAATTAACTCTTCTTGGAAAGACAAAAATAAATATTAAGGATGCGGCAATAGAAGGAAATCTTCCTATAGATTTTAAGGAAATGAAATCTAAAAGAGATTATTTTATGTGCATTCTCGTTGATTTCAGATTCAGGGGAATCCCTCAAAAAGCAGGACAGCATTACACTTTTGGAGGGCTTTCAACAGTTAAGTTCATAGGATATGCCCTTAATAGTGATGAGATTAAAATGCTTGATAAGGAACTTGCAAACGATGACATGGAAGATATTCTTAAGCTTACGGAAGGCGCAACAACTGAAAGCTTAGGGCACATGCAAGATGAGATAAATTCTTTCCTCGAAGAAAAAACAGTGGAAGATGATGAAAAAGGGAATAATTCCTCAAATCCTTTTCTTGCTTTAATTGGGCATTATGAAAAATCCTCTGAATCCAAGAAAAAAAAATCCGCTGGAAAAAAAGAAGATGATAAAAAAATAAGAAAAGATGACTGGATTGAAAAAAATCATCTTCGCGCTCTCGCGGAAAAAAAGGCGAAGTTTGATGCGTTTGATATTTTCGATTCGTACAAACAGGCGCACGGAATGGCAAGTTTCACTTAACTCATTAATCCTGAAAAACATTTTTATATTTCATTTTCCTTATTTAGAGATGAAAAAGAAATTATCTAAAAAGAAAATAAGCGCTGAAAAAACAGGAAAAGGCTCTTTAAAAAAATCAGATGAAAAAGATTCTGAAAAACCAAGGAAAAAGGAAGTGAAAAATCTGACTGATGAATCAAGCCTTGAGAAGATTATAGAAGAAGAAATAGATGAAAAAGAAGATGAATTTATCTCACCAGTTTCTTCTTCAAATGCACGTGCGCCAATTTTAGAACAGGTTGCCATTGTGGAAGAACCAATTAATTTGGGAAGATTTTTTGCCTTGCAAAGAGGAGGTTCTGAAGAAAATGCAGAGTATAAATCAGGAAGAGATGTAGATTATATTGGCAGAAATGAGGATGCAGGTGTTGGAAGAGAAACTCAGTATAGTGAAAGAACTCCTGATTACAATTCAATGCTTCAAGAAGAAAGGTTCAGGCAAACTGAAAAGATTATTGAAAAAACAGGAGAGAAGCCACAAGAAATAGGAAGAGGAGAAGAATGGGAGGTTCAGAAAACATCAGAAATAGACACTGAAGACAGAAGAAAAACACAAATCTACATGAACAAAGGGGATTACAAATAAAGACAACCAAGGTTTTCTTTATCAAACTTCCCTTTGAATTTGCCTCAGTGGTGATTAACAGGAAAGTTAATAAATAAATTTTCATTAAAACAAATATGAAAAAAGAGATTAATTGGAGGGATGTTGTTATATGGATTTTGCTGGTTTTGGCATTTATCATATGGATTTCATCTTTTTTCAGGGGGGTTGAATGAAAATACAGGATATTATTATAATAATTTTAACGGTAATTTCCATAGCTGTAGTAATATGGTATTTTTTTGGAAATTCTCCTACATTTGAACAAACAATATTAATACTTATACTTACTTTATCCATAACTACAATCATAAAAATAAATGTTTTGGAAGCCAGATTTAAGTTTCTGGTAAGAGATTTTAAACAACACATAAAACACAAATAAAATGGAAGGTGATTACGAGATAGCAGATATTTATCAGGGAGGGTATTCTTCTCTTAGTCCTGAATATGGCCCATTATTTACAGGTTATAGGGCAAATATAAATAAAATAGGACAGGCAACAAGCCCCTTCACAACTAATATTCTGCAGGAAGTTTCCGAAAAATTAAGGCCGGGGCAAAAAGTTATTGAAGTTTCTATGGGGATTTTTCCAGACAGGGCACCGATAGAAGCAATCCCAAAACAGCATCTTGATGAAGTTAAAAGGCAGGCAAAACTTGCAGGAGTTGACATCACTGTTCACGGTCCATTGCTTGACGCGTCGGGATTTGCGGGAAGAGAAGGATTTGACGAGCAGGAAAGAGAAATTGCCGAGCTAAAAATTATTCAGGCTCTTGAAAAAGGGTATCAAGTAAGTCCGGGCGCAAATGTTCCAGTCACATTCCACAGCGCCAATTCTGTTCCGGGCGCAAGATGGAGAAAAATTTCAGACGAAGAGCGCAAGGAAAGAGGCATAAAGGAAAACCAAGAAATTATGATGATGCCTATTGTTAATCAGGAAACTGGGCAGTTGGGCATTGTCAAGAAAGAGGAAAAGTTTTATCCTGGGCATAATTTGGAAAAAGGAGAGATTTACACCGTTGAAAAACAGCTAAGTGCACATAACAATACACTTTGGGATGAAGAATTGCAAAGATTGATTATGCCAAAAGAGCATGCAGACAGAATTCTAATGGAGACATACCCTCTTGTTAAAGAAATATATCCTAAAATATTGGGTAAAGAAATTGATGTAGATAAAGATTTGACTTTTGAGCAACGCCAAGTTTTTTCCAGATTCTCAAATGCACATGAACAATTAAGAGATATAGAAACACATCTTAACTCTACTTTCAACAAAGGTTACAAATATGGTGATGGTAAAATGAAGGAATATTTAAAGAAAGTTTCTGAAGATTTTTCAAAAAAAACGATAATTGAACATGAAGGCAAAAAATATCACAATCCTGATCCTTTAATTCACTCTAGAGCCTTGCAGGATTTAATGCAGAGTCTTAGGATTGAAAATTTGCATGAAAAAAATATTCATACCCCTGAAGTTTTCAAGCCAGCCGAAGAATATGCGCTTGAAAAAAGCAAGCAAACTTTCGGCAATGCTGCGTTCAGATCTTATGAAGAATTTGGAAACAAGGCGCCGATAATAAGTATAGAAAATCCTCCCGCAGGATTTGGACTTTCCAGAGCAGAAGACATTAAAAATTTAGTTGAAGGCTCAAGAGAGCAGTTTGTAAAAAAGGCAACTGAAAAAATGGGCATGTCAAAAAAACAGGCGGAAATTGAGGCTGAAAAGCTAATTGGTGCCACGTGGGATGTTGGGCATATAAATCAATTAAGAAAATTTGGATTCAGCAGCAAGGATATAATAAAAGAAGCGGAGAAAGTTGCACCTTATCTCAAGCACGTTCATTTATCGGACAATTTTGGATTAGACAATGTTGAGCTTCCGATGGGTATGGGTAATGTTGATTTCAAGGAAGTCATGAAAAAGCTTGGAAAAAAAGGCGATGAAGCAAAAAAAATTGTTGAATCAGGGCATTGGTGGACAACATTCAAAGAGTCCCCTATAGCGCCAACTCTCCAGGCTCTTGGTTCTTCAATTTATGGCATGGACATGGCACCTTATTGGAATCAGATTGGAGGACAGCAAGGACAGGGTTATTTCAGCTACGGTATGATGCTTCCCCAAATAAATTATGAAACTTTTGGGGCAGGATTTTCAAATCTTCCTGCAGAACTCGGCGGACAAAGGCAGGGCGGACAAGGAGGAAGAATGTCGGGAAGAGGAATGGAATAGCGAGGACACCAAGGTTTCCTTCGCTTAACCTTCCTTTAAAATTCAGAATATTTAAAAACTAAAATATATATTAGAGTATATAATAAAAAATCAGAATGGCAAAAAAAAGTGGTGATGAAAATGAATTGTTAAATTCTGCAATTCAAGAAGGAGTTGCTTCAATAGTAGAAAATCATCCAAGATTTAGAGAGAATGAAGAATATATTTTAAGATACATCAATTCAAAAAAATTAAATGCGAGATTAAGAGAAATTTCTGAGGAAATTACGGACAGAAATTTGTCTGAAGAAGAACAAAGAGATTATATAAAAAAAGAAATTGCAGATTATGTTTCTACGGGCGCTGCACTTGATGATCGTGGCAAAGAGATAATACTAAAAAGTGGACTTGAAGAAAAAGCACAAAGCGGATTTTTCAGAGGATTTTTTGCAAGAAGAGGTTTGGAAGGAGAAAAATATTTGGATAATGTCGTTGGTGCTTTTCAAGATTTATATTCTTTATTTAAGCAAGGAGATTATGCTCAAAGAATGCCTGAAGTAGCAAAAGCTGTTGGAACAGTTTATGATATGGGCTTTTTAGATCCTGCAGTAGAAGTTTTAAGACATTATGGTTTGATAGATAAAGGAAAATATAAAGCTCTTAAACAAGGATTAAGGAAAAGAGCAAAAGAAAGCGCTGAAGCAGCTGTAAGTGGAATTGGGAGATATGCTGGCCTGCAAAAGGCTACAGCATCTGTCTTTGGTATCGTGGGAATAAGCGTGTTAATTGCTTCTGGATTAAAAATCACAGGAAATATAATAGGAAATTCAGCTGCGAACACATTTGGTGCTATTGCAGGGATAGTCTTAATTGTCTTATCTTTTTTGTTATTTTCAAGAAGTTTTAAAAACTAAAATATATACTTTAGTATATAAGAGGCGTAAATGGCAAAAAAAAGTGGTGATGATTTGATTGATTCTTTCAAGAAGGAACTTGACAAAATTAAGGTTGAAGGTATAAAACCTTCCAAGAAAAAAAAGTCTGAAAAAGTGATGCAAAAATCAAAACCCTTCAACAAAACTTCTTCCTCGAAAAAAATCAAAGCCGGGAAAAAAGTTATTGTAAAAAAGTTTTCTGGAAAAAAGAAAAACATAAAAATAATTCCATGGGCAAAGGTTGAGAAAAATGAAAAAACAGGAAAAAAATATTCCAAAAAAGATTTTCCAACTCTTAACATTGTTTCTGAGAATGATATTGCAATGGATTTCGCGACAAAAGTGTATCAGCAATTCAACAAGATAGTGAAGTCAGTAGTTCTTTTTGGTTCTACTGCAAAGGTAACGAATGTCTCTGGAAGCGACATAGACATAATAATAATTCTTGATGATGCATCTGTGAAATGGGACAATGAACTTATTTCATGGTACAGGGAAGAATTGGAGAAAATAATTATGAAAAACCCTTACAAAAAGAAGCTTCATATTAATACAATAAAGCTTACGACATGGTTTAGGGATATCTTGCGTGGAGATCCTGTTGTTATTAACATAATCCGCGATGGGGAAGCTCTGATTGACTTTGGCGGTTTCTTTGAACCTTTGAAGTATCTTCTTTTTTCGGGAGAAATAAAGTCTACTCCAGAAGCTGTTTACAGCCTCCTAGACAGAGCACCAAAGCATATAATGAGAAGCAAGATTTCGGAATTGAGCTCAATAGAAGGATTGTTTTGGGCAATGGTTGATGCTGCTCACGCAGCCCTGATTTCAATGAGAAGAAGCCCTCCTTCTCCAGAAAAAATTCCTGTTGAATTAAAGGAAACTTTTGTGGATAAAGGCAAGTTGAAAATAAAATATGTTATATGGTATCGTGACTTGTTCCTTCTTCACAAAAAGATTGCTCATGGAGAAATCTCAGAGTTGAGAGGTGTTGAAATAGATGAATGGCAGGACAGAGCAGAGGAATTTTTAAGAGTAATGGCCCAGTTGGTTAATGATTCTATTAGTTAAGAATTAAAAATTATTTGTCTTTCTTTTTAGTCAAAATACCTTCAAGATTTCCAGCTATCGCTTTTCCGCCTCTGCTATAAGCATCCCCGAGACCATTCATTTCAACATATTGTGCATATGCAGAAACTAATTTTCCGTAAGCATATTCATTGGCTCCTTTAAAATCTTCCATGTACATTTGCCTCTGGTTTCCAGATATTACTTTATCAGAGAAATCACTTCTACCCATTAATTCCAGAACATCATTAACTCTTATTTTGTCAAGTCCGCCAAAGTAAAATCCCTTAGCTGTCTGTAAAATCTGAATTGGTGTAACTGCCCCTCCATAATGTTCTCCCGCTTCATTTTCTGCATTCAAAAAAGCACCTGTAAGAACTTGTGAAAGATATCCGTCAGGATTAGACATTACTGAAATATAATCTGCATGTGTCAGTTCTTTTCCTACATCTCCATGCTTTCTTAAATCTCTTGCTGCATCTGCTACAACAAGGCTCTTAAGAGATTTACTTTTAAGAATATCTAATTGAGTCTTTCTTGCACTTTCTCTTTCGTTTTTTTCTGTCATTTTAGTAACCTGCTTTTCCTCCTTTTATTTTCCTTCCTTCTTCATAAGGATAATTTTCAGGTCTTACATTTAATCCGTTAAGTCCTTCAATTTGCCTAGAATATGTTTTAGGTCTTACATTTAATCCGTTAAGTCCTTCAATTTGCCCAGAATATGTTTTAGGTCTTACACTTACTCCATTAGGTCCTTCAATTTGCCCAGAATATGCTTCAGGATAATCTGGTGAAGCACAAGCTCCCAAAGCCAAAACTCCTGCCAATGCCAAACTTGTTAATGTCTTTTTCATAAAAAACCTACTGAACCAAACTTTATAAATCTTTCTATTTGTTATTACTAAACAATTAGGACATTATTCATTATCTTCAATCTCGGATATAACTCTTGTCCTTCCAGGGAGCTTTGGCTTAACCTGTCTTAGAACTTTTCTCACAAATTCAACGGCCTTAGGATTTTGAACTGCTATAAAAAATATTCCTGAACCTTCTTTAAGAATTGCTGCCTTGCCCATTGCTTTTCCAAAAGAAAGCTGCATTCCTGTCTGCATTCTGTCAGCTCCTGCTCCTGTAAGCATCTTATTTTCTCTTTGAATGTGGTGAGGGAAAGGAATGATTCTGAAAAAATACTGCTTGTTCAATTCCTTATCAAGTTTCTTGTTTATGAACTGTCTACACGCCTCAAGAGCATTGTGTCTTAACTGGACTTTCTCTGTTGAAGCAACCAAAAGATGGTAAGGATATTTACCTTTATTGAACATGCTTCCATCGCCCATAGTGAATTTTACAATCTTTTGCTGGGGGACTGCCTTGATAAACGACTTTTGCCTTCTCTTGCTCACTCTGGTGTATGGAACAACTTTTTTCTTTGAATATGCCGTAGCTTTTCTTAATGTTGCCATTTTATGCTGTTAAATTTACCAACCCTCCTATTAGTGCTATTTGATTGGGTCTTCCACTTTCATCATATCCTGAAGTGAAAACAAAACTTGGAACATCTCTATCTTTTTCTTCAAATTGTTTAACAATGTCTCTTGCATCATTACCTGAAGGGCGAAAAACACCTATTACTTCTGTTGCCTCTCTTCTATTCGGAAAATAATTCAAAATTGTAATATTCATTTTATCTCCACATTTGTTGTAATCGCCTGCCCGGGAAGTCCTTTTTCAAATACGGCCCTCACAACTCCTTTATTTCCGTGAGCTCCTCGTATTTCACCCTTGATTATTTTCTTTTCCTTTCCCGGTGAAGTCCAAGCAACTTCCTTTCCTTTGAATTTCTCGGCTTCCTCTTTGCCAGAAACCCCTGGAATTTCTATTAAAAAATGTCTTGGATGAACGGTATGTCTTCCTCTTCTGAACTGAATTACTTTTCCTGTTGTCATACTAATTATCAAGAAAAATGGTTTTTAAAAGTTGCTACAAATTTATTTTCTTTCCATAACAAAAATCTGCCTGCCCACTGTCTGTTTCTCCCTGAATTCATCTATTGGAAAACCCTTTGTAAGTCTTAACCCTGTTTTGGATGTTATTTTTCCTGCATTACATCCTTTCATTTCTTTGCCTTTTATTCTTATGAATGGTGCCGTAAAAACAATTCTTCCTTTAATGTTCTTTTTGAGATTATTTAAAACTGCAATCATAAGATTTTCATATTTGAAGAGGATTTTCTCGGCTATTTCTTTTGAAGGTGGTGCCTTAAGAACAACTCCTAATTCCGGTTCCGTAACAATAACATCTGCTCCTGAAATTCTAACCCTTGAAGAATCTTCATTTATCAGTTCAAAATCTCTTGGATTGAATTTACCCCATTGAAGGTTTTGTCGTGCAGATTCCAAGGCAGAGGAATCCTTGTCTATTCCAATAACTTTTTTATTAAGAAGAAGAGCTTCCTGCAAAATCACTCCTACCCCACAAAAAGGGTCTACCAACTTTCCCTTTTCTTTCGCTTTTGAAATGTTTATCATTATCTTCGCAAGTCTAGGGGAAATTGCAAGTTTTTCCCTCCTAACCGGCTTTTGCATGTCCCTTTTCTCAATCTCTGAATAATTTGTTTTTGAAATGATTTTTCCAAAAAAATTCTCGTTGCCAGAAGACAAAATAAAAAACTCTTCATCCGTTAAGGAATGAGGAATTGCAATCATCTTTCCTGACTGCATGCTCAAAACTCCTGAAAGATTTTTCCGTGTGGGCTTAAATTTTTCAAACTTGAATCTCTTTTTTAAATAATTTTCAATTATGTCATAATCTTCCTTAAATGAAAAATTCCATATTACATAATTAAAATTCTTTTTGCTTCCTGTATAAACCTCTGTTTTATCAAGACACTTCAGAATTTTATCAATGTTCCCTGATGAAACAACTTCTCCTATTGCAATTGTTCCTCCAAGGTTATTTATACATTCTTTGTCTATTTCTTTTTCAAAGGAAGCAAGCATGCCATTTTTCACAATTGAAAAATTAATCAAAGGATTTGAATCTTCAAAAAAAGCACGTATTTCCGCAATGGACAATTCAAGATTTCTTCCAAGAATAAAAAGGTAATTCATCATAGGACAATTTCAAACTTCCCTATTTCCTTTTTGACAAGTTCAAAAACTTTTGGCTCGATGCTAAACTCTTTTTTTGCCTTGCTTTGTGCAACGGCATTTGAAAATTCCTGCAAGCTTGAATCGCTTATCTTGTTTGTAATTTTTTTTATCCTATTGCCAATGACAAGGAAACTTTCTCCTCCTGTCAGAACCAATTCTGCAATTTTGTTCTTTCCACCTTCGTTGTATTTCAGTCTAAATCTGTTCTTTTCCATTGCCATCAAATCTTTTCTCTGGGAATAATCAATAAGATCATTTATAAGAAGAGATGCATTTTTCCTGGCAGAATCAATCTTATGCGAGTTTGATTTCCCTTTCTGGAACTCATTTTTAACACGAACAATACTTTCCAAAACACTTATTGAACTGGGAGGAAACTTTCCAGTGTTCACGAGGTCCTTTTTGAATTCTTCTGTCAGATTTTTTCTTGACTTTTTTCCAAAAATATTTTCCAGAAGCCCAAAAACATCATTATAAATCTGATTTATTGTTCTCTCCTGGGCAATCTTCTCAATTTGTTCCCTTAATTGCTTAAGCCTCTTGAAAAAATCCTCGGCATCTTTTTTCATTTTGTCTATTTCACTCCCTTTTATTGTATATTTCAAGTCGTGCTCATATGCTTTAAATTCCCTGACTGCCTTTTCCAGAATTGCAATTTCCGTTTTCTTGAGCATCTTCTCTTTTGTCACAAAAATTTCCTCAAATTTCTTAGCGGTTTCTTTAGGGGTAGGTGGTGGAAGCCCATAAAGCATAATTAATGCCTGGCTTGGTGTCAGGACTCCATAGTAAATGTCAACCATCGCATCTACAAGTCTTCTGTCAGCCATTTCCTTTGTCTTGTCTGCAGTTTTCATAAACATGTCAATGCTCTCAGGGCTTGGCTTTAGTTTTCCCATTTTCAAAAGAGCCTTCCAAGGCATGAAAGTTCCCCTGTCATAAATAGGAATTCCATCTCTAATGAAAGTGAACATAACAGGGTTTGCATCTTTTACAGAATCCCAAAATTCAGTAAGAAGATAAACTTGAGGGGAAAGTTTGTTCTTGACTCCTGCAAGAGCAGATGCTTCGTTAACATATTGATAAATCATGCTTCTCAATCTTTCCTTTAACTCAAGACGGGGCATTCTTTTAACATCAGTATCATTAATGACTATGAACACATCAACATCACTTGTTTTTATTGCATCTCCTCTAACAACACTTCCACCAATGACATAACTGACCACATATCTTTCAAATTTTTGAAGAACAAGACTTTTGTGAATTTCAGCGACCCTCAATGCTCCAAGAAAACCTTTATCATACAGTGGAAAAGACATTCCTATTGCTTCTGCAAGCTCAAATTTGCTGTCAAGGCAAATCTCCCAAACATCGACAGGTGTTTTAATATGAACCCAAACATCCTGTTTCAATGTATCAATCTGCTTTACAATCTCATTTCTTATCTTTGAAATTTCCTTGAATTTTTCCTCGGGAATTATTACCTGAAGATGTATTTTCTTTGATATTTTATCTATATTTTCCTTAGACATTTTTTGAGTATCCATTCCAAGTTCTTCTTCGTCAATGAAAAGCTTTATTGCCTGCTGTGGCAAAATGCTAATGGACTGCACGAAAGGGTATTTTTTAACAACAAAATTCTTTATTTTCTCAAGCTCTTTTTTGGTTTTCTCTATCTCTTTCTGTGCATGAGATGTATTTCCAACAGCATTCATAGAATTTGGTAATTTGGAATAATTATTGTTTAAATTCATTTCAGGAATATCATTGTTTTCTGTCATTCTAAAAAGATGATAAAAGGGCTTTTAAAAGTTTTTATAGAAAGTTTACAAACTAAATTTCTCTTTTCACAGAATGATTATAATATACAAGAGTGTATATACTCGTGACATCCTCTCACCGCTAAAGCGGTGAGCGTCCCTTTGTCTTTAATGAAATGTGTGGTGCAACTCCTGATTTTTCACATACTCAAAAGCAATCCCATAACTACTTTCTCCAACGCCGTCACAAAAGTATCCTTCACTCCAAAAATGTCCTTTAGAATATCTCTTTCTCAGATTTGGACAGA
>Ga0210057_1005332_pt1 | contig 16581 bp, 14 predicted proteins | sample CryGeyCG2114_010_2_FD_183968 | JGI IMG/M metagenome (GOLD analysis project Ga0210057, IMG submission 183968) | Groundwater microbial communities from aquifer - Crystal Geyser CG10_big_fil_rev_8/21/14_0.10 (SPAdes) (version 2) | ecosystem: Environmental > Aquatic > Deep subsurface > Groundwater ...
TCAATTGAGCGATGTCGGCTCAGCGCATCCTGGGGCTGGAGAAGGTCCCAAGGGTTGGTCTGTTCGCCCATTAAAGCGCTACGTGAGCTGGGTTCAGACCGTCGTGAGACAGGTCGGTCTCTATCCGATGTCAGCGCTGGAATTTTGAGGGGGGTTGTTCATAGTACGAGAGGACCTGAATGAGCCATCCGCTAGTGTTTCTGTTGTAGCCGTCAGGCGCATAGCAGAGTAGCTACGATGGTGAGTGATAACCGCTGAAAGCATCTAAGCGGGAAGCACGCCCCAAGATGAGAATTCCTGTACGACGCAAGTCGTACGAAGATCCCCAGAAGACCACTGGGCAGTGCCACTCCGTAGCTCGCAAGAGCGAAGGGTGGTTATCGGCAGGAGGTGTACGCACAGCAATGTGTTTAGCTAACCTGTCCGTATGATCAAAAGAATAGCTTGATACTGTAATCTTACTCTTCACTTTTTAAAGCGCAAAGCGCTTTAACCCCTACCGTAGCCGCAAGGCGAAGGGGGGTAATGTACCTTTAAATATTGGCGACAAAATTGTCTCGGTGATTGGAGCGAGGTGGAACCACCTTTTCCCATTCCGAACAGAGTCGTGAAACGCCTTAGCGCCGACGATAGTTGTGGGGCAACTCACCGCGAAAATAAGTCATTGCCGAGGCAATTGTGTCGCCAATATGTTGTCTATGGTATAACTAACCCAATACATTATCCGGGAGGTTATCCACATGAAAAGTCAAACCAGGTCAATTATCATTATTCTATCCGCACTTTTATTTCTTACTGCCACCGGGATGGTCGCCGCCTCTCCTGCCACCACCAAAGCCAGTCCCCTTTATCCGATAAAGAAAGCCATCGAGGCAGCCTCTCTTGCCTTCGCCGCCCCGGAAGATAAGGCCGCTATTCAGGTTACCCAACTCGAAGAGAGAATTACCGAGTTAGACGCACTTAAACTCCAAATTGCCGAGCTAGAAAAAAATCAACTACTCGAAAAAGCCACCAAACTGCAAGAGGCCGCCACGTCAACTGAGATCGCTGCCAAACAACTTGCTGCCCAAGCCAAGCTCGATGCCGAGAAGATCTCTGACACAGTTGAGAAAAAAGGTGTCCTCAATCAAATCAACGCCTCGGTCAATGATCTAGATGACGAAGATGAAAATGAGATAGAGGACACAGAAAAAATCGAAGCCGACGAGCCCGACGAAACCCCAGAACCCAAAGAGACTCCAGAAGCTAAAGAATCTAGTGAATCAAAAGAAAGTGAAAGTGGTCAGGAAGGTAAAGACAAATAAGTCATTGCCGGGGCAATTTTGCCGCCAATAATTTGCCACTTGCATAGTGGCGTATACTTACGGTAATTATTCAGGTTACTGCTCAATCGAGATTTAGATGCATCGAAAAATAGTTCGTAGCTTACATCGGTTTTTTTCGCGTTTCACTCTCAGTTATTTCTTAGTCCTTGCCACCATTTTTAACTCAGTCGCTCCCGCACTCCTTTTGGCGACTCCCGTCTATGCCGCGGATGATTCGCAAATAAGCGTGAGCTATAGCGCAGGTTCTCACAATTTTACCCTCTCCGGCCCCACCTCGGACAGCTATCACCTGTATTATCAGACTCCGATTAAAATAGATGCGGCACAGGGTAGTCTCCCCGCAACCGTTTATGCTGGCACTCAGTCCTCTGGGGCCGGTACTCCCGCAACAGTTGAGCGTGGCATCTTCAAAACTAGTTCGATTACCGAGTATTTTGTCGTTGATGGATCGACGCTCCGCACTGTCGTCTCAACTAATACTACAACTAGTAACTTGACCGATGCAGAAACTGCCTGGCTAGCTGATCCCGCGACCTATGGCGACCTGGTGACTGGCACGACCTATCACGCCCCCTTCAATCAAGATGTTTCTGTTACCTTCACTTCACTACCCAATGACCCTGGCACGATCACCTTCCACCAAGTGACATTAACCGACGCTCAGGTCAAAGAATCAGGAGCCCTCACTTCGACCGCCTACGAGATCACCTCCACAATGACTGATGATACTTTCTCATATACTCTCACGCTCCCAAACCCATCCGCCAAAACTAATGTCGGCGTCCAGTACTCCGAAGACGGCCAAACTTTCAGTCCTACTGCCAATGTCTCCACTTCCCCCACTACTGTCACTATCCTCGGCCTCACCCACTTCACGATTTTCGTAGTAACTACTCCATCCCAAACAGGAGAGGCTGGAGCATGTGTAAGTGTTACTGGGGCTACATCATCGGTAGATGACAAATGTTTTAACACTATTCAAGCGGCTATCGGTGCCGCAGTTTCTGGAGATACTATTAATGTGGCTGCGGGAACATACACAGAAGTTCTTAATCTCGGAGGTAAAACATTGACAATAGAGGGGGCAGGGGTTGGGACTACAGTCATTGATGCAAGCGCCCTTACAGGTTATGCGATACAAGGTTTTGGTGATTCATCAGCCGTAAAAGGTTTGACATTAAAAGGAACATCGAATAATTACGGTTTTAAGATTTCCGGAGTAAGTGAGATTACTCTTGAAAATATAAAAGTAGAAAATTCCAAAAAAACTGGTGTTGATTTGAATGGCGTTAATGGTGGCACCTTGAACAATGTTGAAATTACAGGTACGGTTAGCGGTTTTGGTATCAACATAGTTGATTCAAAAAATATTACGCTTACAAACATTACGACAAGCAGTAATGGTTGGGGCGGTGTTAGCGTTCAGACAGAAGGTTACTATTATCCTGGAGGAGCAGATAATATTGTTTTTTCCGGTTCATTTAACGCAGGAGAGAGTGCCCCACTATTTCTTGAAGAAGATCCTTGCCGCGCAAGCGGAGGTAGTGGTGGATGTACAGTTGGGATATATTCTCCAATTACAAATGTGACAGCCCCAAGTAAATTTGAGTACAAGGTTTATGGATTTAGAACAGGAGACAATTATAAGCAGACATATTATCAAGAGACATTAGATATTGCAAAATCTTTTGCTAAATCTCTCGCAGTTTCATCGTCTCCTGTTTTTTCTGGTGTTATTGCTTACGATATTACGGAGGGGAATTATTACGTAGAAGAGGGAATGAAAATCCAAGATGCAATTATTGCCGCAACCTCTGGTGACACAGTTAATGTCGCGGCTGGAGACTATGCGGAAAATTTGACCATAAATAAAGCAGTTTCTTTACTTGGTCCTAATGCGACGATCAATCCAAATACGGATACGCCACGCGTTGGAGAAGCCACAATTACGGGGCAGATTACAGACTATGCTGGCAACACAGACATCAAAGGATTTACTATTACAAATCCCAGTTGGAATGGCGTCACTATAAAAGGCATCCATATTTATAGTGCCGGACCTGTTATCAGCGATATAATAGTTCAGAATAACATTCTGGAGAATATCAGCAATGCAAACACGAATGGTTCTTATGGCGTGATGGTGCAAGGTGCTCTAAATAATGTAAGTATATTGAATAATAAGATTGAAGATATTAATTCGGCTGGCTGGTCTCACGCCATTGAAGTTACACCAACAAGCAATAGCTCATTAGTACCGCAAAACACAACTATCACAGGTAATGCAATTTCCAATATCACTAATCCTTCTCAATCTGATGCTTACGCTTTCAGTGTGGATTCTGCAGGAGCAACACTTGCAGATGCGTCTCAAGTTACCTTCAATCACAACAGTTTACTTGGAAATGTCCGAAATCTCGATACAGCACATACACTTAATGCCTCCAACAACTGGTGGGGGAGTTCGAATCCAACGGTAATCCAAACTGGTATATCTGATAATGTAACGTTCCGTCCTTACTATACTGATTCAGCAAAAACAATATTGTCTCCAACTGATCCAGGAATACCAACCACAGTTTCAACTTCTCCAACTAATAACACGACTCCTACCTGGAGCTGGACTTCTTCGATTGACGCCGATCACTATCTTTTTTATTGGTCAACAATTTTAGGAGGTGAAGATTTTAATTCAGGTAATATCAGTGAACCTTCCTATACCCATACAAATCCTTTAACTGATGCTATTTGGTACACTAAAGTATTAGCTTATGATACGGATGGCAATACTTCACCCTTTAGCGATAATAGTGGTCCATTAACAGTGGACGCAACAGCTCCGACAGGAACAATAACTATAAATGATGGAGCAACAATTACAAATAGTCATACTGTAACGTTGACCATAAGTGCTTCTGCCGATCTTTCTGGAATAACTCAAATGAATATAGCGAATACCAGTTCTTATTATGGTTGGGAAAATTATGCTACATCAAAAACATGGACATTGTCAGAAAATGATGGACCAAAAGAAGTAAGAATAAAATTCAGAGATGCTGCTGGGAATGAAACTTCCCCTGGAATTCTTGCAACCATTACAGTTGATACAACTAAACCAGTGATTACTCTTACTGGAGTCACTCCAGATATTGAAGTCGGCGGTTCCTATACAGAACTCGGGGCAACAGCTAACGATGGTTCAACTGTTAGCATAACAGGTTCAGTTAATACATTTGTAGTTGGTTCTTATACCATTACCTATAATGCTACTGATGTCGCAGGAAATCCAGCTACTCCCATAACAAGAACAGTTAATGTAGTTGACACGACTAAGCCCGTTATTACTCTAGTCGGTTCGGATACAGTTACTCTTGAAATCCACAACACTTACACAGATGCTGGTGTCTCAGCTTCTGATAACTATGATGGCAACCTGACCAGTTCAGTGGTGATAAATCCCACAAATATCAATAAAGATGTTGTTGGTTCATACACGGTAACCTATAATGTTGTTGATGATCATGGTAATAACGCAACCCAAGTTACCAGAACAGTTAATGTAGTTGATTCAATTGATGAAGTATTTAATGGAATCTCAGACGATTTGGCTGCCGCAGGTATAGCAAGTAACATGAGTGATGTTACAACTGATAATATACAAAGTTTCCCAGGATTGTATTTTGAAAAATCAATGACTGTTGATGAAATAACTACAAAAATGGGGAAGATAACATTCAATTCCTCATTGGATTTATCAAAAAATGAAACAAGAACTTTCCTTGAGAACTTGGGAACAAAAATGGACATGGCAGAGACTGGAATTATAAGTCTTGATTTTAGAGATACTACATCAGACTTATCTCTCAAAGGAGTGAGCGCAACAATTGAATTCTATGGCCTAGACGCACTTGGTTTTACAGCAGATTCTACATCAGACGAAGTTAATTCAAAATTAATTGCTTATGATGATGACGGAAACATACTAGATAAAGCAGATCTCGTTGATGACCCAGGAACTTACACTCCTCCCTTTGGTGTTTGTGAGGTTGGCGGAGCATGTTATATCTTTTCCGTTGATGTTAATCACTTTACCAAATACAAAATTGATGAAGCAACTCAAACCACTCCAAATATTGATGGTGATGCTACTCTCTCAGGAGATACTACGGAAGTCGTGCTGACTGACCCTGATCAAGCAGTAGATATTACAATTGCAGATGGGACAGATAATCCAACCATAGACGTCAGCGCCTTTATAACAGATGGACAAGGAGATATCCCTCCAATTAACATTAACTCTGACGCTGCTGATATTTCTATCCCTGCAACAGGTGTGACCGGTCCTGAGGGTTGGGATGGGATAATTGCCGCACCAACAGTGACAACTGTAGATTTGCCGGTTGTTTCTGGAGAAACCTCGACCCTAGGTACTGCGATTGAAATAGGATTTGCCACAGATAAATTATCTTTTGATAACGCGGTGAGAATTTTACTACCGGGGCAGGCCGGTAAAAGAGCTGGTTATTCAAGACCAGGGACAGTTTTTACTGAAATTACCAGTACCTGTTCCGCTGATACTCAAGAAGTAGGAGATGCATTACTTGCTGATACTGAATGTAAAATTGATGTTGGATCAGACTTAATTATTTGGACCAAACACTTTACCAAATTTGCTGCCTATACCCAAACAACCAATTCCACCTCAAGTAGTAGTTCATCTTCTAGCACAAGCTCAACCCCCGCCCCCTGTAACGATACCAAGCCGGGGACCCCGACCCTCCTTTCGGCCACTTCCGGACTCAACTCTGTCCTCCTGCGCTGGGCGGAAAGCGCTGGTCCACTGACCTATTACCTTGTTGCTTACGGCCTCACTTCCGGATCCCTCACCTACGGCAATCCCAACATTGGCGGATCTGGCACGACTAGCTACACCGTCAACAATTTATCAGGCGGCACCCGCTACTATTTCCAAGTTAGATCGGGTAACGGCTGTGCAACCGGCGAATTCAGTAATGTTCTCTCTGCTACCCCCACAGGTGGCACTCTAACCACTCCTACTACCGGTTTTGAGCCAGGAGTCCTCGGAGCAGAAACGACTGCTGATTCCCCGACTGTCAGTCCCACACCTTCTCCTACTACTGAGAATGTCGCCGGCGATGTCCTAGGCTCCGAAAAATCAACTCAAAACAGTTTCGACTGGCGCTGGCTATGGCTTCTCCTTATTCCCGCCGGCATTATCCTAATCCTTTCTCGACGTCGCTCCAATTAACAAAACTTGCCTAGTTGCCTATTTTGTGACCATAATAGAGACATGTCTATTATCGGCAAACTTCGCCATTGGTTTATTCCGCACACCACCAACAATTTTCGCTCGCGCCTCCTTCACAACTCGGGTATTTTCGCAGTTATTGTGATCATCCTCACAGGCAACGTCTTCCTTCGTCTCCTAGATAGTACCAACCTCCACATCCTAGGCTTTACCTCCACCATCACAATCGACGAGGTAGTGCACGCCACCAATAATGAGCGTATCGGAGCCGGCCTCAAACCTCTTAGCTACAATGAGAAATTAGCCGACGCTGCCCGTCGCAAAGCAGAGAATATGTTTAGCGAAAACTACTGGGCGCACAACTCGCCCTCTGGCAAATCCCCTTGGGTTTGGTTCAAAGACGTCGGGTATACCTATGTCTTTGCAGGGGAAAATTTGGCCAAAGACTTTGGGGATACCAGTCGCATGATGTCGGCCTGGATGGCCTCTCCCACTCACAAAGAAAATATTATCAACCCTAAATACACCGAGATTGGCATCGCAGTAGTCCCAGGCACATTGCAAGGTCAGGAAACAGTGCTAGTCGTGCAACTCTTTGGAGCGCCAAATGGTGGAGCAGTATCCGACGTAGGGGTGATGCATGCCTCTCCCGCACCAATTCAGATTGCAGAAGTTAAAGGACAAAAAGTGGAGGTATTACCAACCAGTTCACCCATTGCAGTTACTCCGCCTCGCTATAATAAATTTAACGTTGCCCGCTCACTTAATCTAGGTACGACTGCACTTTTTATCTTGGCTCTCATTCTGGATTTTTATCTTGCAGAGTTACAAAAGCTTACACGACGCGTGGGAGATAACTGGGCACATATCTTATTTATCAATCTTATTCTTTTGGCTACAGTGATAGTCAATGCAGGTAAAATCTTATGATGGGACACAAGGGAGATTATAGTTTGCTTGGTATTTTCGCAATATTATACGTGTTGGCAGTCTATCGTTTCCAGACTTTCCCAAAATATATTCTGCTAGTTACCCTTACTTTTTCCAGTACATATATTCTCTGGGGGATCACTCATCACATAAAAGCGAAAAATTTTCACACACGAATTGTGCTAGAATATTTGCTTGTCGCCATTCTAGGAATGGCAATTATTAGTACATTACTTTTATAATAGGAGAAATAATTATGAAAGGTGTTATCTTGGCTGGAGGAAAAGGCAGTAGACTCTACCCACTCACCTATGCAACCAACAAGCACTTGCTCCCGATCTACAACCAGCCCATGATCTATTATCCGATCCAGACTTTAGTCAAGGCTGGTATTACCGAAATATTGATTGTAACTGGAGATATTCATTCTGGACAATTTATCAATGTCATCAAAAATGGCAAAGAGCTTGGACTTACTCACGTAGAGTACGCTTATCAAGAGGGGGGTTCTGTAGGTATTGCCGATGCACTCAGATATGCTGAGGACTTTGCCGATGGACAATCTATTGCTGTCATTCTTGGAGACAACACTACAGATGCGAATATTTCAGAAGCCGTGAAAAAATTTGAAGACAACGTTGACGGATCTATGCTTTTCTTAAAGAAAGTCATTGATCCAGAACGTTTTGGCAATCCAATTTTTGATCCAAAAAATGATTCGAAAATTATTGAGATTATTGAAAAACCCAAAACTCCTCATTCTCCCTATGCTGTAACAGGTCTCTATCTTTATGATTCCAAAGTTTACGATATTATACGTTCTCTTAAGCCATCTGCAAGAGGAGAACTCGAAATTACCGATGTAAATAATGCCTATATCAAAATAGGCAAGATGTATTGGCGAGAACTTAAAGGTTTCTGGTCAGACGCTGGCACTTTCCACTCTCTATTTAGAAGTAATAGATATTGGGCACAAAAAAAGTTAGGGATCAAATATAAATCAATTGTAGCAGGCAATGCAGTCCCAGAACCAAAAAAATAGTGTTAGACAATCACTAACAGACTCACTCCGTCCCACTTCGCTAGATTTGTATATTGGTCAAACTCATTTGGTCGGGCCTGGTGCTCCTCTTCGTAGAGCAATAGAGACAGGCACGCTCCACTCCATGATCTTGTGGGGACCTCCAGGATGTGGCAAAACTACATTAGCCAAAATTATCGCAACTTCTATTGATGCTGATTTGCACTATCTCTCAGCCGTCTCTTCCAAAAAAGAGGATATTAAAAAAATTATCGAATCTAAATCACTCAAGCACACCATCCTCTTCCTCGACGAAATCCACCGCTTCAGCAAAGCCCAACAAGACTATCTCCTGCCATATGTCGAGTCGGGAGTACTCACCTTAATCGGTGCCACTACCGAAAATCCGAGTTTCGAGGTCATCGGTCCCCTCCAGTCACGTTGTCAGATTTATGTTCTCAAAGGCTTGACGGAAGATGATCTCAAACAGATTATTACGCAAGGCGCCAAAAAGTTAAAAGTAAAAGTAGCGAAAGATGCCTCCGAGTTTTTAGCTACCTATAGCAACGGTGATGGTCGCAAGGCACTCAATGTCCTCGAAACAGTTGGAAGTCTCTACAAAAAGATCACTCTTAACAACATAAAGACCACACTACAGTCCCCATATCTCCGCTACGACCAGGCTGGGGACGAGCACTACGATACTATCTCCGCTTTTATTAAATCAATGCGCGCCAGTCAAATCGACGCCGCTATGTACTACCTCGCCCGCATGGTAGAGTCTGGCGAGGATCCGCTTTTTATCGCCCGGCGTATGGTCATCTTTGCCTCCGAAGACATTGGGCTCGCTGTCCCCACCGCGCTCGTTGTAGCTAACGCCGTTTTTCGCGCCTGCGAAACAACGGGTTACCCAGAGTGTCAACTAAATTTAGCCCATGGCGTCGCCTATCTCTGTGGGTGCAAGAAGTCGCGCGTTGCCAACGACGCCTTTTTTGCCGCTCTAGAGGACGTCAAAACTCATGGCAACCTCCCGATCCCCCTCAAAATCCGCAACGCCCCCACCAAATTGATGAAGGATCTCTCCTACGGCAAGAGCTATACTAAATATGACGCCGACTCCTATCTCCCCGACAAATTAAAAAATAAAAAATATTTGAGAACTTAAAAACTTCGATTATTCGAATAATTAGAGTATTAAAATAACATGCCAAATAAAATCATCATCTGCATTGCGCGAGCGCGACATGGGAATATTTGCAGGCTGGGTATGGGAGAGCGAGTGAGATCCAGCAAAAGACAAGTTTTGGCAAGAGTTTGAGGAGGCTCGTGACAACGAAGACTTGGTTTGGAACAAACACGGTGGCGAGTCTGTGGGACAGATGTCGACTCGGATCGCCATTTTTATGCAACATCTTCATACTCAACATATAGATCAAACCATTGTGGTTGTCACCCACGGGGGTACTATGAATAGGATTCTCGAGCAATACCAGCTCAAGCCAGTCAAAGAAGGCTTTCGCCCAATCACCAATACCTGTGTTCTCGTCCTCCACAAATCATCCCAATCATGTACTCTAGAAGAAATATAATCTGTTAAAATCAGTACTTATGAAACCAGTCTGAAAAAAGATTGCCTCATGCTTGGTATATCAAAATCAGTTTGTGGATATTTGCCTGATTTCCCTACTCCTAATTTAGTGCTATACTAAACCTAGTCATATATTAATTAGTAGGAGATTTTTATGCCAAAAGCAACAAAGAAAATAGTCAAAAGAGTTACCAAAAAAACTATACCAGTAGAAATTGCCGATACACCTGTAGTCTCTACCTCTCTGCAAGCTCCGATCAATAAAAAGAGGATGAACAGCAAATTTTTAGGCTTAGCCTTAATTGTGATTGTCTTGGGTTTGATTACCTACAAAGCCGGTCCTTGGCTAGTACCTTCTCTAGTCGACAATCGTCCAGTTACTCGTTTCGAACTTTGGTCACGCCTCGAGAAAAGCTATGGTGCTCAAGCGCTAGACGATATGATTAACGAAAAAATCCTCGACAAAACAATCGCTGATGCTCATATCAAAATAGAACAAACAAAACTGGATGCTCAGCTCAAAGCACTTGAGACTCAATTTGAGCCAACTGGCGGGCTTGACGAAGCTCTCAAGCAACGTGGTTTATCTCGCAAAGATTTAACAAAGCAGATATCTACCCAACTAGCTGTCGAAGAACTGTTAGCTGACAAAATTATTCCAGCCGAAGAAGATGTTAAGAAACAATTCGACGATGGCGCGACTACCGTCTACAAAGACAAAAAATTTGACGATGTCAAAGTTGCTATTACCGAAGAACTCAAACAAACCAAACTCCGTGACGTTTTTCTCTCCTGGTTTGCCGACATTAAAAAGAATGCAAAGGTTAAAACATTTGGTCTGTAGGCCAAATGATGGGTTTTTTAATAATTATTTTTGTACTCCTGACTATCGTCTTGTCAGTTTTACGTTCTAGGCTGGTATATGAGTTATCCGCTACTAGTTTGTTACTCTGTAGCACAACCAAACCAGGTATTGTATTTTATACAATCATCTTTTTACCAGGAACTATTATTCACGAATTATCTCACTGGATAGTCGCAGAAATCCTTCAGGTAAGGACTGGTACTATTACAATTTTCCCAGATTTAGAAGATCAACATAATGGACAGCAAAGACTTGGATCAGTTGCCACCATTACGACTGATCCATTTCGTGGCTTCCTTATTGGTATCGCGCCGTTTTTTATAGGTCTTTTAATTCTAATAGTTCTTGGGAGACTACTCTCGACAGGGATCTCAACAGGATTTCTTTGGTGGCAACTAGTCCTCATAATCTATGGCATCGTGGTGATGGGTAATAGTATGCTGATCTCAGCGAGTGATCGCCGCACCTGGCCATTTATCCTGATCTTTTTTTCGCTCATTACCATTATTTTATACCGCATGAGATTTTCGCCTTCTGCTAGCATCTATCTTCTATCTTCTAACATCTTACACAGTCTCAATTTAGTTTTGGGGGTGACGGCTGGCTTAAATCTTGTTATGATAGGGTGGTCGTATAGCTTGCGACGACTGATAGAAAAAATTACGCGGAGGCGAATCAAATGAAACTCATGGTAGCAGGTGGTGCTGGCTTTATCGGTTCCAATTTTATTCACTATATGTTGGAGACTCATCCAGACTACGAAATCATCAACTTTGACAAACTTACCTATGCTGGCAATCTCGAGAACCTCGAGAGTGTCAGTGATAATCCTCACTATCACTTTGAACAAGGGGACATTATCGACCTGTCACGCGTTAACGAAGTAATGAAGAAATATGCAATTACCCACCTTATCAACTTTGCCGCCGAGACTCACGTTGACCGCAGTATTCACGGCGGTATCAAGGATTTTGTGCTCACCAACTCCCTCGGCGTGCAGATGCTCCTGGACGCCACTCGCGCTAACCATCTCGAACGGATGGTTCAGGTCAGTACCGACGAAGTCTACGGAGCTCTTGAACTAGACGAAGATCGCAAGTTTACCGAAAGTACTCCCATCATGCCCAACATGCCATACGCCGCCGCCAAGGCCGGGGGTGACTTGATGTGCCACGCTTATAATGTCACTCACAAAACTCCGGTCATCGTCACTCACTGCAGTAACAACTACGGTCCCTATCAGTTTCCCGAAAAGTTAATTCCCTTCTTTATCTTCAAAGCCATGAACAACGAGGCATGTCCCGTCTATGGCGATGGTTTAAACGTCCGTGACTGGATCCACGCCCTCGATCACTCCAAGGCCCTTGATCTTCTATTACACCGTGGGGAAGACGGCGAGATCTACAACATCGGGGTCGACAACGAGCGGAACAATCTGGAGATCACCAAAATGATCCTGAAGATTCTTGGCAAATCCGAAGACTTGTTAACTTTTGTAGAGGATCGTCCCGGTCACGACCGACGCTACGCGATTGACGCGACCAAAATCCTCGCCCTCGGTTGGCAACCTGAATACTCCCGCGACCAGTTCGAACGCGGACTGGAAGAAACAATAAAGTGGTACCTCGACCACACTCACTGGGTCGAAAAGATCCGCGCCCGGATGAGCGAAATTAATCAACATATTAAATAAGATGACAGATCGCAAATACAAAGTTTTTACTCTCAAAAACATCCAAACAGATAATTTTCTCATGACTCCTTTAGAGCTCAAAGAGTATCTAGATTTTGAGGTGAAGCGTGTGTATATGCTCAGTAGTCCTATCGGTACCAAAAATACCGGCAATCACGCTCATAGGGCAGACGAAGACGAACTCTTTATCCAGTTACAGGGGAGTTGTATTATCAGTGTGGATGATGCCCATGGCATGGAAAACATCAAACTGATTGGGCCATCCACCGCCATTTATGTTCCTCATATGGTTTGGCATGGGTTTAACCACATGTCTGACGATTCAATTATTTTTGCCCTCACCTCTACCAACTATGATCCAAGTCGTTCCGACTATATCGAAAACTACGAAGAATTTAAGAAATTGTTGCTTGAAAATTAATTGTAAATTGTAAATTGGAGTTTGGAATTTATGCAAACTGTACTTGCCACCGGTGCCACCGGACTCGTGGGCTCCCGTTTTGTCGAGATGTTCAAAGACAAATACGATGTAGTCAATATGGATTTGACGACCGGCGTCGATATCACCAAGGTCGAGACTTTCGCTCCCTTTATCGTGGGGCACCCTGATGCCAAATTTCTGATTCATCTAGCCGCTTTTACCGACACAAATCAAGCATTTGCGCAGTCCGGCGACAAAAACGGGATCTGTTATCAAGTCAACGTCGAGGGTACCAAGAATATCGCAAACGTTTGTAAAGAACATGACATCCACCTCATTCACGTCTCCACCGATTTCATCTTTGACGGCAAACAGGCGACACCTTGCTTAGAGGATCAACCCCTAAGTCCCATCGAGTGGTATGGAGAGACCAAGGCCATGGCAGAAAAAGTCGTAGCAGACAGCGGGGCTAGCTACACTATTGTTCGTCTGGCTTACCCCTACCGCGCCAACTACGATTTAAAGCCCGATCTCATCAAAAAACTCCGTGCTGGGTTAGAATCTGGCAAACTTTATCCCCAATTTAGCGATACCATTATTACTCCAACATTGATCGATGATATTGCGGCTGCTTTTGACAAAATTATTGCACTCAAGCCATCAGGAATTTTACATATAACCGGTTCCACCTCACTTTCTCCATTTGAACTGGCCCTAAAAGTCGCGACTGCCTATGGATTTGACCCAAATATCGTAAAAGAAGGTAGTCTCACAGAATATCTCAAAACTAGCGCACGTCCCTTTGCCCGCACGCTCGCCATGAGCAACGTCAAAGCCACACAAGCTCTCGGTCTCCATTTCGCCACGATCGACGAAGGACTGGTCGAGATCAAAAAGCAACAAGGTTTATGAAAAAACAACTTTACGTCGCCCTAACTCTCATCATTATCCTCTTAATATATCTTAAGTTCTTCTATTCTTGATCAGATCTGGTCGTCTTGTTTTTGTCCGATCAATTGCCTGCTCTCTCCGCCATTTATCAATTGCTGCGTGGTTTCCATTCATTAGTATTTCTGGAACTTTCTCACCCTCATACTCTTCTGGTCTTGTATACTGCGGATATTCGAGGAGACAATCAGTGTGAGACTCGTCATGGCTCGAGGCGTCATCTCCTAGCACTCCAGGTAGTAGTCGCACAACGGAATCCACAATCACCATGGCAGGAATTTCACCTCCCGTTAGCACGTAGTCACCCACCGATATTTCTATGTCGACGTACTCTCGTATCCGCTCATCAAATCCCTCGTAGTGCCCACAAATCAAGATTAAGTTTGTTTCTTTAGTTAGCTCTTGCGCCATTTTTTGTTTATATACCTGCCCCTGCGGAGTTAATAAAACAGTCTTAATTTGAGAATTTGAAATTTGTGATTTGAGAATTGATTTGACGTGATTTAATGCTTGCAAAAGCACGTCAAATCTCAGTACCATTCCCGGCCCTCCACCATATGGGTGATCATCCACCGATTTATATTTATCATCTGCATAGTCTCTGAGATTATGAGTGACGATTTCTAGTTTATTGTTTTTCACCGCCCGCCCCACAATACTGTGTTGCACAAAACTTTCAAAAAACTCAGGGAAGAGTGTGATAATATCAATTCTCATAGTGGGCTCTTAATATTCATTAAAGCTGGATTTGTAACTTTGGCATAAATCATGGTAGTAGCAATATTACTATGCCCAAGCAGTTTTTGGATATATCGACTATCCACACCATTTTCGAGCAAGTGAGTGGCAAAGCTATGGCGCAAACTATGGAAAGTCGCTTTCTTTTTGATCCCCGCTATCTTCAGAGATTTCTCAAAAGCTGCCTGCGCCGATCTCGTCGTCAATCTACCCCCACGCTCACTTTCAAAGAGATAATCGTTGCTTTCCTTCCCACTCATCAAGTTTCGGAGATGGTCAATCAATTTCGCTGGCAAAATCGAAATCCGATCTTTGCCTCCCTTTGCCTCGCGAACTAGTAGGCTCAGTTCCTCAATATCTACATCTCTCACTTGTAACTTTATTACTTCACTCACTCTCGGACCCGCCCCATAGGCAAGAGATATCAAGAGTCTATGTTTAGAATTTTTTGTCACCTCTATAATCATTTTTATTTCGTCTCTCGTGAGGACAACGGGTAATCTTTGATGTCTCTTGGTATAAGGAAAAGATCCACTCCATGACTTTTTCAGTATTTTAGTTGTATACAATTTATACGCCGCATGATATTGATTCATCGTAAAGGAGGATTTGCCTCCCCTCGCCAGTTTGTCTAGGAACTGCATCAGATATTTGTCCCCAATCTCACTCACACATCTCGAATACGCCTCTATCGTTCGCGGGCTATATCCCGCGACCCGCATATATCGTTGTAGATCTTCGATCATAATGCTAAAATTGTATCATCAATCAACCAATTGAGTGTTTATGCGCCAACACTGCGCATAAACACCAGTTAGGTACAATTCAAAATCAGGAAATTACCATGATCAAGGCAATAATTTTCGACTTTGACGGAGTCATCGCCGATACATACGACATTAGCTTCCAAGTTGCTACGCAACTGCACCCCAATATCACCAAACAAGACTTTCTCAACATCTTCATGGGTAACGTGTACAAAACGGCAGGTGTTCACTTTACCGAAAAAGACATTCCTATATTTTTTGAAAAACTCAAACAAGCGTTCACCAGCAAGCATTTCTTTGCGGTGAGACCAATGTTGGAGAAGTTGAGTGAGCATTACAAGCTCTTCATCATTTCCGGCACTATCGACGACGATATTAAGCATTCTCTATCCCTCGGCAACTTAGGTGGGTATTTTCAAAAAATATTAGGAGCAACTACTCATCGATCCAAAATTGCGAGGTTTAACATGGTTTTCGATGAGTATAACGTTGCTCCTGAGGAATGTCTTTTTGTCACGGACACAGTTGGTGATATTGTGGAGGCAAGGGAAGCTAATGTTGAGTCAATAGCCGTAACTTGGGGATTTCACAACGAGCAATTATTGCTTGATCATCACCCAAAAGCGATAGCTCATACACCAGACGAGCTCGTAACTGTTATCGAAGGGTTATCTCAATAATTTCCTGATTTTGAACTCGCTCCCTATGGTCGCGCCCCGCTGCGCTCTCACTGCGACTGCTCGGAAAAAGATTTTAGCAGTCTCCGTTCGGGGTACCTAACTAGCGTGTATGCGGTTCGGACTCAGCTCGTCCTCACCCACATTTGGCGCAGGGTGTAGCACGTCCGTGCTACAATTATCCCTGCACCAAACGTCAGATACACACCAGTACGTTAGCCAAAAACGCTCGCTACGCTCACTCTCGACTTTCAGTCGGGTTTTGGATAACGGCGTCGGCTACGCCTCGTTAGCCTCGCTCACTCGCTTACGCTCGCGGCTTCGTCTAACTTCGGTTTA